>Ga0256843_1003559_pt1 | contig 10768 bp, 15 predicted proteins | sample AlvinellametaG_FD_191572 | JGI IMG/M metagenome (GOLD analysis project Ga0256843, IMG submission 191572) | Pompeii worm associated microbial communities from hydrothermal vent at the East Pacific Rise, Pacific Ocean - Alvinella | ecosystem: Host-associated > Annelida > Integument > Unclassified ... | reverse complement strand
CTGATCTACGGCGCGGCCGTCGACGGCGATGTGCGTCTGACCCGTCTCGATAGCGGTGCCTCGGTCACGCTGCGCTACGATTCTTCCGGCGTACCGGGCGATCCGCAGATGAAGCCGCTGATGCAGTGCGCGCTTGGCGGCACCGCCACCGACGAGGAGCGACAACGTTTCCAGAACCTCTGGCAGGAGCGCACCGAAGCGATCCTCACCGCCTCCGATCCCAAAACCCTGCTTACCATCACCAAAGGATAACCGATGATCATCTCCCACTATCTGACCACCGAACACCGCGCCTGCGACGACCTCTTTGCCAAAGCCGAATCGGCCGCGGCGGAGAAAAACTGGGAAGAAGCCGAAAAAGCCTTCCTTGCCTTCGCCAACGAGACGCTGCTCCATTTCAAAAAGGAAGAGGAGGAGTTCTTCCCCACTTTTGAGGCCAAGACCGGCAACGCCGAAGGACCCACCAACGTCATGCGCTTCGAACACGAGCAGGTGCGGGGACTGATCGGCAAGATCGCCGACGCGATCGAAAAGCAGGACCGCGATGCCTACCTCTCTCTGAGCGAATCGATGATGATCCTCCTGCAGCAGCACAACATGAAAGAGGAGCAGATGCTCTACGCCATGGCCGATCGTGTCTTCTCGCCCGAACTCAAAGAGGAGACCGTCGCTGCGATGAAGGAGATGACCCTGTGACCCACCGCCATCTCGATGCCCGGGAGCTCTCCCACCCCGAACCGCTGGAGCGCGCCGTCGCGATCCTGCGGGAGCTCGACCACGAGAGCTGCCTCTACATGACCATCCGCAAAAACCCGATTCCCCTCCTCAAGCTGGCCGAAAAGAACCGGTTCAACTACCTCTCACGCGAAGTGCGCGTCGGGGAGTGGCATGTCCTCATCACCCCCAACACCGGTATCGACCTGACGGAGCATCTGCGTGTTTGACCAGCAGGGACTCTCACTCGATCAGGCCCCTCCCATCCGGGTGATCCTCCGTTTTTTTCTTATCGGTGCACTCTGGGGGATGATCGCCGGGGGCTGGCTAATGGCCTCCGGAGCCGCGGCGCTTGATCCCGCCCGCCCCGAAGCGCTCATCCTGGTCCATATGCTCACCCTCGGAGTGCTCGCGTCGTTCATGCTCGGCGCGCTCTTTCAGATGCTGCCGGTGCTGGCCGGCGTCGCCCTCCCCGATCCGTGGACCCGCGCGGTCCGGACCCTGTACCCGCTGATGGCCGGGACGCTCTTTTTGCTGCTGGGATTCGGTCTTGGGGGCGGGATCTTCTATGGTCTTGGGGCGCTGTTCTTGCTGATCGGTCTGGTGCCGACACTGGGAATGATGCTCGCCCGGCTCGGCCGGGTCGCCGATCACAGCGGCTCCTCCCGCGGCATGCAGTACGCAGTGTTCAACCTGCTGGTGCTGCTGGCACTGGGGGTGATGCTCGCAGGGGTACGCAGCGGCTGGTGGGAGAGTGAGCACTACCTGGCTCTGCGCACCGCCCACATCGGATACGGTCTGCTGGGGTGGGTCGGCCTGTTGATCGTCTCGGTCGCCTTTCAGGTGGTCGAGATGTTCTACGTCACGCCCCCCTATCCGGCCCGGCTCACCCGCTGGCTGGGGCGAACGGTCACCTGGCTGCTGGCGGCTTCCCTGCCGGCCGGGCTGATCTCTGCGCCCCTCCAGAAAGGGCTCATCGCCCTGGTGCTGATCGGACTGATGGTCCACGGGGGGATCACCCTGCGGCGCTTCTCCCAGCGCAAACGCCCCCTCACCGATGCGACGGTGTGGTTCTGGCGCACGGGATCGGTCTCCCTGATGCTGAGCATGGCCGCGGCGCTGGGGGCGATGTACGCACCGTCCGTGGGCTGGACCGAACCGCTGGCGGCGGTGCTTTTTGTCCTTTTTGCCCTCTCGGTGGTGTTCGCGATGCTCTACAAGATCGTACCGTTCCTGGTGTGGTTCCACCTCAATGCGCAGGGGTATTTCACCGCCCCGATGATGCACGAGGTGATCCACCCCCGCACGGCCATGCGCCACCTCTGGCTCCATCTGGCCTTTACCGCTGTCGCACTCATCGGCCTCGTCTGGCCGCCGGTCTGGCCGCTGGCGGGTCTGGTGATGGTCCTTTCGTTCGGCTGGGTGGCGCTGGCGGTCTACCGGGCCTACGACCTCTACCTCCATACCCAGCGCACCGGGGAGCGTTTCAGCTTCCCCGGATAGTTCGACGACACTCAATCGAGCCGGTGATCTCGATCCGGTATGCTTCATAAGCTTGCATCAGGCATAATATCCCACTTCAGACCGCCACAAGAGACAAAACATGGACACATATTCTATCATTGCCGTTATCGCTGCTGTTCTCTTTTTGCTCGTTTTCTGCTGGTGGCTCCTCAAGACACGTTCCCAAAAGGTCCATCACCGATTTGAACGTCTCAGGCACCAGTTTGGGTCGATCCTTACAACATCAACCGACGGTATCATGGTGTTCGATCCAGACGGCAATATCCTCCACATGAACGCCGCCGCCGGCACACTTCTCGATCTCGACCCCAATGCCTCTCTGCTCTTTCGACGGGATGCCCCGCGTCTTCGGCTGGGGGGAGAGGAACGGGACCTCTGGGATATCCTGAAAACACTTCCCGGCGATCCCGAGGGAGAGATGGCTCTGTTCCCGCAAACTGAGCTCATCACCCGTCGCGACAACACGATTCTGGCCGATATCTATCTGAAAAGCTTTGCCCTTCCTCGTAACGATCGACTGCAGTATCTTATCATTATTCGGGATCTGCGTGAGGTGATCCGAGAGATCGCCTCGGGCAAACGCGATCCCCTTACTCACCTCCCCAATCGCAAAAAAGCGCACGAAGACTTTTTAAAACTTTGCAGCCGCCATCACCTCAACGAAGAACACCTGGCTCTGCTGATCGTCAGTCTCGACAATTTTCTCGTAGCCCAGTCGATGCTCGGCCACGACAAAACCGACAAGACCATCCTTGCCGTCACCGATGTTCTCAAAGGCTTTGCTCCGGCCTATGGATACGAAACCTACCATTTGTCCTATACCAACTTTATGCTCATGCTTCCCCGGACCCAGTCACTGGATGACGTACATCAACTCGCCACCAAGATCCAGCATGCCATCTCCGAACTCTACAGCCAGCACCGCAGCGCCGTCTATCTGACCGCCTCCATCGGGATCGCGGTCCATCCGGAAAGCGGTCAACCGACCGAGTTGTTCAACCACGCCCACAAAGCGCTGCTTGAAGCCCAGAAGATCGGGAACAATTCCATCTATCTCTATCGCCAGACTGACAGCCGACACCACGCCAACGAAGCCCAGCTTCAGCACGATATCCAATTTGCCGTTGAGCGGAAAGAGCTGCTTGTCTTCTATCAACCCATTGTCGATGCCGCGACCCATGCGATCGTCGGTGCCGAAGCGTTGTTACGCTGGAAGCATCCAAAATATGGCCTGATCTCTCCGCTGGTGTTCATCCCGCTCATGGAACAGACCGGCTTTATCGTCGAGGCGGGCCGCTATCTCATCGCAGAGGTGATCCGGCAACAGGCGACCTGGAAACGGTTCGGCTTTCAGGAGATCTTCCTCTCTCTCAACGCATCGATGCGCGAATTTGATGCCCTGGGCTATATCGAATTTATGCTGGATCAGCTTGCAAAACATCAGGTAGAGGGACGCCTGATCAAGGTCGAGATCACCGAAAGCCTCGCCATGAGCAACGCCGAGAAGATGATCGATACCCTCATGCAGCTGCACCGCGCCGGTATCCCCATCGCGCTGGATGATTTCGGGACCGGATATACCTCTTTCTCCTATCTCACCCGCATGCCGGCCGATACGCTCAAAATTGACAAAAGTTTCATCGATCGCATCCTGGAAGATACCAAACAGCAACAGGTGGTCCGGGCGATCATTGAAGTGGGTCATGCGCTTGGGATGAAAGTGGTCGCTGAGGGGATCGAAAACCGTGAGATGGCGGAGCGGCTCACCGAGTACGGAGCCGACTACCTGCAGGGATACTATTTTTCCAAGCCGGTTCCGGTCTATGAGTTGCAGGGATCACTGACGAAACGACCCGATCCGGTTTCTCCAGACGACGACGATCTGCTCCTCGTTACACCTTGATCGGTGCGAGCAGTTCCCGGACCACTTCCCGGTCATCGAAAGGGATCTTCTCCCCGTTGATCTCCTGATACGTCTCATCCCCTTTGCCGAGGATCACCAGTACCTCTCCCGGATGCAGATCGCGCAGGGCCGCGGTGATCGCTTCACGGCGGTCGACGATGGCGGTGACGTTCTCTTTGCCCCGGAGCCCTTCGAGGATCTCCTCAATAATCGTCTCGGGATCCTCGCTGCGGGGATTGTCACTGGTGACATAGATGTGGTTGGCAAAGCGCCCCACCATCGCCCCCATCCGGGGGCGTTTGGTGCGGTCACGGTCCCCGCCGGCACCGAAGACCACGCTCATCTCCTGATCCTTGAGGCTCTCCAGCACGTTGCGGATCCCGTCATCGGTGTGGGCGAAGTCAACGATCACCAGCGGATCACGGCTGACCACCTCCATCCGGCCGCTGACGCCGCCGAAGTTCTCCACCACGCTGCACACCTCCTCCAGAGGCTTGTCGGTGAGGATCTTCGCCGCGGCCACCGCCGCGGTGAGGTTGAAGAGGTTGAAAAACCCGTGGAGGTTGGAGTGGAACGTCGCCTCCTCGTTGACGTAGCGGATCCCGGCGGTGATCCCCCCTTTGAGGGTGTAGGCGATCACGCTGAACGTCGCCGGCGCGTCCACCCCGTAGGTGTAGGTGTTCTTCGGGTTGTATTCGATGCTTTTGATGTCGTCTTTGTTGAGCAGCTTGGGACTCTCATCGGCAAAAAAGCGGCTCTTGACGCGCCGGTACTCTTCCACCGTCCCGTGGTAGTCGAGGTGATCGCTCGTGACGTTGGTGTGGATCTTGAGCGCAAAATCGATCCCTTCGATCCGCTCCTGCGCGATGGCATGGGAGCTCACTTCCATCACAAAATGGGTGCAGCCGTGCGTCAGCGCCCGGTGCATGTTGTGCATCGTCTCGAGGATCGAGGGGGTGGTCATGCTCTTGGCCTCCAGCTGCGCCTCTCCGGCGAAGAACCCCCGGGTCCCCTGCAGCCCCGCCGGGGCCTCGAGGTCATTGAGCAGCGAGTAGAGGACCGCGGCGGTCGTGGTCTTGCCGTTGGTGCCGGTGATGCCGATCGTCTGCAGCCGCTCCAGCCCCCAGATATCGGCCAGTTCCTGCGGTGTGATCGCGTCGGGTTTCGGATCGCACGCCTCGTAGTAGCGCCGGTTCTGGTGCGTCAAGAGAAAGAGAACCCCCTCCCCCAGATCGGCGGTGTTGTCGCTCAGCGCGGTGTAGCCCGCCCGCCCGTCAAATGCCACCCGCATCAGCGGTGCTCCGGCAGCAGGCGGTAGAGCGCATAGATGTCCTGATCGACCCGCGGGTCCCCCGCCAGCGCGTCGAGATAGCCCGCCGCGGTCTCATCGTAGCCCGCCTCGATCAGCCGGGTGACAAAGTCGATGAACTCCTCCCGGGTGCGGATCACCACTTTGGTGGAGAACATGATGTCCTCGAACGCCAGGGCAAAATCCCCTTTTTCAGCCACGCTCTGGAGAAAGTCACTGTAGGTGATCCCCCCTTCGAGGTTCTCCCCTTCATTCCCGTCCCCAAAGATCTGCTGAATGATCACCCGGGTAGAGCGGATCGCCTGCATCAGCTTGTCGATCACCACCTCCGCATCGCTCTCCGAACCTTTGATCGCCTGATAGTAGTCAAAAAGCGCCTGGGCATCCTCCCCGTTCTCCAGCCCCATGTCGCTCAGGTAGGCTCCCACTTCGGCCTCTTTGAGCTGCGGGTGGTCTTTGAGGATCAGGCCGTAGATCTTGAGGGCGTTGAGGTAGTCCTTGCGCAGGAACTGCTCTTCGGCCCGCTGCAAAAGTGTCTGTTTACTGGTCATGGTCGTCTGGCTCCGTTCGTCCCGAGATATGCAATGGTATATTGTACACTAACAATGCAAAGGATCACGTAACACCGGTTGCTTTTTTGTGCGAAAGAAGAGGGGGTTGCGGGGAGATGTTTCCGGGGCCGAAGCCGCCGGAGGGGAGGGTTATACCAGTTCGATGAACGCCATCGGAGCGGCGTCACCGCGGCGGGTACGGGTTTTGATGATGCGGGTGTATCCGCCGTTGCGGTCTTTGTACTGCGGTGCGATCTCCTCGACCAGTTTTTTGGTGCTGGCCTTGGACTGAAGCATCGCGAAGATCGCGCGGTGGGCGTTGCTGTCACCGGCACTGGCCTTGGTGATCAGACGCTCATAGTAGCGGCGAAGCTCTTTGGCTTTGGGGAGCGTCGTTTCGATGCGCCCGTGCTCGGTCAGAGCGATCGCCAGGTTCTTCAGCAGCGCGGCACGGTGCGCCGAGGTGCGGCTGAGTTTGCGATAACCGTGTCTATGTCTCATGGATGTCCTTTGTTATGCTTTGAGTTGTTCGATTTTCTTGACCAGAGCCGCGCGGGTGTTTTCGGGCAATTCATAATCGTCACCGAATCCCTGCTCGCTCAGGCACTCTTTGATCTCATCGAGCGATTTCTTGCCAAGGTTCTTGATGTTCTTGAGCTCGTTGTCGCTCATGAGGACCAGTTCGCCGAGGTATTTGATCCCGGCACGGTCGAGCGAGTTGAAGCTGCGCGCGCTGAGTCCGAGGAAATCGACCCCGACCAGCAGCGGCTTGAGCTCATCGTTGGCGCTTTTGCGTGTCGGTGTGCTCTGGATATCGACATCGAGGACCCCGTTGAAGACCGACATCTGACGGCTCATGGTGTTGAGCGCGTTGGCGAACGCCTCGACCGGAGGGATCTGCCCGTCGGTCTCGATGTCAAAGACGATCTTCTCGTAGTTGGGGTTGTCCTCGACCAGTACGTTCTCGATCGCGTAGTTGGCCTTGCGGACCGGGGTGAAGAACGCGTCAAGTGCGATCGCTTCTTCGTCGATCGTTTCGGCCAGGTCCTCGCTGGGAACGTATCCGATCCCGCGGGCGATCTCGAGGGTGAAGTTGAGCTCAGCGTCTTCGTTGAGCGTTGCCAGGACCACGTCCCGGTTGATCACGTCGATCTGATCGTTCACCAGATCGGCAGCGGTCACTTCACGCGGCCCTTTGAAGGCATATTCTACCCGGACACGGTCCGCCTCATCCTGGATGCGGAAGCGGATGCTTTTGAGGTTGATGATGAACATCGCCACATCTTCGTGCATCCCCCGGATCGAGTCAAACTCGTGTGCTGCCCCTTCGATCTTGAGCGCGATGGGTGCGTACCCGATCGAGCTGCCGAGGATCAGGCGACGCAGCGGATGCGCCAGCGTGACCGCGTAGCCGCTCTCGAACGGATAGGCGACGATCTGCGCATGATTCTCGCTGATCTCCTTGACCTCCACTTCGGTTGGCAAAAAGGGTGCGACTTTAATTTTTTTCATGGGCTAACCTTTAGGGATTACTTGGAATACAGCTCTACGATCAAGCGCTCTTCGACCGGGATCGCCACCTCTTCTCTCTCGGGGATGCGGGTGTAGATGCCGAAGAATTTCTCTTTGTCGACATCGACCCACTCGACCATACCGGTTTGGTTGGTCAGTTCCATGGCGCGTTGGATCTGGGGGTTGTTCTTGCTCTTTTCGCGCACCTCGATCTTCTGGCCGGGCTTGACGCGGTAGGAGGGGATGTCCACACGACGTCCGTCCACCAGAATGTGGCCGTGGTTGACCAGCTGGCGGGCGAACGCACGGGTGGTGGCAAAGCCCATCCGGTAGACCACGTTGTCCAGGCGCTGCTCAAGCAGCTGGATCAAGAGCTCTCCGGTGTTCCCTTCGCGGCGGTTGGCCTCTTTGAACAGTGAGCGGAACTGCTTCTCGCTCAGACCGTACATGAATTTTGCTTTTTGCTTCTCACGCAGCTGCAGACCGTATTCGCTGATCTTGCTGCGGCGCTGTCCGTGCTGACCCGGAGCATAGGGGCGCTTCTCAAGGGCACTCTTGCCCGCGAGACGACGCTCACCCTTCAGCCCGAGATCGACACCCAATCGTCTTTCGAGTTTCTCAACTGGACCTCTGTATCTTGCCATATTATTTCCCTTTATCTAACAAACATATTTGTTACGCATCCGTCGGACGGCTGCAAGCTCAAATCTCTCGTAACCGGTCCGATTAGACGCGGCGTTTCTTCGGCGGGCGGCAGCCGTTGTGCGGCAGCGGCGTGATGTCTTTGAACCACAGGACGCGGATCCCTTCGACTGCGCCGATCGACTTGACAGCCGTATCGCGGCCCGAACCGGGTCCCTGGACCTTGATACCCACTTCTTTGATGCCGTGCTCTTTGGCTTTGGCCATGGCGTCATCGACCGCCTGTTGTGCGGCGTAAGGGGTTGATTTTTTGCTCCCTTTGAAGCCGAGCGCGCCGGCGCTGCTCCATGCGAGCACGTTCCCCATCTCATCGGTGACGGTGATGACGGTGTTGTTAAAGGTTGCGGCGACGTAGACGACGCCCCGTGCGATGTTCTTTTTCGCTTTTTTCTTTGCCATATTCTACTGCTCCTGTTTACGCTGAACCGACGGTTTTACGCTTGCCCTTGCGGGTACGTGCGTTGGTCTTGGTCTTCTGGCCGCGAACGGGCAGGCCTACCCGATGACGCAGACCGCGATAGTTCCCCAGGTCCATGAGACCTTTGATGTCCATGGCGACCTTCTTGCGCAGGTCCCCTTCCACCATGTAATTCTCCTGGATCTCTTTCCGGATCGTCGCCGCCTCGGCGTCGGTCAGCTCGTGGACACGCTTGTCGTAGCTGATCCCGGTCGCGTCGAGGATCTTGCGGGAGGTGGTCAGACCGATTCCGTAGATGTAGGTCAGAGCATATTCCATTCGCTTGCTTTTGGGCAAGTCAACACCTGCAATACGAGCCATGCTTATCCTTGTCTCTGTTTGTGTTTTGGATTTTTGCAAATCACGCGGACGACACCTTTGCGCTTGATGATCTTACAGTCATCGCACATTTTCTTGACCGAGGGTCTTACCTTCATGTGAGGGTCTCCTGATTGTTTTTTGCACCTGTGTTGTTGCGTGGCCGGACGAGTCTGTATGCCCTGCCAACCCTTGGGTGACCGGTGCGTGTCAACCAAAGGTTCTTCACGCAGTGTTCCCTACCCTTACAGAAATAGGGGAGAGGATTATACCCAAAGGGGGGTTAGAGGATTCTGAAAGACGTTCTCAGGGTTTTACAGAGGCCTGGGAATACTTTCCAGACAAATGACTAAGAAGATCTCTCAGGTTCATTGCGTCTTCTCCCTCTCCTGCTCTGTGTTGTGGATATAGTAACTCCCCCTGGTTTTACCTATCTTTTGGATGACATTTTTCTCGGCAAGTTTTTTCAATATTCTTCTCGCAATTGCCTCCTTTAGTCCAAGCATTTTTTCTACCTCACCGGAAGTGATTCTTCTATTGGCGGCAAGAAATGTTACGATCGCCTTTTCGCTATCGTTCAATTCGATACCATTCGATACTTTTTCGATACTATCCGATACTTTTTCAGTATTGTTCGGCGGTAATCCGGCGGTCGCTTCCGATCGATTTCGGTCGTTTAAATACCGCCTCGACAAACGTCCCCTGCTCTCTGAGCTCGAAGCCGACTCCGGCCTCCTCACAGAGGGCGCGTACCCTGCCGATGCCGCTCCCCCATGCCTCGATGTAGCCCAATTCCCGGAAAAGATTGGCCAGTACTTTGTTGCGCAGTTCGCTGCGGCCATTGCCGACATCTTCGATGGTCAGTCCGTTAACCAGACCGCCGACTGAGATCACCTCGACGACGTCATCGTAGATGGCAACCTTGATATCGCTATTGCGGGTGTAGTCACGGTGGATGATGGCGTTTAGGAGGATCTCACGCAGAGCGGCCAGGGGGATCTCGTACTGCTCGGTACGCTGGAGCCCCTCGATGGTGGCACTTAGATGAAGGTGGTTTAGCAAAAACGCCATGCTCTGCTCCAGCACTTCAAAAAGTGTGCCGTTGTACTCCTTTTTGTCGATGAAGCTCTCCATGGTGGTGCCTTTGAAGCGGGCGCATTTGGTCTGGACATTGTCCAGTTTTCCCAATGCGATCAGGAGGGCGTTTGTCGGAGTATCGTGGCGGTTAAATTCGGTGATGAGCCTGAGGTTTTTGAGCTTGTCACTGTCGCAAAGTTGTATCATCGACCCCAATGATCAGCCTGCCTCCTGCCGTATTGGCAAAAGCGATAACTGTTTTAGCGATGCTGTCGTTGCGGGGAAGGCGTTCTTTGAACTCGAGGGTCTTGCCCTCTTCTTTGCGAATCAATGCCGACCAATCCATCCTATCCCTTTATAAATGTCTCAGAAAGTATCACCTCGACACGACGTTCGACCGATCTTTTATCGCGCCCCCGGGTCTGGAGACTGTACTCCTCCTGCAGCCGCTCCAGTGCAGCGGTCACCTCATGTGCCGGTTTTTTTCAGTGCCTGATGATAGGGCAGTATATCTCCAAGACGATTTTCCAGCGGTTGTTGTCATCAATGTCTATTGAGATATTCTACCCAAATAAGTTCAAAGTTTTGGTCCGGTGGCTGTCAACTTGACACGCTGTTTGACTATCGAACTCCTGATCCATCTCTTTTATCCCGAATTTACAGCATCCCCTCATCCGAAAAGCTGTAATACCCCTGTTGGG
>Ga0256843_1003558_pt1 | contig 10773 bp, 8 predicted proteins | sample AlvinellametaG_FD_191572 | JGI IMG/M metagenome (GOLD analysis project Ga0256843, IMG submission 191572) | Pompeii worm associated microbial communities from hydrothermal vent at the East Pacific Rise, Pacific Ocean - Alvinella | ecosystem: Host-associated > Annelida > Integument > Unclassified ... | reverse complement strand
CCGCACTTGAAGATGCAGGGTCTCCTGGAGCAGTTCTTTGCGGGTGGAGAGCACCTCAGCGACATCGTCGTAGGTACTGAAGAGGTAGCGGGCCTGCTTGACCATCGAGTGTTTGAGCTCTTTGTCGACACTGTAGCCGATATAGGCATACAGCACATAGGCAAAAAGCAGCGCCAGGACCGCCGTGACGGCGATCAGTTTGATGAGGAAGTTACGTCTCAGGCTTCTTTGTTGGGAAAACAAAACCGGTATCCGCGTCGCCGTACTGTCTCGATGGTGGTGATCCCGAGGGGTTTATCCATCTTTTGGCGGATCTGGTTGATCGCCACTTCGATGACGTTGGGAGTGACCAGTTCGGGCTCTTCCCAGATCGCATCGAGCAGCTGCTCTTTGGAGACGATCTGGTCTTTGTGCATCGCCAGATGGGTGAGGACCTCGAAGGGTTTGCCTTTGAGCTCGATGTCCTCTCCTTTGTAGATGATCTTCTCTTCTTCGGGGTTGATGACGAGGTCTTCGACTTCGATGATGTTGCTGGTCCCAAAGCGCAGCTTCGCTTCGATCCGCACCAGCAGGATCTCGAAATCGAACGGCTTTTTGATGTAGTCATCTGCTCCGGCCCGCAGTGCTTCGATCTCGCTCTCTTTGTCATCCCGGGCCGAGAGGACGATCACGGCTGTTTTGGGGGAGCGCTCTTTGATCTCGGCGATGATATCCACCCCGTTGCCGTCAGGCAGCATCCAGTCGAGGAGGACCAGGTTGTAGTTGCGGATCCCGAGAAAGTAGCGACCGTCACTGATGTTCTCGGCCACATCGTTCTGATAGCCGAACTCCTTGAGGCCGTCCGAGAGAGTTTTGTTGAGTGTTACTTCATCTTCGATGATCAAAATACGCATAAAAGACCCTTTGATGTTTTAAGTTTGGTTTAATTATAGCATAAAATTGTCAACGATGGAAGGCATTGGCACGATTCGGGGGAAAATTCCCGAATCTCAGGAGAAAAAAGAAGGATCAAAGAGAGGTGCGGGGGCGCATCGCCAGCACACCCATCAGCAGGCTCACCAGCAGCATCAGCGCCACGCCCATGAGGTTGATCGCATCGACTTTATCACTTTCTTCCGCAGCGCAATCACAAGCAGTGGCAGCAGTACTTGGGGTAGCTGAGAGATTAGTTTTGCTTACTGTGATAACAGCTGGATCTTCATCATCACAGCCAGAGTCCGCATAGTCCGGGTTATTATCTTTGTCATTTGTACACTCATCCCTGTGATCAGGCTTCGAATCATCATCGGTAAGGTTCAGGTCGTTCTCTGCCGATTTGATCTCGGCGATGTTGACGATCTTGTCTCCGTTAAAGGCTTCTTTGATCTTGAAGGTGATATCGATGGTGGTATTGGCCTCTGGCGCCAGAGATGGGATGGGTGTTTTCAGCACAGCTTCATCCCCGTCCAATTTCCAGGTACTGTCTTCTACCAGCTCCAGCCCTTCGGGGATGATATCGCGAATCTGAATATTCCTGCCAGTTAGTGTTCCCTGGTTTCCTACTCCGATGGTAAAGGTTACATTGTCCCCAGGTTTGTAAATTGATCCGGAGCTTTTAACGAACTTGACCAGTGCGAGGTCAAAATGCTGATCGATCTTGATGGGAGCCGGATCGACATCATCACAACCATCTGATGTCCCTCCGTCATAGTTATCATTGTTACCCATATCAGTTGAACAAGGATTCTCTCCCGGTTTGGAGTCGGTATCGTTCAGATCGTAAGGGTTCTTAGCCGACTCAATCTCAGCGACATTGATGATCGTACCTTTTTCTCCAACATCTTCGGTGATCTCGCATGAGATCTTGACCGAGCTCTCGTCGTCCGGTACGATCAGTGGGATCGGCCGAACCAATACACCATTACTCCAGTTATTATCCTGACTACAGTCCAGACCGGTCGGAATCGTATCTTTGATCACCACATCAGTCGCGTTGACATCACCCTGGTTTTTGACGGTAATCTTGAAAGTAACAGTGTCACCGATGGCATATTTGTCTTTTTTATTCTCAACCGTTTTGATCAGTGCAAGGTCAAAGATTTTTTTGACAAAACCGAAGTCCACGGTCATGTTGCCCAGTTTATCGGCGTTGTCATCCTGATCGTCCCCTTGAGCACTTTCTTTTTCTATCGGCTCAGTGTTTGCCCAGAGATCATAGACTCCACTGCAGTTGAAGCCATCTTCTTTGACAAAAGCGATATTGGAGTCCAGCTCGCTGTCATTGTTGTCTTCTCTTGTCTGTATTGGCGTAGGACCAAAAACATAATTTCCGTCCGCTTCAGGAGTGGCGACACAGACCCGATAACGCCCCTCGGGAAGGTTGCAGAACTCATATACTCCCTCGTCTTTGGTCACGGTACTGTTAAGTTCATTATTTTGATCGTCAAAAAGTTTAACGGTAATACCTTTTAAACCAATATCTTCATCGTCCTGGGTTCCAAGTTCACCTTTGTCTTCCCACACATACGAGCCGATACACATCGGCACGACGCTGAGGACTTCAACATCTCCACCGATGCCTTTGTAATCATATGTATGCTCTCGCCCTGTATTCATTGTCGTCGAACTATTAACCGCTTTATAAGCCTGGGCTTTATCAAGTGAAGCTGTTTCTGTAATAGTGAAATTACCATCAAATTGCATAAAACCATGCACGCCTTCTCCGGTTGTTATATCCGAAGAAGTTGCAAATAAATCGTGTTTTGATTTACCATCTTCAAGATATTGCCAAACACTTACTCCGCCGTAACCATCGTCTGGGCCATATTCCAGTTCTTCTTGATCAACATGATGATCATTGTGGAAATGAAGAGGTATTGCACCTGCATCATATTTGTAAGTGTCGCTATTCTCATCATAACCGGCACGATTTTCTCTGTTATCAGTCCCTTTTGGCTTTGCATTACCGTTATCTGCTGTGCCACTGGCAGTTTTATCACTCGGTTTCCAACCACCGTTTCCATCAGGTTTTAACAAATATACAACACCACCATGATTATAACTTGTTGCAAAGTTACCATTACAACCAACACGTACTCCAATAAGTAATTCACCCTCAGGTGTAAAGTCGAGATCAGAATATGCTGCCCATACAGTACCGTTATCCTCTTTGACAGCAAAACCTCCGATATTTTGTGTATAGCCAAGTTCTTCAACAAGCTGTACACCTTGATCTACAGCATCACCAGTAAAGTTCCCTGTTTTATCCAAAGCAACTGCAAAAAGACGAGGCTTGTAATTGGTTTCCATTGTCCCAATATAAAGTTGACTTCCATCAGGGCTTACTGCAAGGCCATATGGAGCTTTAACTTCTTTTGCGATAATTTGGTTGAGGCTAACCCCTTTAAGGTCACTATCCACTTCAAAAGGCTCGCCGATTTGTGTACCATCTGTTTTTAACCGATAGATCCTACCATCAGAAAAGTTTGATACAAAAAGCTGATCATGCACTTTATCATAAACGATATTACCAAGACCCACACCTACGTTTTCTCGTAGAACTGGATCACCTTTGCCCTCACAAACTTCGTTTTGAATTGATACTTCTTTTTGATCAAGGTTTGCGATAAGTTTTACATGCCCTTCAGTATCGTTACCATCTATTCGATAAACAGCACCAGCCCCTCGTTTATTTTCACCTCCACCAATCTCACCATACTGCACTGGCACGTTTTTAACAGCATCCGGTCCTTCACCTACATATCCCGGAGACCAGTTCGCTGAAGCGGTTGTATAGATATTGCGATCTTTATCAATCGCTATACCGTAAACATTTCCAATTTTATCAATCGTCCAGTCCGGTTTCGTAATTGTCGTTGAATCGTCGAAATCTGCCGTCGGACGATCTTCAGTATAATCATGCCCTGTAATTTTATAAATACGCAAGGTCGCATTACCATCTGAGCTATCCGGCGATACACCAAAGGTATGCACCGCATACCCCGGCTGGAGAAGCGTATCGGCAGCTGCAAACGCTCCGGTTCCGAGGAGGACCGCAAGGCCGACATAGAGATTTTTGAGAAGTGACTGGTTCATTTTTTCCCCACTTGTTTGAGTTTTCATGGGGTTAATACTAACACATATGAACTTTTCTAATACTTAAAAATATAAAAACTATTTTTGGGCCCGTTTTTTCAGTCGCCATTTTTTTGTTTTTGGGTCCCACCACGCATCGTAGATCTCACGCTCGTGTTCGGCCGTCTGAGCGATAAGGCTGTAGGAGAAAGGGATCGTCTGGAGTTCGAGGTGATTGGGGCCGCGGACTTTGATCCGGCGGATCCGTTCGTTTGCGTTGGGGATCTCCAACAGTTTGACAACCGGTTCTGTCAATGTTCCATTGACGATCTTAAACACATACAGACCATTGTCCCGTGCCGATCCAGCCAGCAAAAAACGGCCTTTTTGTGTATCGAGTCGCGCCAGTGTCAACGCATCGAACCCTTCGTGGCGTGTCAACACATTCTTTGTCTTCGGATCGATGTGGTAGATCACCCCTTTTTGACTCCGGTAGTCCGACTCATCGATGGCGCTCACCCACAGGGTGTGGTCATCACAATCGTACGCTACCGAACTGAGACCGTAGGGGTTGCGTTCAGAGGGGTGGACATCCCCCAGCGTCAGGAAGATCCCCACCTTCCCGGTCCGGGAATCAAGACGAAAAAGTTTCGTCTGCAGTGTGAACGTCGTCGGCCGGATCGAGATGAAAGGGGTGGGTACCAGATAGATATTGCCCGACGGATCGAGCGCGTAGGTGCTGAAGTGCTCATACTGCTCCCACTGTCTGGGGTGCAGGACCTTTTCAAGGTGCTTGCCGTGCAGCAGGGCGATCCCTTTGAACCGCTTCTGTGACAGATCGATCACCACCGGTTGCCGGATACCGAGTTTGCCCAGAAAACGGGGCAGCCGGGCACACCGTCTCTGCTCCCCGAATGCGCCGATTTCCTGCTGCTGTACCTCTGCTGCCGGAGTGGTATGCGTATCCCTACCTCCCTGACGTTGCCCCAGCACCCACCAGGCCGCACCGGCCACCACGATCAACGCCACCACGATCGGAAGGTATCGTCTCATTTCGCCTCACTTATCGGAACAAATCTCGGCCCCACCGTACAGGGCCACACCTCGACATGCCGGTTGCCGTCCTCCCCGATACGGGTATCAGCCCAGCAGTACTCATGCCCCTCTCGCGCATCGTTGCGGATACGGGGAACGTACCAGATGACGATCCGTTCCCCCGCGATCGGCTCTCCGTTCGTAAACCGCTCCGGGCCGTCTTTGTCAAGTTGACAGCATGAGCCGAGTGTCAGCATGTCCTTGTCACCCTCAGACTCGGTAAAACGGGTAACGAATATGTTGGCATTGTCCCCGCGACTGTTGTCATGGAACTGTCCGTGATTTGGCTCGATGTAAAGCCCTTTTGACGGGTTGGTTGACGCGGTGATCTTGTAGGGGAATCGCACGGTAACGTTTGTTTCCGGTTCGCTGGCTTCAACATGTTCCCAGGATTCTTTCTCCCAGGGCTGCCATCCTCCCTCCGTATGTTTGTAGAACACCTCTTTCGTATCGACCGCAGGGTCGATCCGCATCACCGGACGGTAGATGGCGTTGTCCCCGCAGCCACGCCCTTTGTTGACCCCCACCACACGGAACGATCCATCGGGGTAGAATTCGAAGCGATTCTCATACCGGTAGTTGCACGCCATCGGCCACTTGGGATTGCGAAAATCCTGCGTCAGCATGAACCCTTTGCCGTTTTGAAGATCCCGCACCTGCGGACCGTTGAACGCCAGCACTACTGAGGTGGAGAACATCGGACACCCCATCGCGTCGTTGTAGCCAAACATGAATTCGCCGTTCTCCCCCCGGACGAACTCCACACGACGCCCCTCGATATAGGTCTCGGTGGATGTGTCAAGCTTCTCGCCTCCTTCCTGTTTGTAGCTGACATGCCAGTCGACGATCTTGGCCGAATGGAGCACCGGACGGCCCCGGAAGGTCACGTCCCGTATCTCCAGCCCGTCCGAGGGGGTCAGGTGGTAGACGATACGCCATCCGTCCCGCTCCAGCACATTGTCCTTCTGGCAGTAGTTCTCCATGATGTAGCGGTTCTCCAGACTGCGTTCGGCGATGCAGGCGGGGGTGGTGGTCTTGCCCAGTCCCGCCCATTTGGCCGCGGCCAGCCGCAGATCGGTCAGGTCCACCACCGCCCAGAGCGCGCGCTGAGCTTTGGTGTCGGCGAAGGTGGGGGCGACACACAGATGGGTGGTGTCCTCGCAGGGGGACTCTTTCATGCTGCCGCGGACATTGGCCATGGTGATCTCGTTGCGCCGGGGGAGGTGGCCCAGCTCTTTTTTGACCTCCGGGGCGTTCAGGGCGATCGCTTTGGCGATCTTCTCGAGCCGGTAACTGATCTCCGGCTGTGTCTGGGAGTACCGCTCGACGGAGAGCACTTTGCCCTCATCCACATCGACGATCGCCCGGGTGGTGGTGTTGGTAACGAAGTTGTACTTCTCGGCCAGATAGCACCGGTGCTTTTCGCAGATCTTTTTGGCCTCTTTGTCCAGTGCCGCAATGGGTGCGGGAACGATCCGCATCATGTCGTTGTGGAGCAGCTTCTCCCCCAGTCGGGTGTCGCTGAGGAACTCGTCATGCCGCAGCAGGATCTCCTGGGCTTTTTGTCCAGCAGCATCAAGCTCCGAGCCCGGCAGAGGCAGGACCGATCGTCCCGAAGCGATCATCTCCTTCAACTCCCGGATATACGCCTGTACCTCGGGTGTCTTTCGATAGATCTCAGGATCGTACTGCGGCAGAATGATCTGTTCACTCTGCCCTTCAGACCTCTGCTTTTTCATCGCCGACTCCTGTGCAGGAGCCTGCGGCCGGGTCTGCCACCAGTACCCCCCTATCCCAAGCAGTCCGGCGATCACTATCCCGATCGCGATCTTCGTCTCACGCGTCACATAATCTCCTTGTTCTCATCACCATCAGCCATCAGCCATCGACCATCAACCATTCGCTATCAACCTCTTATCCTTCCATCTCAAAATAGTACGGCGGTTGACTCTGAAGATAGATTATAGCACCCACTCCCAAAAGAAACAGGATACCTCCGTAAACAAGGGCTTTTTTACGCTCTTTGCCCGAGAGCTCACAGGCCGGCACCCAGACGCTGGCAAGCATCAGCACGACAAAAAGATGCTGGGAGCGCAGGCCGTACCACCGATCCATCCAGGCCGCGCCGATCGCCACTGCAGCGGCAAAAAGCACCTGACAGACCCCGCGCGAAGGGGTCGTCCGCGGATCGGTCAGCATAAAAACCACAAAAACGATAAAGGAGACCGAGTAGAACCGATACCAGACCGTCTCAAAGTGAACCATCGGATCATACCCCACCACCCAGAGATACTCGGCCGCAAGATACGCCGCGACAAACACCAGTGGGATCCGCCACCGCCCGGCCCGGATCAACACCGCGGCGGCCAGCCCGCCAACGATTACCGCCAGCGTGACCGACTCACCCAGCTGACCGGCAATGATATGGGCCCGATCGTAGAAAAGCAGCAGGATCATCACCAGCCCAAAATTGGACGGGTTAAAAAAATGCCGTCCGCAGCAGCGCAGAAGATGCTTCTGAGCCAGTGCGGCAAGCACACCGGCCAAATAGGCGATCACCGTAGAGGAAGCAACCATCAGCAGCAGACCGATCGCCGTCGACATCGCCGACCACGGAGGACGCACATCGGTACCATACCGACGCCAGGACCATCCTGCCTCCAGTGCCGCCGCCCACAACACTGTCAGGAGAAACCATTCCCACGGGGCGATGATACCGGCGTAGTACTTTCCCAAAAGAAACAGAACCGACAAGGTCAGGAACTGATGAGCTTGCAGCGGCATTGAGGGGTCAGGCAGGAAGATTTTTGAGGGCATACCCCATCTTGCTGTGGGATTCGATCGGAAAGTCGGGGAGGAGCTTGCGCACCGAGTAGACCAAAGTCCTCAGGGACGATTCGGCCACGACACCATCGGGCCAGACCTCCTCGATGATGGTATCATAGTCTACGATCTGATTGGCATGGTGCACCAGCACTTCGATCAGTTTGAGCTGCTTTTTGTTCAGTCGAACCATTTCCCCATCTTTGTAGAGTGTCTGGGTACGGAGATGGAACTGGTACAAAGGGCCGATCGAGACGATATCCTTATCCCCCTGGGTACTCGAACCGGAAGGGGGTGGAGGCGGCACCCGGAACCGATCGGCGTGGAACCGGCTGTAGGCGATCCCCATCGCCACTTCGATGTCTTTGGCGCTGAACGGTTTGGTGATAAACCCATATGGGGAGAGCTCCATCACCTCCTGCAACGTATCGCCGTCACTGTAAGCGGAGATGAACACAACGGGGATATTGTACTGCTGCAGGATACTGCGGGTCAGCTGGATCCCGTCTTCGGGACCGTTGATGTTGATGTCCATCAGAATCATCTCACAGCACTCTTTGCGCAGGGCAGAACGGGCCTCGGTGGCATTGTCAAAGACACCGCTTACCTCAACGTGGAGGCTTTCGAGTATGTTCTTCAGATGGCGCTGCGCCATCAACTCATCCTCAACGATCATGACACGAGACGGCAAAGGTAACATCACGACTCCCCTTTTACGAACCTGACTTCGATGGTGACACCGTTTTGTGTCTGGACAGTAACCTCGCTCTCGTCCAGATACATCGCCATATCTTCGATCATCCCCACACCGAGGGTCTCATCCCCAAGCGCTTCGGGATCGTATCCTTTGCCATAATCCCGAACCAGCAGGAGGCAGCGCTCACCTTCGGGCTGGAGAACGACACTAATTGTACCATCAAAATCATCATAAGCGTATTTGATCGCATTGGAGACCGCCTCATTGACGATCAAGCCGACATTGAGCGCCTGACGCATATTGAGTTCGCAGGGCTGAACATTGAGTTCGATGGTATTGGAAGTCATCAACTGAAGATTCCGTACAATGGATTGTAGATAAACGCTCATATTGATCATTTCGCGGGATCGTTGATCGGAAAGGTTCTGGTGCAGATAGCTCATCGCCTTGATGCGGTCCACGTGTCCCTGAAACATCTGTTTGTATTTGGGATCGTGCACCTTGAACGACTGGGTCTCGAGAAAGCCCATCATCACCTGCATGTTGTTTTTGATCCGGTGATGCATCTCCCGAAGCAGAAACCGGTTTTTTTCCAGGCTTCTCTCCAGCTCGTTGGCATAGTCCAGCTGCCGTTTTTCGGTTCGATAAAATGCATAAAAGATCAGACTGTACGAGGCCAGCAGGCCTACACCATACTGCCAGGGTCCGAAGAGAAAAGCATACGCCACGATCCCCATCGCGACGATCAATGTTCCGATAAACCAGTACTGTTGAAAAACACTTTGAACTTTCATACGGAACACTCCTGTACCGGTATGCGGATCGAATACCGATGCGTGATTCGATCCGTTTCAGGTCTGTCGATTAGAAGTCGTAGGTGATCCCCGCCGTGACAACGTTGACGTTCGTTTTTTGAGGGTTTTCCTTGTTGGCAAGGTTTTGCCAGTCGAGAAAGAGTCCCCAACCTTCCTCTTCGTCACCCTGAACACCCCGATCGGGAGAGAGGTCATACTCCATACCGGCACCGAAACTGAAACCGTCCTTGGTAAAATCCTGACCATTCTTGTCCCCATGCCCGGTTTTGTTGCCTGCGGTACATTTGACCAGAGTATGTCCATAACCGGCAAGCAGATAGATGTTCGTGTTCTGAGTGATGTGATATTGCGGCTTGAGGTAAAAACCGTAGTGACTTGTTTCCGCGAAATTGGATCCACCGAAAACTTTCAACGCACGCGCCTCCACACCAAAGAAGGGGTTAAAATCATATCCGACACGCAGCAGGCCACCGTAGGTCGAATCTTTGAGCCGATCATTTTTACAGGGGCAGTCTCGGCTTACACCGGTCCACATCCCGCCGATTCCAATATAAAACGGCAGATTGGCAACGACAGGAACCACCTCGGTCTCGACAGGCTCCACATCTTTTCCGGCCTGCGCATGGCTCGTTACCAGCAAGGCTCCCAGGGCCACGATACTGAGCAGCTTTTTCATCTTGTATCCTTTATGGATTGAATTCTTACCCTGCCATCGTAACTTAATATTCTTTAGCATAAACTTAAAATTAATGAATATTAGACAAAAAATTAACGATTCCCTGCCAAATCATTAACAGATTCTAAACAGTTTTTCACTGTTTTTCATTCAAAAATCGGATCGCAGTCTCCAAAATATCGTCATCGTCACGGCTTGGCGACTTCAAGATCTCCCTCTCCGTCCCTTCCTGGGCATATTCAATAAAGACTTTGTCCCCATACGAGGAGATCTTGGATATCCCCTGTTTTTGTGCCATGACTTTAAGGATAATGGTATCGATAAACTGCCGTGTGGGGGTATCAAGCCGGCCGAAGCGATCCTCGATCTCCACTTCGATCTGGCGCACTTCCTCTACGGTGTCACACTGGGAAAGGCGGCGGTAGAGCTCCAGCCGCAGACGGTCCTCGGTGATCAGCTCATCGCTCAGGTAGGCCTGGATCGCCAGTTTCATCTCCACTTTGGCGCTGATCTCACGCGAACGGCCGCTCAGCTCCCGGATCGCATCCTCGAGCATCCGGATATAGAGCCCGTAGCCGATCTGTTTGATGTGGCCGCTCTGGGCCTCTCCGATG
>Ga0256843_1003557_pt1 | contig 10774 bp, 10 predicted proteins | sample AlvinellametaG_FD_191572 | JGI IMG/M metagenome (GOLD analysis project Ga0256843, IMG submission 191572) | Pompeii worm associated microbial communities from hydrothermal vent at the East Pacific Rise, Pacific Ocean - Alvinella | ecosystem: Host-associated > Annelida > Integument > Unclassified ... | reverse complement strand
TGTTTATCTCAAAAGGTTCTTTTAAGGTGAGGGTTCCTTTCCCTTTAAAATAATCCCAGTGGAAAAGGAAAGAAAGGGGAGGAGATAACTCCCCCATTTAAAAGATTATTACCATTGGAAATATTCGGGGATTTTGGAAATATTTAATACCCTCAATTTGCCGTCGGTGTGTCCTATTATTCCCAACTCTTTAAATTTGAGGAGTTTCCGGGAAAGGGTTTCCGGTTTGATATTGAGAATTGAGGCTATCTGGTGCTGTTTCAGTTTTTCAAAGAGTTCTGGGTTTTCGTAAATAAGTTTTGCAATTCGGGTTTCGGTATCCAAAAGGAGAGAGTTGTGAATCAGATTATCCAAAAACTGCATTTTCCGGAGGAGGGATTCCATCAAATGGAAACAGAGACCCTCTTTTTTTAGATATTTCTGCACCTTTTGGAACTCCAGAAAGCCAACTTTTCCATCGGAAATCATTTTACAGGAGGCGGGAAAAGGGATATTTTTGAGATTTGCCAACTCCCCAATTAGGGAGGGGGCGGAAAAGGTATGAATTACAATCTCCCGTCCCCGGGGGGTAGATTTGAAAACTTGAGCTTCCCCCTCCAAAAGGAGGTGGAGATACCGGGGTTCATCTCCCTCCAGAAAGAGGATACTCCCTTTTTTAAACTCCTTTACTTTTACCGCCGACCGGAGTCCCTCCTTCACTTCCTTATCCAATCCGTGGAAAAGAAAAAACTGCTCCAGTTCCATTGGAAAATTAATCTAAAGTTTTGATATTTAAAATTTGCAAATTGTTATCAAATTCATAAACCCGGGGCACCCCGGTGGCAACTTCAAACTTTACAATATCTTCATCGGAGATTCCCTCCAGTGCCTTTACCATTCCCCGGATTGTATTTCCGTGGGCAGTCAATAGGACATTTTCCCCCTCCACCAGTCGGGGGGCAATTTGGGAGTAGAACGCCTCCATTGCCCGCCGTTGATTATCCTTTAAACTTTCACTGGAAGGGAGGAGTTCCGGAGGCAGATGGGCGTATTTGGGGTCATTTTTTGGGTGATAGGGGCTATTTTCATCAAGGGGTGGTGGGGGCACATCGTAACTTCGGCGATAGAGGAGGAATTTTTCCTCCCCCAATCGGGCTTTGGCTTCGGCTTTATTTTCTCCGGTCAAAGCCCCATAGTGCCTTTCATTGAATCTCCAATCTTTCAAGTGGGGAAGATAGAGTTGGTCCAACTCCCTCAAAATAATAATTCCGGTTTTAATTGCCCTTTTGAGATAACTGGAATAACAGACATCAAATCTAATACCAGATTTTTTGAGGATATTCCCTGCCCTTTTGGCTTCTTCAATCCCTTCTTCACTCAAGTCTACATCTACCCACCCTGTAAATCGATTCTCTTTATTCCAAACACTCTTTCCGTGGCGAACCATTACTAAAATACCCACTGTTAAACTCCTTCTCTATAATTGGATTGGTCATTTCAGTAAAATAATACCCTTCTCCCTGTTTCCACTGGAGGGGGAGAGAAAAGAGAGAATTATCTCTTTCTTCTCTTCTCTCCACTTTTTTTCTTTTCCTCCAATCTATACCCCAAAATCTCCACATTATCCAGTAAAGCCCCGTTGATTCCGTTCCCTTCAAAACAGATATTTATTCCCGCTTCCGGCTGAAGGTCTTTCAATTTCAATTGGACTATAGGTTTATCATTTACCGCAATTTTAACCAAGTTTTTCTCCCGCTCTACCCAGAGTTTCATCCATTCGTTGGGGGGCACTGTTACATTTTGTAATTTTTGGGAGAAGAGTTTTATACTCCGGAAGGGGTCTATATATTTATCCACCTCAACCCAATCGTTTTGGAACTGGATTTGATAATAGGAAGAGCTATTTTTAGGTTTCAAATCGACCGCCACCATTCCGATGGTAAAGGTTTGGTAATTGGCAGTCAAATTGAAGTCTCCCCACACATCGGTATCGCAAATTATTCCCGAATTGAATTTAATTACATTCCCGGGAGTATTATCCGGTTGGAAATATTTGGCTATTACTGCATTTTTTCCAACCCATTTTCCAAAGGGGGGATTTATACCGGTGGGGTAAACTGAAAAATCATCTTGAAAATCGATAAGGGGAGGCAAAGGTTTGGGAGGTTTAGGGGGTTGAGATGTGACATTTGTTTCATTGGTGATTTTTTTAGTAGGGGGCTTTGTAGGGGTAACCCCTTCCTTTTGACATCCCCAGAAAAAGAGAAGAGCTCCCAATCCAATTAAAATCCGGTTCACCATTAGTTAAACTCCTTAAATTAGGCTTTTAAATTTCGGGAAAATCTTACAAAATTTAAGTTAAAAGGAACTACTGGTAAAAGTTCCCCTTTCTCCACCTTTCCTTTCCCGGGGGGAATTAAAGCAAAACAATTACTTTTGGCAAGGGGGAGAATCATTCCTGAACCATATTTGTAATTTTTGTAGATTTGAAACCCCTTTTCATCACACCACCCCAACGGGGTATGACTCTTTTTGGGATTTACCCGGAAAGTCTCCCGATTGGGGAGATAAAAAGGGGTATAATAGGGTTCCCTATATCCTCCCAATTTCCGTAGCACCGGAATTCCCAGACCCAAAGCGTTGAGGTAACTACTGATAATATTTCCGGGAAGAGCCAAAAGCACTTTACCCTTCCAAATCCCCAATCGGGTAGGTTTGCCCGGTTTTACATTAATACTTTTAATTATGGGGGTTACCCCCAACTTTTCCATTGCTTTACCGATAAAATCGGCTCTTCCTTTACTTGCCCCCCCAATTGTAATTACCGCATCAAATTTCTCCAAACTCTCCCCCAAAATTTTTACAACCTCCTCTTCTTTATCTGGAAGGGTGGGTAAAAGATGGGGCAGAAAGTTGTATTTTTCCAAAAGGGCATAGATAGCGTAACTATTGGTATTGTAGAGGGTAGTGGAAGAAACTCCCTTTTGGAAAGGCTCCGCCAACTCATCTCCGGTGGGAAGAATCGCAACCGAAAGGGGTTTGTAACATTTGAGAGCTACTATCCCCTGATAAATTAAAGGAACTACCTTTTCCGGGGTAATCTCCTCCCCTTTTTCCAGTAGGGGAGCTCCTATTTCCAATTCTTCCCCTTGATACCTGATATTTGCCCCTTTTTCCATTGGGGGGAGAATTACTTGCCCACCTTCTCTTTCCTCCGCTTTCTCCACTGGCACTACAAATTGAGCCCACGGGGGCACCGGAGCCCCCGTCGCAATATAGAAGGTTTTGCCTTCTCTATACTCCGGTAAATTGTTGGGGTCTGTGCCGGCTAAAATCTCCCCTGCAACTTCCCGTTTCCCACCTTCAACCCCCAAAAACCCGTCCATTGCAGAGTTGGTATAGAGGGGGGAAGGGCGATGGGCAACTACTTTTTCCGCCACTGCTTTACCTACAAATTGGGGAAAAAAGAGATATTGGGTAGAGTTAATGGGAGAGACCGATTCAACCGCCAACTGGATTGCTTCCAGAAATGGGGGACTCTTTTCCACGACTCGCCTCCGTTTAATTTAAAATTCAATTATAGCAGATATGATATTTGTATGGAAAAGTGGACTTTTTCAGTTGAAGGAGGTTCAATGGGACTCAATTTAAAAAAGGGGGCAATGATTCTTTTAACAGGGGTGCTTTTAACCACCTCTTTTACCGGCTGTGCCCGTTTTTACGACTCCAACGAAGTGAGTATTGAAGATACCAATCAATACTACACCTATGAAACTGGAGTGGTAACCTATGTCAAATCTGTAGTTTTAAAAGATGAGGGCAATAGCGGAGCCTTAATGGGAGGGGGAACCGGATTGGTCTTGGGAAGTATGGTGGGAAAAGGTAAAGGAAATACCTTGGCAATGTTGTTGGGGGCTTTGGGGGGAGCTTTGGTTGGACACTATGCCGGAAAAGGAAATGGGCAGGAGTTGGGAGTTCGCCTTGCAGATGGACGGGAGGTTGTAATTTTGGTAAAAACCAGCCACGAAACTTTCCACCCGGGAGACCGGATTAGAATTATTAAAGATGGAAACAGGATTGTCCGGGTAGAGAGAATGTAATTTTTTAAATCAGACCTCTTTCTTTTCTCCCTTTCCAAATTTATCTTGTTTATCTTGAATAGGAAAAATCACTTTTCTCCCCACTTCCCTTTAAAATAAAATATAATTCCCCACCTGATTTGAAATTGAAATCCCAAAGGAGAAGTTGATGAAAGTTGGAATTGTGGGGCTTCCCAATGTGGGAAAATCGACTATTTTCAATGCTTTAACCAAAACCCAAAATGCGGAGGCACAAAACTACCCATTCTGCACAATTGAACCCAATAAAGCGGTGGTGCCGGTGCCAGACCCCCGGTTGGAAAAGTTGAGTGAAATTGTAAACCCCCAAAGGGTTCTCCACTCCACAATTGAGTTTGTGGATATTGCCGGATTGGTAAAAGGAGCCAGTAAAGGGGAAGGGTTGGGAAACCAATTTTTGGCAAATATCCGGGAGACCGATATTATTCTCCATATGGTGCGGTGCTTTGAAAACCCCAATGTGATTCACGTGGAGAATAGTGTCGACCCAATCCGCGATGTGGAGATAGTGGAGCAGGAGCTCCTTTACGCCGATATTGAAACTTTGGAGCGGAGAATTGCCAAACTCCAAAAGCAGTTGAAAGGGAATAAAAAAGTTAAAAAGGAGTTGGAGGTAGCCGAAAAGCTCTACCAATGGTTGGGGGAAGGGAACCCGGTCAACACTTTTCCAGAAAAAGAGAGTGAAGAGTTTAAAAAGTTGGAAAAAGAGCTCAATTTCCTCACCAACAAAGAGATTTTTTACGGGGCAAATGTAGATGAAGATGGGCTTTTGGAAGATAATGAGTATGTTAAAGCATTGAAAGAGTATGCCAAAGAGCGGAACCGGGAGGTAATTAAACTCTGTGCCAAACTGGAAGAGGAGTTGATAGAGATGGAAGAGGAGGAAGCCCGGGAGTTTTTGGAGAGTTTGGGAGTAAAGGAGAATGGTTTAGACCAATTGATAAGAAAAGCTTACGATAAGTTGGGACTTATCAGTTTCTTTACTGCGGGGAAAAAGGAGGTGCGGAGTTGGACTATCAAAAAAGGCACCAAAGCTCCCCAAGCGGCAGGGGTTATCCATTCCGATTTTGAAAAGGGGTTTATCCGGGCGGAGGTTATCAGTTATGATGACTATATCAAATATGGGGGAGAGCAGGGTGCCCGGGAAGCGGGAGCGATGCGACTGGAGGGGAAAGATTACATTGTCCAAGATGGGGATATAATCCATTTCCGCTTTAATGTTTAATATCCAAAGGGACTCCTTCTCTTTGGATATTTTCTCTCTTTATCAAAATAGCCTCCATTGGAATTGAACTTCCATTCAAATTTTGTGTAAGTTTACATTAACTTTGATATGGAATAATTGGATTTTCGGAGGAGTTGTTTCAAATCTTAAAAAATTTTGGAAGAAAAGTGTTAAAAATTTAATCAAATTACTTTAAAATTAGAGTGGCTATTGGTTGGCACTGGTCCAGAAAAAATATTAAAGAGTGCTCCTATTTTGGCAATATTTTGGCAAACAAGTGAAAAAAACTATTTTAGTAAAATTCCCCTTCCCAAAAGGAGGGCTTTTCATTTTTATTTTAACTTTGCCACTAAAATAGGAGGTTTTAATGGATTATGGAAAATTATTAGATGTGTTGGACAGTGCCAACAAAGAGGACTTGAAAAAATTTAAAAAAGAGAATCCAGACTGCCACTCGTTTACCAAAGAGGAGTTATTGGAGAAATTTCTCCAGTTTAAAAAGAGTGATTTGAGTCTCCAAAAAGTTGGTTATCTCCTCAATCTGACCGCGTTTGGAATAGGAGTGGGAGTGGCATTCTGGATCCTCTCCAAAGGAAAAGTCCATATAAATCTCTTCCTACTATTTTCAATTATTCTTCCCTTTATCTTTACCCTTTGGAGTGGGTTTGAAATCTTTAAAGTATTACGCTCTAAACCTCCAGTTTATCACAATAAATTGGCAGACTTTTTGAGACATTTTGCAGGAAGCCACGGAGATGTAATAAACTTTTATATTCTTTTAACCCTTCAACTTTCTGCTATCTTCTATATGATGGGATTTTTGGTAGGTTCTTTTTTCACTTTTCTTTTTAAAAAAGTTACTTTCTATTATGAAAGCACTTTCAATATTACTCCCCAAGCAGAGCAGAAATTATTGGATTTTTTCAGTAGCTTTTACCATTTTCTCTATCCCAAAGCCCCTGATGCCTCCCATCTTCAAGGGAATGAAATTGCAATTTTTGTATTGGCACTGGGGTTAATTTTTGTAGTAATTCCCCGTCTTTTTCTCTATCTCCTTTTCCGAATCAGACTCCGGGGACTTCTCAAATACTTTGTCTATCACCACTACAACTTTAAAGAACTCCAAAATATTTGTGCCCAAACCCGGGTAGTGAGTAAAAGCACCAATCAAGAGTTCCGGGAAATTGAAGGGGAGGCTATTAAAACTGGAGAAGAGGAGATAAAAAGTGAAGGGGTGCCGGTTGATGAGGTTCCCCCGGCAATTCCAGTGGAAAAAGAGGAAGAAAAAGAGCAAGAAAAGAAAAAGAGAAAAGAGCCTCCCGCACCTCCTCCTCCCCCCAGTGAGGTTCACTTTCTTTTTTATCAAAGTGCCCAAACAGATGGGGTGGAGCTCTCCCAATGTATTGAGAAGGAGATTGAAGTCCCAATCTTCAAATGGGCTTTCAACTACTTTGGACAACCGGAAGAGGAGTTGGAAGGGATTCTCAAAGCTCTTCAATCCTATGTGGTATTGGTGGTCAATGCCAACAAAGATATTATTCCCAATGAAGAGTTCCGGGAATATTTGGAGCAACTTTTGGAAAATCCCAAAATTACCCGGATATTTATCCTCCTCTGCCAAGAAAATCGAATTGCCAATCGATTCAGTTATGTAAATTATGAAATTTGGCAAAAATTTTGCGATAAATTCGATAAAGTAGAACTTTTTGAAAAGGGAATGAACCTATGAGAGAATATAAAGCTCCCAAAATAGCCTTTATCGGGAAACCAAATAACGGGAAAAGTTCCATTATTTCGGTGCTTACAATGGACGACCGAATCAAAATTTCCCGGGAGGCGGGGACTACCACCCAAGTCAATGAGTATGAATATAAAGACCGCAAAAATAACACAATCGCCACCTTCTACGATACCCCCGGGTTTGAACACCCCAAAAGAATCCATCAATATTTGAAAGAGCACTCCTTAAAAGATACAATCAAATATTTGAAAGAGTTGGGGTATCGGAAAGATGTCTCTATTCTGGAAGCGATTAAAGAGAGTGATATTCTCTGTTTTGTGGTGGATAGCTCCTCCCAACCGGATTTAAATACCCACGGGTATGAAATTGAAATCCTGAAACTGGTAAATAAAAATACCATTGTGGTTTTAAATCCCCACAAAGAGCCCAATAAAAATAAAGAGTGGGAAAAATTTTTGAGTAAATTGGGACTCCAGTATGTAATTGAGTTCAACCCCCTCAAAAGCGGGTTCCAACAGATTAAAAATTTCTTCCAGATGGTGGAAAAATATTACCCCGATATTCAAGAGCTCAAAAAATGGCACAAAGAGGACTTCAATAGCCGACTCAATAGAAGTTTTGACCTTATCGCCCAAAAAGTTTACGAAATTGTAACTTACGAATATAAGGGAAAAGTGGACGATAAAAAATCGGTCGCCCAATTGAAAGAGCTCTATTTCCAAGAGTTGAACCGGAAAGAGCAGGAATTGAAAAAAGAATTAAAAGAGCTCTGGGGATATTATGAGACTGAAGTTATCGACACTTACTTTAAAATTGAAGATAAACAATTTTCCAAAGAGATAGGATTCTCCCGAACCACCCTTGTTGTATTGGGGGCATTGGCAGGATTGGCTATCTCGGTAATTGATGGGGGAGTAACTTTGGCAACTTTCCTTTCTGCTACCCTTGCCGGAGGAGTGGTAGGTGCCTCCATTAAACAGGTAACCGATAAATTTAGTAACACCGTTACCTTCAAACTTGATGAGCGGAAAGGTTTTTTTGTAATGTTGACCGTTATCCTCCGGAATATGGAGTTTTTGGACGCACTCTTGAATCACGGACACGCCAATCGGGAGCCTATCCGAATCTCCAACGATATTAAAAAATGGAAATATAGGGTCGATATCTTCAATAAAAGCGAAAAAAAATTCCTCAATTATGTTTTCAAATCCTTTATCAAAAATAGCAATGTAATTGAAAGTAAAGAGCGACTAAAAACCTTCCTCCTCCGGAAATTTCCAATATTTATCTAAATTTATCCTGTAGGGCTCCTTCCATTGGAGCCAAAATTAAACTCCACCCTGTAATATTTGAAAATTGAACCACTGGAAAAATTTAAATCCAACAGAAGGAACAACAATGGGTATTCTCCGATTTGCAAATCTCTGGAAAAAAGTAGAAAATGGAAAGAAAAACTTTGTGGTGGGGGGTGCAATAGCCACCATCGCCCTCACTTTGACCGGTTGCCAAACCCCCAATCAACCTTCCCCCAACACATCTACCCAACTCCCATCTCTCAAGTTGAGTCCCCTTCCCTCCCATCTGGTAAAAGATAATAAAATAGTTATCCAAAGCTATTTGAGCCTCCGGCAGGGAATCTTAAACCCCAACTCCACCGAGCCAACTGAAAATATTGCCACCGAAGCCCTTTCTCCTCTGGCGTCCCTTTCCCCCCAAGCTAAAGATGAATTGAGTAAATACTATCAACAAAATTGTGAAAAAGGGAACGCCCAAGCGTGTATAATTGCCGGATTATTGGAGGAGAGCAGTAGCTTTTACGAAAAAGGGTGTCTCAAAGGTGATGTAACCGGGTGTAGATTAACCGCCCTCTTCTATAAAAAAATTCTCAACACCCAAGAGGCTCTCAACTTTTATGAAAAAGGGTGCCAAATGGGAGATGCAGTCTCCTGTTTGAAAGGGGCAGAAATAGCCTCCCAAACTGGACAAAAAGAGAAAGCCCATAAACTCCTCCAAGAGGGGTGTAAACTGAAAAATCAAATCGCGTGCCGAATTTTGGGAAAATAACTTAAAGAGGCAGTTTATCGAAAGGGGAATAACTCCCCTTTTCCCTTTTTAACTTTTCCAATTACCCCAATCTGATATAATTTTTCAAACTATCTTCCGAAAAATAAAAAGGATTTGACAATGCGAAGATATTTGGTAGTTCCATTTTTTCCGATTCTTCTATTGGCAGTAGACCCTTTCTCTGTAAATCTGGATAATCCCAGAAATCTAAATATGCTAACTCCCCAAGAGCGGGCAATTGTTAAAAACAAACAACAGATAGCAAAATTGGCAAGTAAACTGGAAAAATTGGAGCAAATGTTCAAAAGTCGAAAAATTTTAATAGATACCCGATTGGAAGAGCAAGCCAATCAACTTCAAACCCTTTCCAATCAAATGCAGGGGCTGAACCAAGCAATGGTAGAAATTACTTCCGCCAAACTCCAAGTCCAAAATAACACCCAAAATATCCAAACCCTCCAACAACGGGTAGATAAATTGGAAGAACAGGTTACCGCCCTCCAAAAGGAGGTTAAAAAATTGGCTCAAGTTCAGCAACAAAACTTTGCCGTCCTCAAAAAGAGTATGCAACAAATCCTCCGGCAACTTTCCCAACTGGGGGGAAAGGTCACACCGGCGGGGGTAGTAAGTAGTAAGAGTATAAATCTCAACATCTCCCCCCGCCGGGCATTTATTAGGGCAAAACAACTTTACAATCGGGGTAAACTTGATGGGGCGGAAAAATTGTTTCTTGTGGCATACAACAACAACTATATGCCCGCAACTACCTCCTATTATTTAGGTGAAATTAATTTTAAAAAAGGAAAATATAAGGAGGCTATCGCCTTTTACAAAGAGAGTATTACCAGATATCCCAAACCATTGAGCTTTACCTCCCGAATGCTTTACCATTTGGGAATAGCCTTTAAAAAATTGGGATATACCAGTAAGGCGAAACTCACTTTCCAAAAATTGATTAGGAGTTTCAATGACACTTATGCCCAAAAAGCTAAACAGGAGTTGCAACGGCTCTAATTTCTACCAGAGGAGGGTGAGATGAAATTGAAAAAATGGGGGATAATTCTGGGATTGGGGGCTATTTTGGCTATGACCGGTTGCTCCAAAAAAAGTAGTGTCGACGCCTATTACACCGATACCGGATTGACCTCCGCTACCGGCACACCTTTGCCCCAACCAGAGCCCAAGGGACTCCCCCAAGGAGTTGGAAATATTCCCGTAAATAATGGAGAATTGCCCCAAGTTATGACCCAAGAAATGAAAGAGCGGGAGGCGTTTCTAAAACTACCTGTTGCCCAACAAAAGAAAATAATTGCCGATAAACTCCACAATATTGTAGTTTATTTCGACTTTGATAGCTATATGATCAGACCAGACCAATTACCCAAAATTGAAAAAATGGCAAAAATTATTCAATTGAACCCCAATCTCAAATTTTTAGTGCGGATTGAAGGAAACACCGATGAATGGGGAACCGAAGAGTATAATTATGCACTGGGATTAAAACGGGCAATGGCAGTAAGAGATGTTTTAATCCGGCAAGGGGTGCCCGCCTCCAAATTGGTAACTATCAGTTACGGAGAATTGAATCCGGTTTGCACAGCCCATACCCCCGAATGTTGGGCAAAAAACCGCCGGGATAATTTTACT
>Ga0256843_1003555_pt1 | contig 10776 bp, 13 predicted proteins | sample AlvinellametaG_FD_191572 | JGI IMG/M metagenome (GOLD analysis project Ga0256843, IMG submission 191572) | Pompeii worm associated microbial communities from hydrothermal vent at the East Pacific Rise, Pacific Ocean - Alvinella | ecosystem: Host-associated > Annelida > Integument > Unclassified ... | reverse complement strand
GCCATCTCTTTGCGGATCGATTCGTTGAGCTCCTTTTCAAAAAGACGGTAGAGGCTGTAGGGAATATAAACGCCCCGCTTGGTGCGGGACTTGGCATCCTCTATTATCACCATCTCGTCTCCACTGAGATGACGGGAAGCGTTCTTTTGAAACTCCCGGATAGATTCGGTGATCATCGGAATCTCCTCATTTCAGTAATATACTGATTTTAATCAGAAAAGCCGGCGTTGTCAAGAAAACAACATATGGGGGAGTCAGGGGTTGCATTTTGCACAATGGCTGTTTTTTCCACGCGCCGGGAGGCAAAGCCGGGCAATGCCTACGCCGCTACGCCCGCCCCTATTTAGAACCATATAATATATTTCATCAAAGCATGAAACGCATGACAGGCCACAAAAGACCTCTCTAACCGTTTTGAAAGAATCCCCGATATATCATTGAAGAAACACCCCCGTCAAAAGGAGGCGGCATGAACCTAAGCGTCAACATTAACGCAATGCGGGCCCACAGCGACTGGATGGCTGTTAACGCCAACAACGTCGCCAATGTCAATACCGAGGATTTCGCGGCAAACGACACCGTCATCACGGAAGGCCCCGTCGCTTCAATCCGCCCCACCGCCAAAGAAACCGATCTAAGCAAAGAGATACCCGATCAGATCGTGATCGAAAAGGGGTTTGAGGCGCAAACAAGCGCTATACGCACCCAGGATGAGATGCTGGGCACCCTTTTGGACATGAAAGCGTAAAGAAGGAGAGAATATGGAAAACGTCGGTATGTCGAACGCTTCATTGATGGCCCAGATTCAGGTCGACACGATGAAAAAAGCGATGGATGTGCAAGAAAGGGAGGTTTTAAGCCTTTTGCAAAACACGCTTCAAACGCCAACCCAAAACGCACCCTCCCAAAACGTGGCTGTACTGACGGGGCTGGGACAAAAGCTTGACATCAAAGGGTAGTTTTACCCTTTTGTCGTTATCATACAAGCACAAATTACAACAAGAAGGAATAGAATGGATCTCAATCAACTGATTCAACTGGGTGCCAAAATGATTCAGGACAACAGTGACCCCGCTACCAGCGGCATCGACCTAAACAACATCGGTGACGCGCTGAGCTCTCTGCTTGGCGGCAACGGCGAGCTGGATATCGCCGGTTTGGTGCAAAAAGCGATGAACGGCGGCCTGGCCGACGTGGTACAGTCGTGGATCGGGCAGGGTGAAAACGCCCCCATCTCCCCCGATCAGGTTACTGCCCTATTTGACAGCGATCAGATTTCGGCTTTCGCCGAAAAACTGGGCGTGGGCGAAGAGAGCGCCAAACAGGCCATTGCCGACGCCCTGCCCCAGGTGGTAGACCAGGCCACGCCCGCAGGCAGTGACATGGTGGCCCAACTGCTCGATCAAGTCGGCGGTGTCAAAGGCGCCATGAATATGCTGGGCAAACTCTTCGGTTAATTGACCGTTTTTTTCAGAAGCGTCACGCACTCTTCAAACGTGACGCTCTCTTTGGCGCTTTGGCTTAAAAAAGCCTCCAGCGCTGTTTTTCTCTCCAGCGCTTCATCCAACTCCGGATCACTCCCTTTCTGATAGGCGCCAATACGCACCAGCATCTCGTTCTCTTTCAAAAGCGCCAGCAGACGCCGAAACTTCAACGCCGCCTGAAGATGCTCGTCATCTACCACGTCGGTCATGACCCTGGAGGCCGAGGAGAGCACGTCAACCGGCGGGTAGATCCCCCTGTCGGTCAACTCCCGGCTCAGCACGATGTGCCCGTCCAGGATACTGCGGCTCTGGTCGGCGATGGGATCGGAAAGGTCATCCCCCTCCACCAGCACCGTAAAAAAGGCGGTAATGGAGCCCTGCCCCTCCTCTTTGCCTGCCCGCTCCATAAGCTGGGGCAAAACGGTCAGCGAAGAGGGGGGATACCCCTTGGAAGTAGGCGGTTCTCCCAGCGCCAGACCGATCTCCCGCTGGGCCATGGCAAAGCGGGTCACCGAGTCCATCATAAAGAGCACGTCATGCCCCTGCCGCTTAAAATACTCCGCCACGCTCATGGCGCTGAAAGCCCCGTATTTGCGCATTAACGCGCTGTCATCACTGGTGGCCACCACAATCACGGTGTCGCTTAGATCGCCCCCCAGGTTCTTTTCGATAAACTCGGGCACCTCCCGCCCCCGCTCGCCGATGAGCGCCACCACCTTGACCGTCGCCTGGCTTCCGCGCACGATCATCCCCATCAACGTGGATTTCCCTACACCGCTCCCGGCGAAGATACCCACCTTCTGCCCCTTGCCGCTGGTCAGCAGACCGTCGATGCTTTTGACCCCCACGGCAAACCGCTCCTCGATCAACCCCCGTTTCATCACCTCCATGGGCGCTTTCATAATGGGCTCATAATCTTCCAGCGCCAACGGCCCCCTGCCGTCGATGGGATTCATGAACGGATCCACCACCCGGCCCAGAAGTTTGCGCCCCACGGGAATTTCCAAACCCCGGCGATTCAATAGCACCTTGTCGCCCACCTTCATCCCCTCGACAAAACCGAAAGGGGTGATGGTAAAGTTCTCCCGCCCCAGGGCCGTCACCATGCCCAGCCGTTTGCCTTCATCACTGACAATGGTCACACTCTGGCCGATACTTACCTTCAACCCCGACGCCACGATGGCACTGCCAGCGATACTCTCAATCACCCCGTACGGGGGAGAGAGGGTAAGGGTACGGGCCCGCTTTCTAAGGGTTTTAAGCGGCATCAGTACCTCGGACGCAGGGGGGCGTTGATCATGCTCATAAACTCCTCTCTGGTTTTGGCGTCTTTTTTAAAGAGCCCCCGCAGGGCGCTGGAGACGGTGGTGGAGTTGATCTTCTCCACCCCGCGCATCTCCATGCACATATGGCGCGCCTCCAGCACCACCGCCACCCCTTTGGGGTGAATGGTCTGCACAATCGCGTCGGCGATCTGCTCGGTCATCTGCTCTTGAATCTGCAATCGCCTGGCGAAAATATTGACCATACGGGGAATCTTGCTCAATCCCACCACCTTGCCGTCGGGAATGTAAGCCACGTGCGCCCGCCCGATAATGGGAAGCAGATGGTGCTCGCACAGACTGTAAAACTCAATATCGCGCACCAATACCATCTCGTCGTTACTGCTCTCAAAGAGCGCGTCGTTAAGCACCTGTTTGGGGTCCATGCCGTAGCCTTCCGTCAGACGCATAAAGGCTTTGTAGACCCGTTGGGGGGTTTTGACCAACCCTTCCCTGCTCGGGTCCTCCCCTACCAGTTCCAGTATGGTCGTCACCGCTTTTTTAAACCGCTCTTCTTTCTCGTTTTCTGCCATTTTCGTTCCCGTTTTTTTCTTTGAAGTATAGCGATTTTTGCGTAAAAAGCCCCCATTAGACAATGAAAGCCACTTTTGGATAAAATAGAGGGCTAATTTTTCGGAAGGAACGTAGATTTATGGAAGTAAACGCAACCCGCATCGACAACGCCAACGTCAAGATTGAGGCGACCATCGCCCAAAGCGACATTGACAAGAGAGTGGAAAAGATCGCCAAACAGGCGGCCAAGCAGATGAACATCCCCGGTTTTCGCCCCGGCAAAGCGCCGGTAGCCGTGGTCAAAAAACGGCTGGGTGAGCGCCTGGTGCAAGACGCCGAGGCCGAAGCCCTGCGCGAGGTGCTCAACACCGCCAGCAAAGAGCTGGACCTGGATGCCGACAAAATCATCGGCGAACCGGCCATTAAAAAGTTTGAGCGCGGTGAAGAGGGTATTGAGGTAGAGATGACGCTCAGCCTCCGCCCCGAAATTGAGGTCACCGACGTCAGCGACGTGGTACCCGAGGTCAAAACGCCCCGTGTCACCAAAAAAGAGGTGGAAGAGCGCATCAACGAGATGGCCGAAGCCCAGGCCCCTTTTAACAGCATCGAGGAAGATCGAGGCCTGCAGGACGGCGACATGGCGGTCTTTGACTTTGAAGGTTTCCTGGACGGCGAAGCGTTTGAGGGCGGCAAAGCCGAGAATTTTGAGCTTCGTATCGGAAGCGGCCAGTTCATTCCCGGCTTTGAGGAGCAGATGATCGGGATGAAAAAGGGTGAGGAGAAGAGCATCACCGTCACCTTCCCCGAAGATTACCGCGCCAAAAACCTGGCCGGCAAAGAGGTGGAATTCAAGATCAAGCTCCACGACATCAAGGCCAAAGAGGCCGTTACCGTCGACGACGCCCTGGCGGCCAAACTGCTGGGCAAAGAGGAGGCCAAGCTGGCTGACCTGGAAAAAGAGGTCAAAGAGCAGATTCGCTCTGAAAAGCTCTCCAAGCTCTACAACGAGGAGCTCAAACCCAAACTGGTAGAGGCGCTGGTGGAGAAATTTGAGTTTGACCTGCCCGAAAACGTGGTAGAGCAGGAGATTGAGCTGGCCTTGCAAAACAAGGTGCGGGAGATGAGTGAAGAGGAGATCAAGGAGCTTCGCGACAACCCCGACAAAGTCAAAGAACTGCGCGAAAGCCTGCGTGAAGAGGCCGCCAAAAGCGTCAAGGCCACCTTTATCGTCGACGCCCTGGCCAAGGCCAACGGCATTGAGGTAAGCGACCAGGAGCTGATGCAGACCATCTACTATGAAGCGCTGACCATGGGCCAGGATCCCCAGCAGACTTTTGAGTACTACCAAAAGCAAAACCTCCTGCCCGCCATTAAAATGGCGATGATCGAAGATCGTCTGCTGAGCAAACTGCTCAATGACAAGAAAGAGAAAAAAGAGGACAAAGCCGAAGAGAAAGAGGACGCATGAGTTACATCCCTTTCGTCATAGAAAAGAGCGGCCGGGGTGAGCGCAGTTACGACATCTACTCGCGACTGCTCAAAGACCGCATCATCATGCTCAGCGGCCCCATCGACGACGCGGTAGCCTCCTCCGTCGTGGCGCAGTTGCTCTTTCTGGAGGCCGAAGACCCGGATAAAGATATCTATTTATATATCAACTCCCCGGGCGGCGTGATCACCAGCGGGTTTAGCATCTATGACACCATGAACTATATCAAGCCCGACATTGTCACCATCTGCATCGGGCAGGCGGCCTCCATGGGCGCCTTTTTGCTGGCTTGCGGGGCCGAAGGCAAACGCTACGCCCTGCCCAGCTCGCGCATTATGATCCACCAGCCTCTGGGCGGCGCGCAGGGGCAGGCCACCGATATTGAGATCCAGGCCAAAGAGATTTTGCGCCTGAAGAAGTATCTCAACAAGATTTTGGCCCAGCGTACCGGCAAAACGGAGCGGGCTATAGAGAAAGATACCGAAAGGGACTTTTTCATGAGCGCGGAAGAGGCCAAAAAGTACGGCCTCATCGACGAAGTGCTCACACGCAGTTTCAAATAGTCCGGAGATATATATGCAACGTGAGGGAGCCTACACGGCACACGACCTGGAAGAGCCCACCAGCGACCTGGAAAAGTATGCCCAGGAGGTGATGGGCGCGCTGATTCGGGAGGGCATTCCGCCCACCCCGTCCAACTTTGACGCCTACTTTGACAAACTGCTGGAAAACCGTCCCCCCGCGTTTCGCAAAAAGATTCTTAAACTCCTGGAGCTTGAAGACGGCGGAGACGATGAGCACCAGGGGGTTATGGAGCAACAGCTCAAAGAGGCGTTTGGGAGTGTCAAAAAACTCTTAAGCCACATCAACACCCTCTATAAAAATCTCCGCCACTTGGAAACCGTGGTGGAAAAACGGGCGTTTGAAGCGGACACCGTGGATGACCAAAACGGTCTTAAAAGCGTTCTTGAGGCCATGCGCAAAGACCTTCGGGCCATGCTGAATGTCATCAAAAAAGAGTCAGGTGAACTCAAAGAGGCATACACGGCCGCCGCCACGCTCATTAAGGAGGTACAAGAGCACACCATCTTTGATGAGCGTTTCGGCGTCTTTAAAAGAAATTACCTGCTTAGAAAAATCAAACAGGAAGAGAAGCTAATTAAAGAGTTCAAGCACGAAAGCACCCTGATGATGGTACGGGCCGACGAGGGGGTCATGCGCCAGCTCAAAACCCCGAAAATGCAACAACTGGTCCTTAGAACCGTGGCGCGACTGCTATTGAAAACCTCGCGCCGCAGTGACGTGGTGGCCCATTATGAAGGTACGATATTCGCCATTCTCATGCGCCATACCGCCCTAAACAACGCCGAAATGGCCGCCGACCGCCTCAAAGACCTGGTGAGCAACACCAACTTTTTTGTCGGCGACGAGGAGATTATGCTGGATGTCAATATCGGCATCGCGCGCATTCATGCCGAAAGAAGCACCGAGCAGACCATCGCCTGCGCCCTGGAAGCGCTCAATGTAGCCAAAGAGAGCGAAGAGGGGTGCGGCATCTGCCCCCAGGATATTGAGATCTAAGGAGAAGGCGTGATTTTACCCATTGTCGTCTATCCGGACAAGCGGCTTAAAACACAGAGCCGACCCGTCACCGCGTTTGACGAAAAACTGCACAAACTTCTTGATGACATGAACGAGACCATGACCGCCAGCAACGGCATCGGGCTGGCGGCCATCCAGGTGGGTGAGCCGATCCGCGCGCTTTTGATCAACCTGCCCGACGAAGAGGGCAACCAGTTTCCCGAAAACCTGATTGAGGTGATCAACCCCGTCATTTTGGAAAAGCGGGGGAGCACCACCTACACCGAAGGGTGCCTGAGCGTACCCGACTACTATGATGACGTGGAGCGGGCCGAGTGGATTCGGGTAGAGTTCTATGACCGTCACGGCAAAAAAAAAGAGATCGAAACCGACGGCCTGCTGGCGGTGGCTTTTCAGCATGAGATGGACCACCTCGACGGCCACCTGTTTATTGAAAAGCTCTCTTTTTTAAAACGCAAGAAGTTTGAAAAAGAGTGGAAAAAGAAGCAAAAGGCAAAGAAAAAGTAGCGTGAAACGGCTGTTGTGCGCCACCCTTGACGGACTGGAAGCCCGGGCGGTCGATGTGGAGACGGCCCTGCACAAAGGGCTTCCCTCCTTTACCATCGTAGGACTCGGCAGTACCGCGATTCAGGAGTCCAAAGAGCGTGTCAAAGCGGCCCTGGCGGCCCTTGGCTTCAGCTTTCCCCCTTTAAAAATCACCGTCAACCTCAGCCCCTCCGACCTGCAAAAGAGCGGCAGTCACTTCGACCTGCCCATCGCGCTCTCTATTGCCCTGCATGACCATCCGCTTCCCGAACAACCGCGCTACTTCTTCGGTGAGCTGGGACTTGACGGCCGCCTAAAGGCCACCCGCACCCTTTTTCCTCTTCTTTTGGCACTTAAAAACGCCGACCTGATCGAAGAGGCCGTAGTACCCAACGAAGCCGTTGCAAACCTCTCGCTCATTCCGGGCCTTCGCCTCATAGGTGTAGAGAGCCTGCAAGAGGCGCTGGCCTTTTTAAAGGGCGAAGCCAAACCCCACATCGCCCCGCCCGGCGAGATTCCCGGCGAGACGCTCAACATAAAAAAAGAGCGCTACTACTACCTGCGCGACTACCCATTGGACTTTGCGGAGGTCAACGGCCAGGAGCAGGCCAAACGGGCGGCGCTGATCGCCTCTGCGGGAATGCACAACCTTCTGCTGGAGGGCTCGCCGGGGGTGGGCAAAAGCATGATCGCCAAACGACTGCGTTACATTCTGCCACCCCTCTCCCTGCCCGAACTGCTCCAGTCGGTACGCTACGCCCTATTAGGAGACGAAGCCCCCGACTTTCGCCCCATCCGCCCCTTTCGCGCCCCGCACCACTCCGCCAGCAAACCCAGCATTTTTGGCGGCGGCACCACCCGCGCGCGCATCGGCGAAACAGCGCTGGCCAACAACGGTATCCTCTTTTTTGACGAGTTTCCCCACTTTCAAAAGAGCGTGCTCGAAGCGCTAAGAGAGCCGCTCCAGGATCACCGGGTGCTCATTTCACGGGTCAACGCCAAAGTCAGCTACGAGACCCGCTTTCTCTTTGTGGCCGCCCAAAACCCCTGCCCCTGCGGCAACCTGCTTAGCGACACCCGCCCCTGCCGTTGCACCGAAGCGGAGATTCAGCGCTACCGCAACCGCCTCTCCGACCCCCTGCTGGAGCGGATTGAGCTCTATGTGCAGATGCGCGAACCCCGTCCCGACGACCGCCCCTCCCTCACCTCGGCCCAACTGCATGAAAAGGTCATCGAAGCCTTCCACCGCCGCGTAGAGAGGGGCCAGCCCCAACCCAACGGCAAACTGGATGAAAAAGGGGTCAACCAATGGTGTATCCTCTCACCCGAGGCCGAAACGGTACTTGCCCAGGCCGTCGCGCGTTTTGCCCTAAGCGCCCGGGTGTCGGCCAACATCAAAAAGGTGGCCCGCACCGTCGCGGATCTGGAGGGTTCCCAAACCGTAGAAAAACCCCATATTCTTGAAGCGCTCAGCTTCCGAAGGAGATAACCGTGCCCAAACCCCTGCTTGCCCTGCTTGGCCTTTTGCTCTCGCTCACCCTGGTGGCCGCGCTTTTTCCCCTCTACCTCTCTTACAAAAAGCCCGACATCATCGACCGACCCATACAGTTTGGCCCCGAACGCAAGGCGCTGACACTCAAATATATGAAAGAGCACTACGGCATCGACGCCAACGACACCGCCATCACCCCCAAAATGATCGTCATCCACGCCACCGCCACCCAAACGGCGGATGAGGCGTTTGCCATGTTCAACCCCGAACGCCTGCCCGCCCGCCGCTCCGACATCGCCGACGCCTCGGCGCTGAACGTCTCGGCCCATTTCCTGGTTGACCGCGACGGCACCATCTACCGCCTCATGCCCGAAACCCGAATGGCCCGCCACGTCATCGGGCTCAACTGGTGCGCCATAGGCATAGAAAACGTGGGCAAAGCCGACGGCAGTGACCTCACCAAAGCCCAGCTCAAAGCCGACGCGGAGCTGGTTTTTTACCTGGCCACCCGCTACCCGACTATCCGCTATCTTATCGGCCACTATGAGTACACGAAGTTTGAGAACTCACCCCTTTGGAAAGAGAAAGACCCCGACTACCGCACCCAAAAGCAAGACCCGGGAGAGGCTTTCATGAAAAAACTGCGCGCGCTTGTGCATAACCTGCGCCACGAGCCGTAATGACCACCCCGCTGGGCTACCTGCTGGGCGTGGGGGCCGTTGCGGCGTTTTTCGGCATACTGGAGCGCCAACAACGGGCCCGCCCGCTCTTTAAGTATCTGCCTGCCGTCGTCCTTATCTACGCCGTATCGGCCGTGATGGCCAACAACGGACTCTTTGCTCGCAATGAAGCCATCGACACCGTCTACGCCACCGCCAAGGGCAACCTTTTGCCGGCCATGCTCTTTTTGATGATGCTCACCGTCGACCTGCGCCGATTTCTCGCGCTGGGACGCCGCCTACTCATCGCCTATGCCGCCGCCACCCTCTCCATTATGGTCGCTTTCGTGACGGTGTTTGCCCTTTTTGGTTTCACGCAAAAGGAGGCGGGACTCTTCGCGGCCCTGGCGGGAAGCTGGATGGGCGGCACGGCCAATATGCTCGCCGTAGGCGACGCTTTCGGGGTCGGCGACGGCGCCATGGGGTACGCCCTGGCGGTAGACGCCCTCTGCTACGGGGTGTGGGTCGCCTTTTTGCTGGCCCTGGTGCCCTACGCCCCCCGCTTCAACGCCTGGAGTAAGGCAACAGACGCGAAAGCCGCGCAAAGTCCGGCGCTGGGATGCGCCTGCACCGTCGGCCCCCGCCGCTACTGGCTCCTGCTGGCTTTCGCACTGCTGGCCGCCCTGATCTCACGCCTTACGGCGGCGCATCTGCCGCTTCTTGGCACCACCGCCTGGAGCGTGCTGATCGCCTCATTGCTGGGTTTGTTGGGTGCCCGCACTTTTTTGGGGCGCCTTAACGGCTCTCAGGAGCTGGCCCAGACCATGCTACTGCTCCTGGTGGCGCTGATCGGCTCACGGGCCCGTTTCGGCGACCTTTCGGCCATTCCGCTCTACCTGGCCGCCGGTTTTGCCGTTCTCGCGCTTCACGGCGCCCTTTTGGTGCTGGCCGCCAGACTCTTCAGGCTCGATCTTTTCAGCATCGGCGTCGCTTCGCTGGCCAACATCGGCGGCGCCGCCAGCGCCCCCATTCTCGCCGCCGCCTACGACAAAAGCCTCGTTCCCGTCGCCGTGCTGATGGCCGTCGCGGGCTACCTGACAGGCACCGTGGGCGGCCTGGCGGTGGGGTATATGCTACAGCTTCTGGCGAGCTAAGCATCTATTTCACGGGAGCAAAAGGCCTCAGGCAAAATCGCCTCGAAGCGCCAATAAAGCACAAATCATCATACTCCCTCGCCCTTTAAGGCGCAGTTTGTGGCCCCGGTGACCTTTTGCCCCGCGCCTTTGCCGTCGCGCCACCGGGTCGACACCCACGTTTCGCCACACGGCATAAAGCATCAGGGCCCAAAGTCCCACCGTTGCGTAAAAGCCCAAAATCTGTCCCTCCCTGTCAAAGGGGCTGGCCAGGCGTATCTCATCGGCCATTGTTCCATCCTTGTTGCCTTGCGCAATTTCACGTTGCGTTTTGTGCTTTGTCTTAATGCCAATTATATCGGATTGAGTTGTTGCTTATTTGGGCAAAAAGTGCGCTACAATCTCTTATGATCCTCGCACCGATACACTACAAAATAACGACCGTTCATATTCCGCTTCAAACTCCCTTCGTCACGGCCTTGCGTCGGGTCGAAACGGCAACGGCGCTACGGTTGATACTCTATGATGAATCTGGACATATCGGCATCGGGGAAGCC
>Ga0256843_1003554_pt1 | contig 10781 bp, 9 predicted proteins | sample AlvinellametaG_FD_191572 | JGI IMG/M metagenome (GOLD analysis project Ga0256843, IMG submission 191572) | Pompeii worm associated microbial communities from hydrothermal vent at the East Pacific Rise, Pacific Ocean - Alvinella | ecosystem: Host-associated > Annelida > Integument > Unclassified ... | reverse complement strand
TTTGCAAGTGTAAGTGGAAAAACTTTATATAATGGAACATTAAAAGATATTCATAATTCAAACTTCTTAATATCTGTTGGAACATACTTTAAATCAGATGCTCCAAATGTTAGATATGCATTTAACAATGCTATTACACTTAATAAAGGTGCAGGTTTATACTTCCATCCTATGATTGATACTAGTGTTGAAGGGTTTGGTAAAGCTGGAAAAACTATAAAAAGTATTGCTAATAAAGCACTTAGTGAAGAAGCAGTTTTATATTTTGTACTTGATCAATTTGCAAAAGATTTACCAAGTGAAATTCAAGCGTATCTTGATACATTTAAAGAAACAAGAACAAAAACTGTTACTGAAACAATAAAAGAAACAGTTGTTACAATAGTAAAAGATGAACAAACTGGTGAAGAAAAAGAAGTTAAAAAAGTAGTACCTAAAAAAGTTAAAAAAGAAGTAGAGTTTACATATACAAAACTTCTTGATATTATTGGTTCTGATGAGTCTTTATTATCAACGATAGAAGATATGCTTGCTAAAAAAGATACATATTCTTTAGTTGTAGGAGCTGATTTATATACTCACCCTCAAAGTGCAAATTTAGCAAAACTTTGTGCAATGATTGAAAAATACACACAATTTAAAGTTGTGATTATTCCATCACAAACAAATACACTAGGTGTTAGCCAATTATGTACACTAGATGATGAAATAGTAGGTAATACATTTGGATATAACACAAAAGCTGATTATGAAATATCTGCTTTAGGTGATGCTAATCTTGATATGCCATGTTTAAATCAACAAGAAGGAACATTTGTAAATATTAATAAAACACTTGTACCTACAAATGCTGCTTTATCTTATAATGGTTATACACTAAATGATATTGCAAATGAAATTTTAGATAATAAAAAAGAAAATACAATTGATTATACAAGTGAAATATTTAATAATATTGCTTTTGATGATTTAGAAAATTTCTTTGCAAATGATCAAACTGAACATAGAGGTTATACAATTTCTCCATCAGATATTGCATGGAAAGAAGTATTATCAAAAATAAGTATAGCTAATATTGAAGGTTCAATTATATATAATGCAAATCCAATAAATCAATTTAATGAATTTAGTGCAATGTCAAAAGAATTTAAAAATGAAATTGTAGCATTATATGTAAGTAATTCTATGTTAGAATCATTAGATATAAAAGAAAATGATAAAGTTAATATTGAAACTTCAAGTGGAAATATACAATTAGATGTAAAAGTTGATAATCAACTTGATGGTAATATAGGATATGTTCCTACATTTGATAAAAAAATTGATACAAAAGCATTATTTGAATCTTATAGATTTACAAATGCAAATATTAAAAAGGTGTAAAAAATGTTCGATAATGATATAGTTATGACAATAGTAAAAGTGGTGATAATACTTACAGTATTTTCAGCACTTGCAGGATTTACAACATATATAGAAAGAAAAGTTTTAGCATTTATGCAAAGAAGACTTGGACCTATGCATGTTGGACCATTTGGTTTATTACAAATTTTAGCAGATGGTGCAAAGTTATTTACAAAAGAGGATTTTATTCCTCAACATGCAAATAGACCAATATTTATGATTGCTCCAGTTATTACTGCTGCAACTGCATTTATTGCGATGAGTGCTGTTCCATTTATTCCTGGAGTTATTATTTCAGATGTAAATGTTGGAGTTTTATTTGTACTTGGCGCAATGGCTACAGGATTATATGGTCCACTACTAGCTGGTATGGCACAAGCAAATAAATGGGGATTATTAGGGGGAGCTAGAACTGCTATTCAATTACTTTCTTATGAAGTTGTAACTGGGCTTTCTATTCTTTCTCCAATTATGATGGTAGGAAGTTTAAGCTTAATTGATATAAATAATTATCAAGCTGGTGGATTTACATCATGGTTAATTTGGTCTCAACCAGTTGCATTTGTTTTATTTTTAATTGCAGGTTTTGCTGAGACAAATAGAACACCATTTGATTTACTTGAAAATGAAGCAGAAGTTGTTGCAGGTTATGCAACTGAGTATTCTGGCATGAGATGGGGTATGTTCTTCATTGGTGAGTATGCAAACCTATTTACAGTTGCATTCTTAGTATCTTTAATCTTTTTAGGTGGATTTAATGATTGGGGATTCATTCCAGGAGCATTAGCTATTATACTTAAAGTTATGTTCTTAATCTTCTTATTCTTATGGACAAGAGCAGCCTGGCCTCATGTAAGACCAGATCAACTTATGTGGTTATGTTGGAAAGTATTAATGCCATTAGCACTAGTGAATATTGTAATCACTGGTTTAGTAATGATGGTGTAAGGAGAAATAATGAGTTTTAAAAATTTAAAAGACAGAAATGTTGGAAGCCAAGAGTATATTCAAGTTGAAATTGAAGAATACCCAAAGAGTGGATGGGAAGCATTCACGCAGGTTACAAAAAGAACTTTAAGTGGAGAACTATTTAAAGGTCTTGGTATTGTATTTAATATTATGAAAAAAGCATTATTTAATAATGAAATGCATACAGTTCAATACCCTTTAGAAAAATTACCAATTAGTCCTAGATATAGAGCGGTACATAAATTACTTGGTCTTTTAGAATCAGGTACAAATAGATGTATTGGTTGTGGATTATGTGAAAAAATTTGTATTTCTAATTGTATTAAAATGGATACAAAGATTGACAAAGAATCAAGAAAAGAAGTTGTTGAATATTCTATTAATTTAGGAAGATGTATATTCTGTGGGTATTGTGCTGAAGTTTGTCCAGAACTTGCTATTGTTCATGGTGGAAGATATGAAAATGCAAGTGAGCAAAGAGCACATTTTACTATAATGGAAGATTTACTTACACCATTTGATGAAATAAAACAACAAATTGAGTTTGATGGATTTGGTGCAATTAGCCCAGATGCTGATAAAAAAATTAAAAAAACACCGTTAGCGTACTAAGGAGATATGATGTTTGAAGTAGTAGCGTTTTATTTATTTGCTATATTAACTATAGCAATGTTTGTTATAACAGTTATGACTAAGAATGCATTATATGCTCTTAGTTCATTAGCTGCGGGAATGATATTTATATCTGCATTCTTTTTCTTATTGAATGCAGACTTTTTAGGTGTTGTTCAAATAATTGTGTATACAGGTGCTGTAATGGCTCTATATGCATTTGGTATGATGTTCTTTGATACAATTTCTGATGTTAAAGAAGATATTGCTAATCCTAGATTAACTTTTCTTTTAACAGGGATTATTTCATTAATTGTTGTAGCTATGGTTATGGCTCCAATTATAGGTGATGTTACAGCGTATTATCCAGTACATGAAGCTTATGGAAATGCACAAGATGTAGGTTTAGTATTATTTACTAAATACCTTATTCCATTTGAGGTTGCAGCAGTTATGTTACTTGTTGCAATGATTGGTGGAATTATTCTTGCTGGTAAAAAAATGGATTATAGACCTGCTAGTGAGTATGATCATACAAATAATCTTAAAAAGGATGAAAAATGAGTATAGGCTTAAATGAATATTTAGCATTAAGTACTATTTTATTTAGTATTGGACTATTAGGTGCAATAAGAAGAAAAAATTTATTAATGTTATTTTTTGCTACAGAAATTATGTTAAATGCAGTAAATATAGGAATGGCAGCAATTTCTAAATTCCATGGTGATTTAACAGGTCAAATGTTTGCATTCTTTATTATTGCTATTGCAGCAAGTGAAGTTGCAGTTGGTTTAGGTTTATTGATATTATGGTTTAAAAGACATAATACTTTAGATTTAGATTCATTACAAAAGATGAAAGGTTAATAAATATGGAAAATTATGTATATATAGCATTATTTGCACCATTTATTGGTTCGATGTTTGCTACACTTTTTAGTAATACTGGAAAGTTACAAATAACAGGTATAGTTACATCATTATTGTTAGCTACTTCATTATTTGCATCAGTTACACTTGCATATCATATCTTCACAACTGGAGAAATTATTCATTTTAATCTTTTAGATTGGATAGTACTTGGTAATGTAAATATTCCATTTGGAATAGTTGTTGATCAAGTTAGTGTTACTATGATGGTAGTTGTTACTATGGTATCTACAATGGTACATATTCATTCAAATGGATATATGGATCATGATCCTTCATTTAATAGATTTTTTGCATGGTTAAGTGCATTTGTTTTTTCTATGATGATACTTGTAATGAGTGATAACTTTGCTGGACTATTTATTGGTTGGGAAGGTGTTGGTTTATGTTCATGGGGTCTTATTGGATTCTGGTATCATAAAGCAGATGTTGAAAAATCTGATGATATTGAAAAATCACCATTTTCAACATTATCGCCATATTCATCAATATCTCCATCATATGCTGCAAATGAAGCATTTATTATGAATAGAGTTGCCGATTTAGCTATGCTAATTGGTATCTTCTTAATATTTTGGAATTTAGGTACAGTTCAATACGATGAAGTTTTTGCAAAAATAGGAACACTTAGTCACGAATTAGTTGTTGCTATAGCAATATTCTTATTTGTGGGAGCTATGGGTAAATCAGCACAGTTTCCATTTAATACATGGCTTGCAAATGCAATGGAAGGACCAACACCAGTTTCAGCACTTATTCATGCTGCAACAATGGTAACTGCAGGAGTTTACTTAGTAATTAGAGCAAATGAAATATTTACAACAGTTCCTGAAGTTGGTATGTTTATAGCTGGTCTTGGTGCATTTGTTGCATTTGGTGCTGCTACTATGGCTTTAGTTGCTACAAATATGAAAAAGATTATTGCTTATTCAACATTATCTCAATTAGGATATATGTTTGTTGCTGCAGGGCTAGGTGCTTATTGGATTGCATTATTCCATCTTGCAACACATGCATTCTTTAAATCAGTATTATTCTTAGGTGCTGGTAATGTTATGCATGCTACTAATGATGAAATTAATATTAAAAAAATGGGTGGACTTAAAAAGCACATGCCAAAAACTGCACTTATTATGACAGTTGCATCAATGGCACTTGCAGGTTTCCCTCTTATGGCTGGATTCTTCTCTAAAGAGCTAATTTTATCAACTGCATTTGCTGAACATGCTTATTTAATTTGGGCTGCTACTTGGGTAACTGCTGGTTTAACTGCGTTCTATTCATTTAGATTAGTTATGTATGTATTCCATGGTAGAGAAAACTATGATCATGATAAAGTGCATCCACATGAAACATATGGATTTGTAATTGCAGCTATGGCTCCACTTGCAATATTAGCTGTTGTTGCTGGATTTGCTGAGCATTCATTTGTAGAATTTGTTACTCATGTATTACCAGAATATCATCCACATTTAGAAGGTTCAACTGGAACTATATTATTGATTGTAACAGTAGCACTTTCTTTAAGTGGTATGATATTTGCTTATGTAAAATATAACAAAGATGGAAAATATTATAGTGAAGGTATGAAAGATACATTTATTTATAAATTATTAGCTAATCAATATTATATGCCATATATTATTGATACTATTATTACAAAACCATATTTAGAATTATCAAAATTCCAATGGAAAGAGATTGATATGAAGTTTATTGATACTATTGTTGATGGTATTGCTAAATTTATCTATACAAGTGGAGAAGAAGCAAGAGTTGTGCAAACAGGAAATTTATCAAAAGCGTTAAAGATTATGACATTAGGATTATTAATTCTACTAGTTGTTGTAATAGCTTTTGGTGTAAAGTAAGGGGATAAGAATGGAATATATGTTATCGATATTAATATTTTTTCCACTATTTGCAGCAATCATTGGATTGCTTGTAGATAAAGAATCAATAAGAGTATATGGTATTGTAGTTACTGCAATAGAATTTGTAATATCATGTTTTATGTGGTATGGTTATGATAGTACTAATGGTGCTATGCAGTTTGTAGAGTTTATACCTTTAATTCCTCAATACGGAATTTCTTATAACTTAGGAATAGATGGTATATCATTATTCTTAGTTATTATGACTACATTTGTTACTATGTTATCTTTAGTAGGATTAACTATTACTAAGGATATTAAAAACTTAATTATCTCAGTACTTTTCTTAGAAGTAGCGATGATTGGTGTTTTTGTAACTCTTGATGTTATTTTATTTTATGTATTCTGGGAATTCTCACTTGTACCAATGTTATATATTGTTGGTGCATGGGGAGGACCTAGAAGAGTTTATGCTTCAATTAAATTCTTCTTATATACATTTATGGGTTCATTAATTATGCTTGTTGGTATGTTATACCTTGGTTTTATGTATTACCAAACAACAGGAACATGGAGCTTTAATCTTATGGATTGGTATATGTTACAAATGCCATATGATATGCAAATGTGGTTATTTATAGCATTCTTTATGGGATTCGCTATTAAAGTACCAATGGTTCCATTTCATACATGGTTACCATATGCACATGGTCAAGCACCAACAATTGGTTCTGTAATACTTGCAGCAATCTTACTTAAAATGGGTACATATGGATTTATTAGATTTTCATTACCATTATTTCCAGATGCAACAGTAGCATTAGTAATCCCAATGGCTATACTAGCAATTATTGCAATTGTATATACAGCAATGGTAGCTTATGCACAAGAAGATATGAAACAAGTAATTGCATATTCTTCAGTATCTCATATGGGTGTTATTATTCTTGGAATTTTTGCACTTAATGTTGAAGGTATTGGTGGATCAATTTTTCTTATGATTTCTCATGGTATTGTTTCAGGAGCATTATTTATGCTTGTTGGTGTAATTTATGATAGAAAACATACTAAAATGATGAGTGAATTTGGTGGATTAGCAAAAGTTATGCCTATGTATGCAACAATATTTGGAATTATGCTTATGGCTTCTGTTGGATTACCACTTACAATTGGGTTTGTTGGTGAATTTTTATCATTACTTGGTTTCTTTGCAGTATCTCCTGTATTAACAGCAATTGCTGGACTTACAATTATATTAGGTGCAGTTTATATGTTAGTATTATATAAAAGAACATTCTTTGGACCAATCGTTCATGAATCGAATTTATCATTAAAAGATTTAAATGCAAAAGAATATGGTGCATTAATTCCATTAGTTATGTTAGTAGTTTATTTAGGTGTTCATCCTAAACCAATCTTAGAACCAGCAGATGCAAGTGTTAAAAAAATAGTTCAAATTATGCATGCAAAAGCTATAAAACCTCAGACAAAAGAATTTATTGAGTCTGTAAATACAATAGGGGAGAAAAAATAATGATTACTCCAATTTCAATAGATATGGCAAGCTTAAATATTGCATCATTAGCACCTATGCTAATTGCATTATTTGGTGCTTTGTTAATATTATGTTTAGACTTACTTCTTAAAAACACAGATAAGTTTTTATATGTTGCACTTACAGTTATATTTTTAGTTGTTGATTTAGGTGCTATTATTGGTTATTCAGGACCAACAAGAGGTTTCTTTGATGTGATGCTTGTTGATGGTATATCATTATTAGCTCAAGCTGTAATAGTTATTACTTCTGCATTATTTATATTTCTTTCTTTATCAAAAGAAAAGTTCCATGAATTTTCGTATCCTGAGTATTTTGCATTGTTCTTATTTATGACAGCAGGATTCCAGTTTATGGTTGCTAGTGATAACTTAATATTAATTTTTGTTGGACTTGAAACTGCATCAATGGCACTTTATACTATGATTGCTATGCATAATAGAGATAAATCAACTGAAGCTGCAATTAAATACTTTACAATGGGAGCATTAGGAGCAGCATTTTTTGCATTTGGTTCTATGATGCTTTACTATGTAACAGGGAGTGTTGAACTTGGTGTTATGAGTGAACATTTTGCAAAAACAAATTTTGATAACTACACTATTATTTTAGTTGGTGTTGTGTTTATGATTGCCGCTATTGGATTTAAACTATCTTTAGTACCATTCCATTTATGGGCACCAGATGTTTATGAAGGTTCTAGTGCTACATTAGCTGGATATATTGCAGTTGTACCAAAAATGGCAATATTAGTTGTAGCTATTAGATTCTTTGAAGTATTTATATCTGCAAATGATGTTTGGGTACACTGGGTACTATATATATTAGCTGTTATTACTATGACATTACCTAATCTTATTGCTCTAGTTCAAACAGATATTAAAAGAATGTTAGCATTCTCATCTATTTCGCATGCAGGTTTCGTACTTGTTGCTATTATGTTAGGAACTACACAAGCAATTGAATCACTATTCTTATACTGGATATTATTCCTAGGGGTAATCCTTGGAGCATTTGCTATGTTATGGATTTATAAAACAAAAGAAAAACCATCGTATTATGGGTTAAAAAGTGATTATGATTTAGGTAAATTTACAGGACTAGTTCATACTGCACCACTTAGTGCATTTATGTTTGGTATTTTAATGATTGCATTAGCAGGTGTTCCTCCATTTTCAGTATTCTGGGGTAAGATGTATTTAGTAAGTGCTACGATTAATTCAGGTGAAATATTACTTGCAATTATTATGGTTCTTAACTCAGCAATTGCAGCATTTTATTATCTAAAAGTTATCGTACATATTTTCTTACTTAAAAGAGAAGATGGTAAAGTTATTGAATATCAAGAAATGACAAATACAATTATTACTGTTGTAATTGCATTCGCTGTTATTTATACTACTACATCAGTGTTTAGTGTAGGACCATTGTTAGATATAATTTCTGTTGCTGTTCAAAGTAGCGGATTTTAATTAAAACTAATACTAAGTATTGTTCCAATTATTGGAACAATACTAAACTTAAAAGTGTATATTGTTCTTAATATACATACAAAATCATGATTTAATAATATATTTTTGATAAATACAATCCATATGGACTTGCTAGTTTTCTAGTGTGTATTTTCTTTTTATTTATTTGTTCTTCAAGTTGTGAAATATTAATATTGTGATTAGACACTTCTAAAAGTGCAAATACCATCATTCTTATCTGACTTCTTAGATAAGAATTTGCAGTAAATTTAAATATATACATATCTTTATATTCATAAAATCTAGCATCATATATTTCTCTTGTGGTTGAAGAAGGTTCACTTCCAAGTTTATGGAAATATTCAAAATCATGTATCCCAATAAATGATTTACATGCTTTATTTATAAGTTCTTTATTTATATGCTCATAATAAGCCATATAAGAGCTATTAAAAGCTGTTAATTGTTTTTTTGAGATAATATATCTATATGATCTTTTTTTAGCTGAGAATCTTGCATGAAAGTTATTATCTTCAAGTACTAAAGAATGTATTTTTATACTAAGAGGCATAAAAGATATTAATTTTTCTTCTAGTTTTTTAATATTACTCCAATATGATGGTAGGGCGAATGATAGTACTTGCATTGTTGCATGAACATTTTTATCAGTACGACCTGATAAATTAATAATACTATTTATACCTAGTGTTTTAAGAGCAAGGCTAATTCTACCATGTACTGTATCTTTTTGTGGTTGTATTTGTGAACCATAAAATTTAGAGCCATCATATGAAATAGTAAGTTTTACTATCATTAAAAATATTTTTTTACACGAATAATATAAATAATATATGATAATATTATCCAAAATAATGGAAAGTAAATCATACTATTTAAATCTTCAGTTTTTGATAGCTTTTGTAATATAACAATATAAATTATTAAAAAAGCTATTGCATATACTGTTGAACGGTTTTTTTGATACCTTGGATTGTAATAACCAAGTGAAATATATAATAAAATTGAACTAATAGGTATTAATGAAATAAAAAAATAAAATAGTAAATTGTCTTTTCTATTTGTATGTAACCAATAATTTATAATATCTTTAAGTGTAGATATTTGTTTAGGATTTGGTAATTGTGTATTTATAGTCATTTTGGAAAATTCAACTAGCTTTAAATTTGTTGTAATAATAGAAGAAGTACCATTAAAAAGTTTAAGACTAAGAGTATTTCCATTATTTATTAATACAGCTTTTTTAGCACTTATAAATGTATTTTTACTTTTTTCATTTTGATATAAAATAATATTTAAATACTCATTATTTTTCTTAGCTTCAACATACATATACCAGGGTCCAAATTTTTGTCCATATTCACTAGGTTTAATATTAAATCGAGCTTCTTGTTGTTTTTTATTTATAAATATATCTTTGTTATAAGATGCTTTTGGAATAAGAATAAAGGAAATTATAAATAAAGATATAGTCATTAGTAATGAAACTGGAATAAAATTATTGACTACTTTTAGAGGACTAAATCCAAAGCTATTAATAACAATAAGTTCGTACTCTGTAGATATCTTAGCAATATTAATAATAGAAGCAACAAAAAAGGATACAGGAAGGGAATAAAATAGTATAGTAGGTACATTTAAAAAATATAAATATAACATTTCCACACCATTCATAGTAATAATAGAAGTTAGTGAAGCTATTTTTACTAAATATATAATTGATGTAATAGCATATAAAGTAATGAATATTGGGAAAAATGTTGAGCTAAGATTATTTAGTAAATATTTGTGAATATGTTTCATTTAAAATCCAATATAAGATAAAAGTTGAGTATCAAAAATATATGTAATAAATAATCCTAATACTAAAAATGGAATAAAAGGTGTTTCAATATCATCTTTACTAATCATATTATAAATAGATGGAAATATAGCTGTAATTGAAGCT
>Ga0256843_1003553_pt1 | contig 10781 bp, 8 predicted proteins | sample AlvinellametaG_FD_191572 | JGI IMG/M metagenome (GOLD analysis project Ga0256843, IMG submission 191572) | Pompeii worm associated microbial communities from hydrothermal vent at the East Pacific Rise, Pacific Ocean - Alvinella | ecosystem: Host-associated > Annelida > Integument > Unclassified ... | reverse complement strand
TAAGGTCTGGTTCTTTATTCATAATCACTTCAACATTCTCAACAACTAAGATTGCATCATCAACAACGATACCAATAGCTAAAATAAGTCCAAAAAGTGTTAAGAAGTTGATACTAAAACCACCGGCTACCTGCATAGCTGCAAAAGCACCTATCAGTGAAACAGGAATTGTTGCAGCAGCAATAAGTGTCGGTCTCCATGAGCCCAAAAATATAAAAATAATAACCATAACAAGACCAATAGCCATATAAAGGTTTGTAACCACATTATCTATAGCAACTTTAACATACTTTGTCGTATCGTATGGTATAGCATATGTTACACCATCTGGAAAACGAGACTGAAGTCTCTGCATCGTCTCTTCAATTTTTTGACGGATTTCTAAGGCATTGGCTTCACCAAGTTGATAAACACCAATAAGTCCAGTTGGTTTTTTTGCACTTATAGCATTCCAGTCATAAAACTCACTTCCTAAAACAACTCTTGAAACATCACTAAGACGAACAAGTGAACCATCTTGTTTATACTTGAGTACAATATCTTCAAACTCACTTACTTCGCTAAGACGTCCCTCTGTTGTAAGGGTAAATTCCTGTTTTTGGTCATCATAGGTTGGAGTACCTCCTATCTTACCAATCGAGGCTTGTCTATTTTGAGACTTGACAGCATTAATGACATCCATAGGTGTCAGTTTAAGAGCTTTAAGTTTATCGGGGTTAAGCCAGATACGAATAGCATACTTTTTCTCTCCCATGTTTTGTGCTTTACCTACACCGGGAATTCTTTTTATCTCATCTAAAATATTGATATTTACAAAGTTAGAGAGAAAACTTCCATCATATCGCTCATCACCACTAATAGCAATTAAACAGACAATGGAAGGGGATTTTTTATCGACTATCACACCTTGTGCTGTTACCTCTGAGGGGAGAGAAGCTGTTGCTGTTGAGACTTTGTTTTGAACATCTACGGCTCCGATGTCTATGTCATATCCGGGTTCAAAGTAAACATTTATACTTGAAGAACCTGTGGATGTTGAAGAGGAGTCCATATAGATAACACCCTTGATTCCATTGAGTTTATCTTCAAGTACACGTGTAACAGTATCTTCTACGACATAAGCATTTGCACCTGTATAGGTTGCACTTACATTTACTGTCGGTGGTGCAACATCTGGGTATTCTGAGACAGGGAGGATAAGCATCGACACTAATCCACCTGTAATAATGATGAGAGAGATAACAATCGCTAAAATTGGTCTTTTTATAAAAGTAACAGAGAACATAAAGCTTACTTCTTAGTTGTTGGAATAAGTTTGTTACTTTTTAAGATAGCATCTATTCCTTTCTCTTGTGTTACATCAGTCGCTTTTACTTTGATATTCGGTTTAAGTTTCATAAGGGCAGAAACAACGACTCTATCTCCATCTTTTAAACCACTTTGAACACTTACATAGTATTTTGTTGTATAACCAGTTTTGATATCTACTTTTTTAAGAGTACTATTTTTATCTACTACATAAACATAACTACCAAGTTGATCATTAAAAATAATCTCAGGTGGAATCATTTTAAACTTATAGGTATCATTAATGAAAACATTTACATAAACAAAACTCCCTGGTAGAATTTTATCTTCAGGGTTTTTGATTATGGCTCTCATGTTGATTGTAGAAGTAAGAGGATCGACACTATTGTTTGTAAAGTCAACATAACCATCGAGTCTTATATCTTCTCTACTTCCATCTAGTTCTATGAAAACTTCACTTTTATCACTTTTTCTATACTTGCTAAAAGTTCTTACATCATCTTGTGATGGAGAGAAGTAAGCATAGAGAGGATTGATATTTACAATAGTTGTTAAAAGTGTTGCTTCGCCTTGTCCTACAAGGTTACCAACATCTACATATCTTGCACTTGCTCGACCACTAATGGGTGCTTTGATGAGCGTATAGCTTAATTCTATTTCAGCTTTTTTAATCTGAGCTTTATCACCAGCAATAGCAGCTTTAAGACCTGCTTGTTGTGCTTGGTACTGCTCTAGTGTTGCACGAGGAGCTAGTCCCTCTTTAACAAGTGGTGCATATCTGTTTACATCAGCAGTTGCGAGTTGCAAAGATGCTTCATCTTGTGCTTTTTTTGCTTTTGCAGCATTGAGTGCTGCTACATATTCACTATCTTCAATCTTAAAGAGTTTATCTCCTTTATGAACGAGTTGTCCATCTTGGAAGTAACGTTTTTCTAAAACACCCGAGACACGAGCACGAACCTCTTGGTCACTACTCGCTTTTGTTTTTCCTGTAAATTGTTTCCAAATAGGAACAGTCTGCTCTTGAATAGTGATAGTTTCAACTTGAAGAGGTGGAGTCTGTTTACGTTGTTGCTGCTTCTCTTCAGTAGAACAAGCACTTAGAAGAAGCAAAGAGGAGAGTGATAATGCATGAAGCAAAGAGAGAGGTTTTATCATAAAAAAGCCTTAATATAAAATATAATTATTTATAGCAAATTATAGCAAAGAGGACTTAAATTTTTTAATATCTTGCTAAATTATAGTAAACATTATAACGAATAAGGGTTTTTTCTTTAGGTCTGGGATATCTACTATAAGCATACTCTATGGTCTCTTTTGTTGTGTCATCAAGTACATAGTAACCACTTTTTTGTAAAAATTTAAAGTCTGTCATATCACCATTTGGATGGAGGTAAAACTCTATAACATTACTACGATTTACATTTAAATCGTTTGGTAAGTTTACACGAGCAACACGAGTAAGAACCTGTTGCGTGATGCGTCTCATAATCTCTTGATTGTCTATAATATACTGTTGTTGACCAGGAGTTAATTTTCCAAACTCTTCACCATAAAGTTCTTTTATATTTTGGTTAATGCTACTGCTAGCTAGACTTTTTGTTTGAGGAGTTTTTTTCTCTTGCGCTGATTTATCTTCAAACATCCATGCCATAGGGTCATTCTTTTTAGGTTTTTTTGTTTTGTTCTCATCTTTTTTCTTTTTCTCTATAAGAGGAATAAAAGGTTTTTTAGGTGGTAGTGGTTCTACTTTTGGTTGTGGTTTTTTAGGTTTAGATTTAACTTTTGGTTTTGGTTTATTTAAAACAGGTTTTTTTACTGGTTTTTTTGGCTCATATTTTACAGGGGGTTTATTTGGTTTGACTATTTTTTTAAGTTGTTTTCCCTTTGGCATAGGTGGAGCTATCTTTTGAGGTTTTGGCTTTTTCTTGTTAAGACCTGACTCTTTATGCTTTTTAGGGAGTTCTTTAAGACTTATTTTTATCTTTTGCTCTTCCTTTCTCTCTTTTATTGGTTCTGGAGTTATTGTACCGAGTACCCAAAAAAGAAGTAAAAAGAGTAAGTGTATAAGAAGTGCAACAAAAAGAGCAAAGCTATATCTATTCAAAAGTAGTCCATATTATTTATATTGAAAGAATTATACTACAATTTAAGCTACCATCATATTAAGTGTCTCAAAAAGTTCTGATGATGCTTTTTCAACTTCTTTAAAGAGTTTTACAATTTCATCATCATTCTTTCTATCATTCTCTTGCATTAATTGCATTAATTTCTTTATATTATCATGCACTTGTTTATGTGGTGCTAAAATTTCTGCAAAATATTTTGAAGTGTGGAATATCTCTTTTCCTTTACCCTCATACCATCTTCCAAGGTTACACTCTGTATGGTCTGAAATTTTATCCTGATATGATCGATGAATCACTGAAGTGTATGCTGCACTTTTAAAAATCATGTGATCAAGTTTTACTGAGTCAATAAAGAACTTATGCTCTATTTTTGTATTATCTGATTTTATTTTTGATGCATTTTCTACAAGTTGATGGAAAGTTTGTTTAAATTCATCAAGTTTTTCTTGGGATGAGATAGCGTGCGATTCTATTTTCTCACTATTTTCAGACATACTCATTGAGTTTTGTTTAAGAATACTAATATTTGCTTCCACTTCACTAGTCGCTTTTTGTGTTCTCTCCGCAAGTTTACGAACTTCATCAGCAACCACTGCAAATCCACGGCCATGCTCACCAGCACGAGCTGCCTCAATAGCAGCATTGAGTGCAAGTAAGTTTGTCTGATCTGAAATATCTTTAATAAGTGTGATAACATTAAAAATCTCTTCTACATTAGAGTTGAGTTGTTCAGATGAGATTCTTGATTCACTAATCATCTCTGTAATATTGGAAATAGTTTCAATAACATCATCCGTAGCTACACTTACACTTCCAATTACATTTGAAGTCTCTTCATTGAGTCCATTGATAGTTTTGATATCTTCAATATTTTTATTCATAGTTTGTCGTAAATTTTCAGAATTTTCTTTTGTTCCTGCAATCATTGCATCGGAAATAGTCGCTGTTAGTCGAGTCTCTTTCATATTTTTATCAATTTCTTCATTTTGTTTCATAACATAAAGAGCATTTTCCTGAGCTTCTTTAGCAATGACTTCAACTTTATCGATAAAGGTATTAAAACTTTGACTTGCTCTACCTAGTTCATCTTCAGATTCAACAGGAAGTCTTTTGGTCAAATCAGCTTCACCTAATGCTAGTTCTCTAGCAGTTTTATCTAAATTTTTAATCGGTTTAACAATAGAGTATTTAATTATTAACATTAAAAAGAGAAGTACAAGAATATCAATAAATGCCATAATATACATTTGATTTAGCATAGAGTTTTCAGACTTCAATATTAAAGCATTTACAGACATAAGGTTTTTTCCTATGAAAGCATATCCTACTATTGTTCCTGAAAAATCCTTAATAGGTTCACTAATTACAAAATAGTTTTGAGTTAAGGTAAAGGTATTTAGCTCTGCAGGATCTAAATTTTTTATATCATTAATAAAATTTTGATTGACTACTTTCTCTTTAACAGCTAAGGTGTAGTTTCCAAGTTTTTGAGCATTTTTAAGTGCAGTCGCTGTTGTAAGATATTCATTTTTCATGACTATAACAATTTCATCATCATAGTTCTTTTTTGCATCTTTTATTATAGAGTTAAGACCTTGCATAAACTCCACAGAACCAAGATATTTACCATCACTAATTACAGGTGAGAGTCCACGTAGAATAAGACCAGCTCTACCAAGTTCAATGGCAACAAGAGGTTTCTTTGTCTTTTTTACATTGACTATTGTATGTCTAAATCCACTTAAGTTATCCCCATATTTCTTTGGTTTCCACGCTCTTAAAAAACTGTTAAGATTTGAGTCATGTATATGTATTTTAATATTTTTATAAATGGTGTTTTCTTTAAAGTCTTGAGAAATTTGATTGAGTCCATTGATTGCAATCTGTCTATTATTTTCTTTAAGTGCTCTAATTACATCGTAGTTGTGAGCAATATTTATAGCATTTGTTAAACCAATATTTTCTTTTGCCTCAATAGAGTCTTTGTAGATTGTTTTTAACTCTTGAGAGACAGAATTGTGTAACTCCTTTTCCATTGCATCTATTGAAAATAGATAGTTTATAAATACAATGAGCATACCTACTAGCATAGAGGTGATTAATGGTATATGTACCTTTTTACTTATTGACATGTTTAACATGCTTAAAATCCTTTTTTAAGTGAAATTATATCACAATTCTATCACAATATTTCTAAGAAAGTTTAAAATGTACTTCAATAATCTAGGTTGAAATCTAATTTGGATATATCATTTACTCTAATATTTAATAGAGGATATGAACTATAAAAGTCCTAAAAAATCTTACTATGCTATAATTACAAAAAATATTTTAAGGCATATATATATGAGTACAGAAGCATCTAAAAAAGCATTTACAGAAGCACAAGATTTAATCCCGGGTGGAGTAAACTCTCCAGTTCGTGCATTTAAAAGCGTTGGGGGAACTCCTATCTTCATTACAGAGGGTGAGGGTGCCTACTTAAAAGATGTAGATGGAAACAAGTATGTTGACTTTGTTCAATCATGGGGACCTCTTCTTTTTGGTCATAGAGATGAGTCTATTGAGGCAGCAGTAATTGATGCAGTGAAACATGGTCTGAGTTTTGGTGCTCCAACGGAGGCTGAAACAGAACTTGCAAAACTTGTAGTGAGCTTTTTTGACTCTATTGATAAAGTTCGTTTTGTTTCTTCAGGGACTGAGGCTGTTATGTCTGCTATTCGTCTTGCACGTGGTTTTACAAGTCGTGATGATATAGTGAAATTTACTGGCTGTTATCATGGACACTCTGATGCACTTCTCGTTGAAGCGGGTTCAGGTGCAGCAACATTTGGTAATCCATCAAGCCCTGGTGTTCCAGCCGACTTTACAAAACATACGCTTCTAGCTGAGTATAACAACATAGATTCTGTAAAAAAATGTTTTGCAGATTCTCAAAATATCGCTTGTGTTATTATAGAGCCAATAGCAGGAAATATGGGGCTTGTTCCAGCAGATAAAGAGTTCTTGCATGAGTTAAGAGCACTCTGTGATGCAAATGGTACACTTCTTATCTTTGATGAAGTGATGAGTGGTTTTCGTGGAAGTGTGAATGGTGCTGAGTCTATTACCGGTGTGACACCAGACCTAGTGACTCTAGGTAAAGTTATCGGTGGTGGTATGCCAGTCGGTGCTTTTGGTGGTCGTCGTGAGATTATGGCAGAGCTTAGCCCTGAGGGTCCTGTGTATCAAGCAGGAACTCTGAGTGGAAATCCAGTTGCTATGGCAGCGGGATACGCAGCACTGAGTAAACTCAAACAAAATGCAAGAGTGATAGCAGTTTTAAATGAGAGAGCAACTAGACTTGTAGAAGGTATGAAAAAAGCTGCATCGGAGCAGGGCATCACGATGCAGATAGATACAAGAGGATCTATGTTTGGTTTCTTTTTTAACGAGAAACCAGTGAAGAATTTTGCTGATGCAGCAAAGAGTGATGCAGAACTTTTTGCAAAATTTCACTCTGGAATGCTTGAAGAGGGGTTCTACTTTGCCTGTTCACTCTATGAGACAGGATTTATTTCCACAGCAACAACTGATGCGATGATAGAAGAGACTATAAGTGCAGCTTCAAAAGTATTTAAAGCGATAAAAAATGACTGAGAATCAAACTGAAGAAGAGCGAAAACCTCGTGTAAAACCCATCATAGAAGCAGCAGATAGTTTATCTTTGGGTATTTCTATGGTTGTTGCGGTTCTTATGGGTGTTGGAATTGGATGGTTAATAAAAAGTTTAAGTGGTATAGCATGGACTTTTTGGATAGGTGTTTTTATTGGAGTTGCAGCTGCAATACTTAATGTTTATAAAGCTTATTCTAAACAATATAAAGAGTTTGAAGAGTTAGCAAAAGAGCCTCGTTATGCTATAAAAAAAGAGCTTGATGATGCAGAAGATGATGAGGATGATTATGGTCAAAAGAGTTATTAGTACTCTAGGTGTAGCTGAGGGTCTCGTTCTTGCTACATCACTCTATTCAAAAGTTGCTTTTGCTAATGTTCAAGTAGCATTTTTAAGTTCTCTTCTTGTTATAGTTGGTTCTTCTTTAGCCTATAGAAAAATGGTAAATAATCAAGTTGCATCAGAGAGTTATGAAGAGAAACGAGATCTGCTTGATTCGATAGAAGACCCTCATGAGCTTTATGATGACAAGGCTATTAATGATGCAGACCCTGATGAGCTTGATCTCAAAGCAATAGTCAAAGAGGAAAAAGCGAAAATAAAAACATTTAGTTTTAAAAGTATCAAACATGGTGCAAGAGGGAGTGTTTCTGCTTTTAGAATAGTACCTTATATCTTTTTGATTTTAGGTTTTATCGCTCTAAAAAATAATGAACTTTTAGACTTAAGATTTTATCTACCATCTTTAGCAGTAGGAATTATTGTAGGCTCTTTAGTCTCTAAGGAGATAGCCTCTTAAGCTGTTATCATAGGGATATTTATAGTAAGAGCGGAAGATATTTCTATATAAAAATTGCTATTTTCTGCCATAACTTTAAGTTCTCTAGATTTCTTTTCATCTACATTTTCTGCTGAAATGGAGATAGAAAATATACTATATTTTTTATCTTCAAACTTTATATGCTCTCCAATTCTATAAAATATTTTTGTATTAATTGTATCGTTATTTTGAACACAATCATACATTTTATTAAGAACTTTAATAAGTGCATCAGAGTTTATAATAATCTCTGGAATAGTAGGGTCATAAGATTTTGTATAGTTTATGTTTGAACTAATAGAGTTTGTAGATATGCAGAGGTCTGTAATAGTGAAAATATTTGTAAGTTTTCCATCGGGTTTTTTAGTATTGATTTTAAAAGAGGGTGCTTGATAGAGTTTAATGCCTATCTGCTCTTCATCCTCATAGCCAACAGTAACACCGAAAAATTTATAACGCCCGTACTCTAACTCTATAAAAGTAGTTTTAAAACCAAAATTGATGCTTGCATAGGCTTTGGCTAAATCAAAAAGAGCAGAAGGTGTAATAGAACCAAGTAAAAACTGAGCTTCAGAGTTTAAAGAGATGATTTTTCCATTACTATTAAATAAAACAAATGGGTTATAATCATACTCTATCCACTGTTGCTCAAAAGTCATATATCTACTCTTCTATATAGTTTTTCAGTCTACGACCAACTTTAGGGTGTTTAAGCTTTTTAATTGCACTTGATTCTATTTGACGAACACGCTCACGAGTAACGCTTAACTCTTTACCAATCTCTTCTAAAGTTCTATCACTCTCATCGTCCATAATTCCAAAACGAAGTTTAATAACAGCTTTTTCTCTTTCATTCAGTTGGTCAAGTACAGTCTCTATCTGAATACGTAAATCATCTTTAAGTATTGCATCAGAAGGACTAAGTGATGTTTTATCTTCGATAAAGTCACCAAAACGACCATCATCTTCACTACCAATAGGAGCTTCAAGAGAGATAGGTTCTTTAGTAATCTTGATAACATTTTTAACTTTCTCAACCGATAAACCAACTTCTTCAGCGATTGTATCAACATCTGGCTCTTTACCATTTTCTTGAAGGTGTTTACGCATGATTTTGTTGATACGGTTGATAGTCTCTATCATATGGATAGGAATACGAATTGTTCTTGCTTGGTCAGCAATAGCACGAGAAATTGCTTGACGAATCCACCATGTAGCATAAGTTGAGAATTTATAACCTTTTTGGTACTCAAATTTATCAACAGCTTTCATAAGTCCTATATTACCCTCTTGAATAAGGTCAAGGAAAGGAAGTCCACGGTTTGTATAACGTTTAGCGATAGAAACAACAAGACGAAGATTTGATTTTGCCATCTTAGTTTTAGAGATTTCACTGATGTTTTTACCACGTTTAATCTGCTCTAAAATATCTGCAAGTTTTTCTGGTTCCATATCAAAAGAGTTTTTAGAAGCCTCTTTTGTTTGAACAAGCTTTTTAATCTCCATATAGGTAGAAACCATTGTAGCTTCTGGAACCATATTTGCGATGTCTTCTTTGTTTAACTCTTTGATTTTTTCTACTAAAACTTTGTGATTTGCTTTAAGAGTTGCATTAAAAAGTGGGAGTTTATACTCAAGACGCTTAAGCTCTTTGTCATAACCCTCATCAGATTTTAGTGCAGTTTCCATTGCTTTTACAAGTTCATTAATAAGTTTTGAAGTTGGTCCAAGGTCAAGCAGTTTCTCTTTTAAAACGCTCTTTTTAAATGTTACATTTAAAAAATAGCCGATAATCTCTTCATTAATTTCAGCATCAAGGTTTTGAGGAGCTTTCTCTGTAAGTTTTATCCAATCTTTTTTTGCTTTTTCAAGTGCTTTAAAGCTCGTAGAAACTTTTTCTACTCTTGTTTTATCTTTAGCTGTTAATGTTTTTTCTCCACTATCAGCATCACCTGCATCATCACTTGCATCATCAGAATCCTCTTTTTCATCTTCAAAAGATTTAAAAAGTTCTTTAACACGACGTTCACGATTTATAAGTGGTTCTTTATAGTCTAAAATAAAATCTATAAGGTAAGGTACAGAACAGATTGCATCGATGATGATGCTCTCTCCACCTTCGATTTTTTTAGAGATTTCTATCTCTTCTTCTTTTGTTAAGAGAGGGATTTGTCCCATTTCACGGAGATACATACGTACTGGTGAGTCTGAACGTGACCACTCAAGAAGTTCATGCTCTTTAAGAATGTCAAATGAATCACTCTCATTATTTTCAAGCATTTTACGTTGAGCAGCACGACGTGCTTCTGCTTCTTGATCATTAAGTTTTTTTGCGTGCTCGCTAGAAGTATAGATACATTTTTTATGTTTTGTTAAAAGTTTTAAAATGCTTTTTGCTTGTGCGGCGGTGGGTTGTTTTTCAAAAAGCTCTATAAGAGATTCGTAAGTAACACAATCTTTACCCTTGTGCTCTTCAAAAAAGGTCTCTATTGCTTTGTTGAGTTCTTTAGCTGTCATATGGGAGTATGCTCCATTGAGTTAAGGTTTTTAAAAGGTGGATTATACCGAAATATAATTAATATCTCCTGAATTTTCTTTCTCTTAACAACTTTTCACAAAACTAAGAGCTTTATCGCTATAATGAGTTTATGAATTCTTATATAAGCACTTTTTCATCCATTTCAGTTATTATACTTCTTATTGGATTTGTTGTTATTTTAAAAGCTCTTGGGCTCTTTAAAAAAGAGGATGGGGTTCTTTTTTCTAAAATTGTCATTCAAGTTACACTTCCAGCAACTATATTTTTAGTTCTCTCTCATGCAAAAAGTTTAGAGCTTGATTATCTTCTTATCTCTTTTTATATGTTGAG
>Ga0256843_1003552_pt1 | contig 10786 bp, 12 predicted proteins | sample AlvinellametaG_FD_191572 | JGI IMG/M metagenome (GOLD analysis project Ga0256843, IMG submission 191572) | Pompeii worm associated microbial communities from hydrothermal vent at the East Pacific Rise, Pacific Ocean - Alvinella | ecosystem: Host-associated > Annelida > Integument > Unclassified ... | reverse complement strand
TCGTTATATCTAGTCTCTTACTTGCTTAGTTTTCAATGATCTCAAACAGTCTTAATCAGCTTCAACTCGAAGTCTCTCTAGCCCTTTTAAACAAGGTCTCTCTGTTTGTGGATGGGAATTATAGGAGATTTCAACTTTAATGTCAAGGGTTTTTCAAAAGAATTTTAAATTTCTTTTTCAAATGTTTACTTTGGAATTTGTTTTTCTTATCTCTTTAGCACTTAAAAGAACCTCTATTATATGTAAGCATATTTTTGTTGCCTTCTATTTACTCTTTATCTATAGAATTCAGGTAATTATATTTACTATACTATATAAAATTAAAAGGAATTAATTATGGGACTATATGATCGTGACTATGCTAGAGGTAATAGCTCTTACGCATATGAAACAACAAGTCGCTCTGAAGCGCAAATCGTATCTTTTGTAAAAGAGACTTACAAGCTCTTTGCTGCTTCTATGATGGCTGGTGCTGTCGGAGCTTATGTGGGTGTGCCATTAGCGTCTACTATTCACGCTATGTTTTGGCCACTCTTTTTTGTAGAGATTGGACTTTTAATCGCTTTACAGTTTGTTAAGAACAAACCAGGTATTAATCTACTTGTAATGTTTGGTTTTGTCTTTATGACAGGACTTATGCTTGCGCCACTTTTAGCATACACACTTGGAATGAGTGGTGGAGGTGTTATAGTAGGGAATGCTTTTGCTATGACTGCTGTAGTTTTTGGTGCAATGAGCTTCTTTGCTATTAAGAGTACAAAAGATTTTACAGGATATGGAAAACCTTTAATGATTGCTCTGTTTGTAATCATCGGTTTTTCTATCTTAAATATCTTTCTTGGTAACCCAATGCTTCAAATCATTATCGCCGGTGCGGTTGTGGTTCTCTTTAGCATCTTAGTTATCTATGATACTCAAAACATTATGAATGGTGCGTATGAGACTCCAATTGATGGAGCAATCGCTCTTTATTTAGATTTCTTAAATATCTTTACTGCACTACTACAGCTATTTGGTATTTTTGGAAATGACGACTAATTCACTCTCACCCGAACTCTTTCGGGTAGTGGATGCAAACCTCAATCGCCTCAAAGAGGGCATACGTGTTATAGAAGATATAATGCGATACCGCGACAACAACAAAGAACTCTCACAAAAACTTAAATCACTCAGACACAGAGCACGCGTAAATGAGACTCTCGAGTTACTCAAATATAGAGACAGTATTAATGATGTACTGCGTCCATCAACAAAGAGTGAACAAAAACGCGGAGATGTTATAAGTATTTTGACTGCAAACTTTAAAAGAGCGCAAGAGTCCTCAAGAGTCCTAGAGGAGCTCTATAAGCTTGAGAGTGTTGTCTATAGTGAAAACTTCAAATCAATCCGCTATGAGCTCTATAACCTCGAAAAAGAGATACTTCTTAGCGAGAGTAGATAAAAGCAACTTCAAACTCTAAAGAGTTTGTCGGATACTCCTGCATAAGTCGCTTGGTCTCTTTATAAGAGAGAAGCGCACGCGAACCACTCACTCCACTTCTTTTTATATAACGAAATATCTCTTGAGTCGATTCAAATTCGAGTCTATACTCTACAATCTCCATCGCATAACTATTCAAATGCTCTTTTGCCAAAGCCTCAATCTCCTGTGAAGATCGCAGAAGTGGTTCTAGCCCTGCAGTTTCATTTAGAGTTTTAAAGGTATTTGCGGTAAAAATAGCGAATGAGAAGGGAGCATTAAAGCTCTGTAGTGATGAAAAAACAGCTCCCAAGTCATCTGCCCACTGCAAAGCTGAGGCAGAGAGTATATAGTCAAACTTATAGTGTGAGAGCTCTTTAAAGAGCTCATCATCATTAAAATCACCAAAGAGGCACTCAATATTATCTGCTTTTGGATGTAGCTCCAACATCCCTTTGGCAAAATCAACACCAACAAAGCGTTTATACTCCCAATCTATCCTCTTTACAAGGGCTCCGCTTCCACAACCTAAGTCTAAAATAGTCTGCGGTTTGGATTTGACATTTAAGAGGAGTCTATCGGCTACCATGTTCTGCACAACATTATAGGAGCCATAGTGCTGTGCATATTTTGAGAACTCTGAACTTACTTTCATTTTCTGTTAATTATGAGTGAGATAATAAATATAGCAATAACACTAAGCACTATCGTAGCCCCGGAGGGGAGTGAATAGTAGTAGGAGAGGCTCATTCCAAAAACAACACTAAAGAGCGCAAAGAAGAGTGAGATAAGCATAGTATTTCTAAAACCAACTCTATACTGCAGAGCTGCAACGGTAGGGATAACCATCAAAGCACCAATAAGCAAGGAACCTACTACACGAATTGAGAGCGCTATAATAATAGCAACAACAGTTACAAGCAAAAAGTTTAAGAACTTCACCCGTATTCCACTTGTCTTTGCTACCTCCTCATCATAGGCTATAAAGTAGAGCTCCTTTGAGAAGAGAAGCAGGAATGCCAAAGAGAGTGTTCCAAAAATTATAATTGTTACAACATCATCTGTAGTCACAGAGAGTATCGAACCAAAGAGATACGAAAAGAGTGAGTTATTAAAAGCCCCACCAAGCGAGACTATAATTATAGCTATAGCCAATGAGCCTGAGAGTAAAATGGAGAGTATCGCATCAGAGTAGAGAGCAAAGGAGCTTCTAAGATACTCAACAAGCCATGCAGAAAGCACAGCAGCAATCACTGCCACCCAAAGAGGGTTATAACCTCCAACGAGTCCTACAGCCACTCCTACGAGTGCTGAGTGAGCTAATGTTTCACTCATAAGTGAATATCTTCGCAGAACTACAAAAGTCCCACTAATAGAGGCTAGGGTTGCAATAAAGAGTCCCGCTATAAAAGCTCTTTGCATAAAGTCATACTCAAACATCTCTATCATCTATATATCCTTAATGCTCATGCTTATGATTGTGAAGAAGATGCGCTTCTATTCCATAGAGTTCACTCATATCATCACATGAGAGCATCTTTTTTGGATCATTACAGATTGTCGCTTTTTGATTGATTGTAAAAAGACGCCCAATATCATCAACGATAACGCCGATATCGTGAGTGATAAATAAAATAGTAATATTCTCTTCTTTATTAAGTTTTGAGAGGAGTGTATAAAATCGTTGCTGTGACTTTACATCTACTCCGGTATTTGGTTCATCAAGAATCAAAATCTTTGGTGAAGAGGCAAGTGCACGGGCAATCATAACACGTTGACGCTGTCCTCCAGAGAGGGTTCCAACCATCTTATGACGCAGGTGCAAAATATCCATTTTGCTCATTGCATCTTCAACTCTCTCTTTATCCTCTCTGCTAATCCCCGCAAAAAGGCCCCGCTTGGCTACTCTACCCATCTTTACAATATCTTCAACTGTAGCAGGAAAGTTTTCATCTACCAAAGAGGCACGTTGTGGAACGTAGCCTATCTTATACCACTCTTTAAACTCTTTTAGCTTTTTTCCAAAGAGTTTTATCTCACCGGAAGTTGGGCTCTCCAATCCTAAAAGCATGCGAATCAGTGTTGTTTTTCCACCACCGTTTGGACCGATAATAGCAATATACTCACCTTCGAAAATCTCAAAACTGATATTTGAGAGTATTGTCTGCCCTCTTACCGTGAAGGTAAGATTTTTAACATCAAAGATAGGAACTTTGAACTTTAGTTGCACATAAGAGCCTTAGAGAGTTTTTCCAAATTGCGTTTCATAATATCTTCATATGTGAGACCTGCTTCTGCCTCATCTTTTGTAATATTACCAAGAGGCTGAAAAACATCAAGGTGAATACCTGCATCCTTAGCGATACTCTGCACTACCTTCTCATTGGAGAAGTTCTCATAGAAGATAGTTGTTACACCATCTTTTTTTATCTGACTGAAAATTCTCTCTATATCTTTAGCACTCGGCTCAGATTCTGGGGAGAGACCAGTGAGTGACTCTACCTCAAAGCCATAATTGTGTGCTATATAACCTGCTGCATTATGACTTACCACAATGGTATCTGCTTTACATGAAGAGAGTCTCTCTCTATAGAGGGCATCAAGTTTTTTTAACATTGAGATATAACTCTCTTTAGCCATAATATACTGCTTTGTATATTTTGGGTTAATCTTAATAAGCTCTTTTGTTATAACATTTGTGGCTCTTTGCATATTGGCAAAGTCCAACCAGTAGTGCGGATCAACAGTAGAGTCTGCGGACTCTTCATCATGATCTGTATGATGCTGATGATGCTCAAGTTCATCTCTATCAAGATGACGCAGTAGAACATGTTTGGAGATATCAACGGCTCTATTTTTAAAATCAAATCCACCAATCCAAGGCTCCAGCCCCGCTCCACTGTAGAAGACAACATCACTCTTCTCAATCTTAGCCATAATTTTAGGCGTTGGTTCAAAACTGTGTGGATCAACTCCAAAAGGTATAATATTTACTATCTCAACACTATCGCCTGCAATATGTTTTACAATATCGTATAGTGCAAAAGTAGTTACCCCTACAATCGGCTTGGCTCTCTCTACACTACTGCTTTTATTGGAGATTAAAAGGTATAAAACGACTAATGCAGCTAGTAGAATTGGCAGTATAATTTTTAGATTTTTCACTCATTTACCCTTCTGTTTACTTCTATGCAATTATACCCTCTTTTAAAGAAGAAATTTATTAGTTTGATAATATAGCTTTTTTTAGATATAATTCGCCACTTTTAATTTAGGAAATTATATATGACTACTAGTCTTTTACTCATAGTTCAAATAGTGTTAGTTATTATCTTGGTGATAGCTGTACTACTACAAAAAAGCTCAAGCATCGGTCTTGGTGCATACAGTGGCTCAAATGAGTCTGTTTTTGGTGCAAAAGGACCAAACAGTTTCTTAGCTAAAGCTACTTTCACGATAGGGTTTTTATTTGTAATCAACACTATCACTCTAGGTTACATGTACTCTCAAGCTGCTCAAGCATCAGTTGTAGACGAGATGGTTACAGATACAAATGTAGCTGCTCCTGTTGTACCAGCTGCTTCTGCTACAGAGACAAACACTACAAAATAGTTGTAATTTTTACAACTATTTTTAAACTAACTTTTTAAACTTTTTCCTTTTACTCCTCCTTAAAATATATCTCGCTACAATTACATAACTATTTTCACAAAATTCAAGGAACAAAAATGCTAAATGAGATATATGAAAACTGTGAAGCGAAGATGCAAGGAAGCATCGAGCATATGCAAAGAGAGTTTAAAACTCTAAGAACAGGTAAGGTAACTACATCTGTACTTGACAATGTAAAAATTGACTACTATGGAACACCGACACCACTTGATCAAGTAGGTTCTGTTATCGCTACAGATGCTACTACTATTGTTATCAACCCTTGGGAGAAGAATCTTCTTGGTGATATCGAGAGTGCAATTGCAGCTGCAAACATTGGAGTAAATCCAAACAATGACGGTGATGTTATCAAACTGTTTTTCCCACCAATGACTGTTGAACAACGTCAAGAGTCTGTAAAACAGATGAAGGGAATGGGTGAGAGAGCAAAAGTCTCTATCCGTAATGATAGACGTGATGCAAATGATAAAATCAAAAAACTTGAAAAAGATAAAGAGATCACACAAGATGAGTCTAAATCTGCTCAAGAGAACATCCAAAAACTTACAGATAAATACATTACAAAAGTTGACAGCATCTTAAAAGATAAAGAAGCTGAAATATTAAAAGTATAGCAATGGACGTTAAAAAAATATATATGGATGCAGATGCTCTTTTAGAGGGGCATTTTAAACTCAGTTCAGGAAACCATTCACAGTACTATCTTCAATCTGCAAAGGTTTTAGAAGATCCAAAAACTGCTAAGCTTTTAGCCGAAGCATTAGCGCAGCAGATTAAAGAGAGCGGACTAGAGATAGATACAGTATGTGCACCAGCTCTTGGTGGTCTTATCGCCGGATTTGCACTTGCTACTGCTCTTGATGTTCGCTACATCTTTGCAGAGCGTGTAAACGGTGAGATGTCAATTCGCCGTGGTTTTGAAGTATCTAAAGGTGAGAGAGTTCTTATGTGTGAAGATATCATTACAACAGGTGGAAGCGCTATGGAAGCAGCAGCTGTTGTAGAGGAGCTTGGTGGAAAGATTGTCGGTGTAGCGGCACTTGCAAACCGTGGTTTTTGTCATAGAGAAGGTAGCGATATTGAGACAAAACCTAACTGTAAACTTCCACAAGATATTCCATTTTTTGCACTTGCTGATTTTACATTTGAGATGTATGCACCAGATGCATGTCCACTCTGTAAAGATGGAAGTGAAGCTATCAAACCAGGTTCAAGAGGAAACTAGACTCCTCTTGAATCTATCTGTAGCGTAGCTGACAGCTTATCATTCGCTCTACTAAAACACGAGCAACTTCAACCTTTCCATCAACAATCGTTGTAATATCTAGATCTTCCAACTTTCGCTTCTCCTCCAGTGAAACAACTTTTACTATAAGATTTGCATCTCTAGAGTGTTTTAATACTGCTTCACAGATAAGCCTTTTTTTCTCAATATTATCAAGAGTAACTATGATTGCAGCAGCTTTTTCAATATGCAGAGCCTCTAAAATAGATTGTTTTGATGCATCACCCAAATAGGCCTCAATATCATCATCTAAAGCCTCTCTAACATGTTTGTTAGAGTTATCTATAACAACAAAAGGGGCATCAAGCTCCTCTAAATGCTTTGTTACAAACTTACCAACAACACTGTATCCACAGACAATGACATGATTCTCACGTCCCTCTAAAGCCGACATATCTGTAGCGACATCTTTCTCTTTAATAATCCTATCAACAAGGCTGTTGATTCGGGAGATAAAAAAGGGCGTTACCATCATTGAAAATATGACAATAAGAACTAGCAGTGATGCGAGCTCATCATCTAAGATACCCCCTGCAGAGGCTAATGCAAAAATAACAAAAGAGAACTCACCAACTTGTGAAAGAGCCAAGGCACTCTTAAGTGATGTAGCAGCACTAGAGCTTAGACGCAAAAGAGCAAAAATAATAACCGTTTTTATAGCTAATACAAGTATAAAAAGCCCCGCAATAAGAGCAAAATTTGAGATAAAGAGATTTATATCTATCTTCATTCCCACAACGACAAAGAAAGTTCCCAGTAGAATATCTTTAAAAGGGGCAATATCTGCCTCAACCTTGTGGTGATACTTCGTCTCTGCAATAATCATCCCTGCAACAAAGGCACCAAGCGAGTATGTAAAGCCCATATAGTATGCAAAAAGAGATGCTCCAACGACTATAAAGAGTACTGAACCCATAAAGAGCTCTTCAACCTCTGAAGAGGCTGAGAAGTGCAGTAACCAACTTACAACCCGTTTTCCAACAACAAGTAAAATACCTATAACCAAGATAGCACTTGAGAGTGTATGCCAAAGAATTGTAGATATAGTCTCATTTGCCTCATTGGTTAAAAAACCAATAAGAATCAAAATAGGAATAACAGCAATATCTTGAAAAATCAAAATCCCCGTAGCATTTTGACCATAAGGTGTATATATCTCTTTTGATGCTTTGAGATAGGAGAGGACTACTGCTGTTGATGAGAGAGAAAATGCAAGCGCTAAAATAACAGCAGAGGTAGTATCAAGCTTAAATATATAGTGAGCAATAAGATAGGCTACTAAAGAGGTAAGAGTAACTTGCAAAAATCCGTTACCAAATATCTCCTTTTTCATACTGCCCATTTTAGCCAGAGATATCTCAAGCCCAATGGTAAACATCAAAAAGACAATACCAAACTCTCCAACCATCTCTAAAGCATGTGAGTGCCCTGCCTCACGAAGATCAAAGAGATAAACTATGATAGTACCAGTTAGTATGTAACCGATAATTTGAGAGATACCAAACTTCTTTAGCACTATATTAACAACTAAAGATATACCAAGTGCTGCAATTATATAGAGTAGTATATGCTCCATTAAGGCTCTATTCTCCTAGCGAGGAACATTTTCTTTTTTTATCTTTTTATATAGATTTTTCAATGCTTCTCTATCTTCTTTAGTAATTTTTCTCTTGATGTCACCATCTAAAGCTGAACTCTTTTGTACGGATGGAAGGAACTTCTCATCTGATGGCACAAGTTTACCTTTTTGTTCATCAATTACTGCTTTATAGTAGGCTTTATCTTTAGGATTATAGACTATAAGCTCTCCATCACTCTCTATCCAGTGCAGTGCCGAGTCACCCTTGAGATACCCTTTAAATGTTGTACCATCAGGCTGTGTGAAAGTGAGCTCTCTATGAATTGCAGGAGCCCCAAAGAGTGTATATGTAAAGAGCAGTGTCAGTAGTAAGGTTTTCATAATCTCTCCTAATCTTTTGTAATTTTAATTGTCATTGTGCGTGCCGTTGTATCTTGGGCCGTAACTTCGAGCGTATAACCTGTTGCAGTGCCATCATAGAGCTTCACTCTACTGCTATCTATTGTATCGCCGACAACATAGACATCATCAAAATCAGCAGATGGATGATTATCTGATGTCATTACTTCACTCGTATCTTTTTCGACAAGTGCAACCTTATAGTGATTATCAGCCGTTTGTGTCCCACCCTCTGAATTTCCATCTTTATCTGTATCAACATGATAGAGTGTCATAAAGAGTCTATCTTCCGTAAAGTCACTATCATAATAGTTAAGAGAGATATCACTATCTGCCTTTGCTGTATCACGACAAGCAGCTAAAAAGTACTCATTGTCAACACCCGTTAAGAGCTTTATAATATCATCATTACTACATCGAATTGTAAGAGTTGTTGAGTCACTGACTTCAGTTACATTCATATCAAAACCGCTATCAACTCTGTTAAAAGCAGTATATTGTGTCGGTGTCTGCCCTGCATAATCATCCCCATCTTTTCTAGCCCAAGAGCCACCACTCATTACATCATACCAACCAAGTCCCGTTGTATCACCCTCTGTATCATAGTAGTCTCCAAGATTTAACATCGAGTGTCCCATCTCATGGACAATAATCCCTATCGTTGCTTGATGATCATCATGGTTTGCTCCAAAACGAGCATAGGTACCCGCTTTTTCATCATCACTACTATACTGCATAACATTAACACCATCTACTTCTGGTCCGGAGTTACTTGAGAATGACCACTGATGCGCCCAGATAGAGTGATCTTGTGGATCTCCAAAAGACTCTTCACCACCAGCAACTATAAAGATGATTTGGAGCTCTTTTGTACTGATAACCCCATCACCATTTGTATCATACTTACTAAAATCTACACTTGCATCGGCCGCAGTAATAGCATTTTTTATTTCAGTATCTCTAAAATCCTCATTATTACTTCCTCCTGGATGATCTTTACCCATATCTACCATCACGATACCATCATTCTCTGTCCCTTGTGTCTCCTCAGCCGGCTCCATCTCAATGGCTCCATGCATCGTCTCAACAAGCCATCTGTTTACAGAGTCACTCTCTTTGTTAAAGAACTTATCCTCCCAATCATCTACACTATCTTCATGGTAATCATTCCAGTTCATTACAACCACTAAAACAGGGACTTTGAGTGTTGTCTCAACCAAGTCATTGATATCTATATGAACCGTTTGAGTTGTCGCTTTATCGGTACTATCTTTTGCAATGACATCAAGAGTGTAGCTTGTTTTGTTACTCTCATAATCTGGTGCTACCTTAAAGCTTACAGTACCACTTTCATCAATAGTAAAATCATCACCATCATCTCCACCTAGTGAGTATGTAACTGCTGTTGCATCTAGTACATCTACACTAAATGCATGTAACTGATTCTCATTGACACTGAAACTATCTCTTGATAAAAATATAGGGTTTTGTGTATCTATAGAGTAGCCAATAGAGTTGAGATAGATCTCATAGTATGTAATTGCCATCTCTTTAGATACCAAAGGTTTACCAAGATTATCTAAAAGGCTCTTAATATCATCCTCATCTATAGTGCTATCTCTTAAATCCAGTGTAGTGTCTCTTAAAGATAGGGCACTATTCTCATCAATGGTAATGCCATTGAGTGCATTGCCATCACTATCGAGTGACTGTAGAAACTGTAGAAGCAGAGCTACCTTGGAGTCTGTACTATCATCTCTGCCTGAGCCCAAAAGCTCACCGATAAGAAGCTTTCTGTCGCTGTTAATACTACTAAGAGGGTAGCTTCCAAGAGTAATACCCCCAATCTTAAAAGTTATATCGGTGTCGTTACTCGTATAGAAAAATTTGCCTTCAGCATCTGTTGTACCTGTTGTAGTATTTGCCTCATAGGAGACACCCTCAACAGCAGAATCAATCAAATAGGCTGAGTTTGTATTTTCATCTGGCAGTCCACCACTACTGCTTCCACCACCACAGGCGGAGAGCAACATGGAAAAAGAGAGTGCGAAATAGATTTTATATGATAGCTTCATAAATAGAACCTTTAATGAGTTTTATAACATATCTTGTCATTATTAAACTATATTGTAGCAGATATTAATAAATCAACTATTTGTGATAAGAGTACTCTCTTCTCATTAAATAAGAAATTAAAGGATTTTATATTATAATCGCGATTATTATTACATGGAGATTTTTATATGACTAAATACATTTTTGTTACCGGTGGAGTGCTTAGCTCTCTTGGAAAAGGGATTACTGCTGCTAGTGTTGGAACACTTTTAAAACACGCTGGTAAAAATGTAGGGATGTTAAAAATCGATCCATATATCAATGTTGACCCTGGAAC
>Ga0256843_1003551_pt1 | contig 10794 bp, 9 predicted proteins | sample AlvinellametaG_FD_191572 | JGI IMG/M metagenome (GOLD analysis project Ga0256843, IMG submission 191572) | Pompeii worm associated microbial communities from hydrothermal vent at the East Pacific Rise, Pacific Ocean - Alvinella | ecosystem: Host-associated > Annelida > Integument > Unclassified ... | reverse complement strand
TGTAAAGATACAGACGGAGATAATCCATCTGTTGTATCAGGTAAATACCAACCTAATTTATATTCATCATCATCATCTTTAGGAGTAGCAGAATAATATCCTGCGGATGTATTATAAGAAACTCCATCTATATTTATTGCACCACCTATACTATCAGCAACTATATCAGGTGTATCATCAGTAGCTGGAGTGTAAGAATAATCTTTACCATTAATTGTAAGAGTATTTTTATTGCTAGGATATAAAACATTAACCATAGCAGTAACAATAGCAGAAGTTGGTGCTACTGCTGCTTCTTTTTCATTGAAATCTGTTATTTTAACTCCAGCACCGACAACCTCTTCTAAAGTATAATCCAACAGTATTTCTTTAAAAGAAGAGTTGTGTACTATTAAAGAATTAAGGTTAGATATGCTTAATTTAATATTCCTAAAAACCTTATTTTTTGTGTAATATAAATTATTAAATAAATCAACAGAAATTATAGACAAGTCGTTAGATAGGTCAACGTATTCTATACTTGCTTTATTTACATTTATTTCTGTAGCACTTTTACTTATAACATCTATACCATTCAGTATATCTAAATCATTTACACTTATAGCATTAGTAGAAACATTTTCTTTTACTTGTTTTTCATCAAACAACATATCTTTTTTTACAAAATTAGATTCTAGTGTTTCTCTTATGTAACTATATGAAATAATATCTTCATCTTCAGTTATAAAATTGTTTGCACTAATAGAAAACTCTTTATTTAACAATTTATATTCATTTCCTAACAAACTTTCAGTAGTTAACTCTATATTACCTTCTATTTGTCTACTAAATATTTTATCCAAGTTATCTCCTAAAATAAGTTCTTTTACATTTTGTTTTTTTATTATCTTAGATAACATAGTGTTATACTCAGATATAATCAGCTGTAAAGCTGATTTTATATCTGAAACACTGTAATCACCATTTAACAATAATTCTGCATTAGTCATTAGTTATCTTCCAGATTACTTAATCTATCTTCTATATCTTCAAATTTTGAACTATAAACATCAGTTGCTTTTTTAATTAAGTTAGATAGTTTTTGAACATTCTCATTTATGCTCTTTAAAGCTAAACTATGTTTATTCATACTCTCAGCAACTTTAGTCTGTAAAACATTCATATCCAAGTCTCTGTATAGTATTTCTTCAGGAAGCAATGTAGTGTCTAACTCATCAGTTATCATTGTTTCTATAAGTTCAAAATTAGATACACCTTTACCATAAATTGCTATTCTACCTAACTCAAAAGGGTATTCTTCCAAAGAAACAAAGTGCGATGTTATTTCATACTCATTACCATTTATCTCTTTAAATATTCTAAAACTTTTACCAAATGGTGTAAAACTAACAACTAGCTTGTAGATGTTATCTTCATAAGTAACAAACTCATCTGGTATAGTTGTAAAACCATCTATTAAAAAGTCTTTTTTAGGTTTTGTTTTTACATTATACAATAAGTCAACACCACCAGAATGTTTAGTTAATATAAAACCTTTACAAAATTTACTTACAAAACCAAAATTAGAATTTGTTTCTGGAGTAGACACAACTATTGGTGTAGACTCACCTGCTTTATTTACATAAAAAGAAGTGTCAGCTGGTAAAGTGTTGTTTTGAAAACCAAAAAACATATTAAATGCATCATTTCTTGATAGATTAGGATACATATTAAAATCACTATTATCTGTTTCCTGAGGAATGTATTGTTTAACATCGAAACCGTAATCATTTACGGGTGTAGAAGAATTTAATGTGCAAATTATCTTTTTGCTGTCGTTTGATACTATATAATTAACAGGATATTTGATGTCCATTTTTACTTTATTATCACCAAAATCACAATAATAAGTATCTCCATTAAGTGCTGTGAACAGAATGTTATTATTAAACACATACCCATATTGAACATCAGAAATTGTCAACTCTTCAACAGAGTCACTATCTGAAGAATACATGTAAAAATGAGCATTATTTTTAGTGTCTCTTAAAAAGATAGAATTATCGTTAGCAATTACATTAGTGTAAGTTAAATCATTGTTTAAGTTAGCTAATATTTTACTTTCTCCCCAGTGTTTTATTTTACCAGAAGCTGTAACTAATACAATAAAATTATTACCTGCTACTATTTTAACTGGAGCATCTTCTTTACTATCGTATGAATTAATATCATCTGGAACAGCAACAGTATCATTAGCATCTTTACCATAAACTTCAACTATATTTTTACCATCATCATTAATTCTGATAACAGCAATAAATCCAGAACCTATTGCAAAATCAATGATATTATCAGTTGTCGCATCACTTATTTGTTGATTATTGTCTTCACCAAATAAATACAAATGGTTAGACATTAAAATACCTGTATTTGTATCACTACCATCAACCACATAATCGCCATTTATTTCTATATCTTGTTCATTACTATCCACAACAACTTTATTATTGTTGTTAACAAATATATTTCTATCATTATTAGCCCATATTCTGTTTAAAAACTTAACTTCAACATATGGGTCTGCTTTAAATTTTATAACTAAAGATTTGTTAGCTGATAAATTAAATACATCATTACTAACAATAGCAGTTGTGTAATCATTGTTTTTTTCTGTTTTTATATATATAGAACCACTATCTGTTAGCACAGCATTACTGCTTTTAACAGAAAAATCACTATTAGATAATACTTGTGTAGCCATATTTTATTCCTTTATCTTAATTCTTGTTTAACCCTATTAATAACAGTATCAGCCACTTTTTCACTTAAGGCATCAGCTATCTTAACAAGATTAAGAATATCATTGTCACCAATTTCAGATGCGACTTTAACTAATTCATCCATACTAGAAGTTTGCTCTATAGTTGAAGCAATTTTTTCTAAATTCTTAGAGCTTTTAATTTCTATTTTTTCTATTTCAAGTCCTAAGTCACTAATGTCGTCATCCATAGCCTTTGGCTCATCAGAAGCTTCTTTTTTTAAACTATAAGGGGCAGTAGAATTTTGAGATTCTTTTTTTAAATCTTCGATTAAATCTTTATAAGTCATCTTTAATCCTTTTTTAATTTAATAATATCAAAAAAAGATTGTTTAAGCAAGAAAAAAAAGAAAAGGAGGGAGATAACCTAAGAAGGTTATTTAATGTTGTTTTGGTAAGTGAATTTTCTTAGTTTATTACCAAAATCAAACATAGCATATTGAGTTGAGTCGTCTACAACATTTAATGCGTCTTGACCAACATTAATATCCTTAATATTTTCAATAGTAACTACATTCTCTCCTTCAATATACCACATTTTATTTGTTTTATCTAAAGCAACAATATAATTACCTATCTTAACAACTTTCATAATACCATTACCTGCGGCTGTTTCATCAGAAGAACTATCACTTGACCCAGAACCACTTGCAGAACCAGAACCACTTTCAGATATTCTTAATCCATCTAATACATCAGAATCAACAAATCCATCAGCAGTAGCTATTTGTACTTTTTTATCTGTAGTAACAATATACACATCTTTATCTAAAATAAACGCTGTATCAATATTATCAATATTAGCGTTAAGATTATGTGTAATTACTTTAGGGTCAATATTTGTATTACCTAATACCACATATGTATCTGTAACATCTATTAGTGCAACTTCTTCATTAATTTGAGATGATTTATATTTAGTTGTATCTATTTTATCATTGTAATAGAATTTACTATTAATAATGTTTCCATCAAAATCTATAGCATGCAGATGTTTTCTGTTACCTTGAACATCAATAAAATGTTTTCCAACGAAAGAACTAAATAATAACATTAAATCATTATTGTTAGAAGTTATAGATTTATCAAACTCTATAAATACAGTATCAGAATTACTTTCCATTAAGGCAGGAGCAACAACAAGAGATGTATCAGAAAGGTTTACTTTTGTTACAGGAACATCAAAAGTATCAGAAGTCTCGTCAGGGAACACAATATTAAGTATGTTAATTTCTTTATTATTGTTAACTGCTACTGCAGAGATACTATCCCCATTATTTAATGCATATAATACATTTTTAAAGAAACTATTTGCATAGTAATTATTGAAAAAATCATCACCAATAGTTGAAACTAAACTTGAGTTCTCTAAAATAGAAAGCATACTAATGTCGTTAATCATTGCTTTAAAAGTATCTTTATAATCACTCGAATAGATAATTTGAGAGAAACTAACTTTATCAGCAAGATTATAATAAGAAGATACTAGTAAACCTAATAAAGTATCATTGTTAACAATTTTTTGATAAAAAGCATCACTATGTTCAAATACTTCAAGAACATATACTTTTGCTACAGCATTCTTAAGAGCATCACTATTATCTATTTTAGATAAAATATCTTCATTATTTAAATCACTTAAAGATTTAATAGATGCTAAATATAAAACATTTGCTCTTTGTCCATATCTTGTTTTAATAGTAAGACTATTAGAATCACTATTAGCTAACACTCCTGTAAAAATAGCACTTCTATCAACTAAAGTAAGAATATTATCTATCTCAGAGTATGCTTCACTACCACTTTCTTTAATTGCCATTTTTACATATGCAATTTCATGGTTGTTGGCAATATCAATAATTTCAGCACCTTTTTTCTCTTTAAAATGTTGCCATAAATCATTGTTTGCTAATAATAAATCCCAAAACTTCTTAGTTTCATATAATGAAGCTTCAAAGTAACTATCATTTTGAGCTAAAATCTCATCAATCACATCTGTTGTAAAAAATAAACTATTAAAATGGTCATTAGAGAAAATACCATCACCAAAAGAATGTAAGTAAACTGTGTAAAATTTACCATTAACTTCTATTTGACTATCATTAATTCTATTAACTGTAGCATCTTCACCAGCAGAAGCTATATAGCTGTCAATTAGGTTTTTTTGTAACAATGCTTTTACATCATCATCAAGTTTATAAGATAAAAGTTGTTGTAATTTTTGTCTTAAAACCTCTGAATCAATAAACTCTTTTAAATCATCAATTGTCGAACTATCATCATAGTACTTATCTAAAACGCTTAAATCTGGTAATTTGTTTACTATATTTGGGTCAGTAATTACCGTTGTAAATTTATCTGCCATTTTGTCTCCTTATTTGTCGTATATCCCAACTACATCTTCATCTAGTACACCTACTTCAGTAGCACCAAATGCTCTGTACATTGAGTAAAATGTTAAATTTGTTTTAAAACCTATCTCTTCCATGTTTTTATGGTCAGCCATAATTATACCATTAGATTCTTCATTTTCAAACATTTCGCAAGTTTGATTTCTTAAATCTATAATCATACATGGAAAAAGTAAATCACTTTTATTTATAGTGAATTCAATAGGTGTGTCTTTAGTTATAGTATATATTTGCATTGTTATACTCCATTCTGTTTATTTGTTAACAGAAGAGCAGGTTTTTATCCTACTACTTCATAATCACTGCTATCAGTTTTAGACAGTTGTTCTTCAATCTCTTCTATTTTAGCAATTATTTCATCACCTTTAGTGTCAATTTTACCAGCCACATCATCAATAGAATATTGTCTAACATCAACGAATGCTGCTAAGTTTCTAAGATTAACTGATGGATTACTAATAACAACATTGTATTTACCAACTTTATCTATTGTAACTGGAACTTTGTAAATACCAGTATTACCAACTTGAGTAAGTTTAGTGTTGTAAGCAATATCTTCAACTAAATCTACTCTAGTAGTGATAGTATTATCTTCAATAGATTCAATATAATACATATTATCATTTTCGTCTTTAAACACCATACCATCTTCTAATGTAACATCATCATTAACTTTAATAGTTCTTGTTCCTCTAACTGCTGTTTCTGCAACTGTAGCTTCAGCCGGGCTATCAATAGCCTCAACAACCTCTGTAACACTTACATTTTCATTAGTTGTTTCACCTGTTCCTAAATTAACAGTTTTAACTGAAAAGTTTTTTACACCAAAATGCTTTTGTCTACTGTTTATAGTTATTTCAAAAGCTTTATTTATTTGAGCTATAATCATTTTTTTCTCCTTGTTTTTTTAGTTAGAAACTGCCCAATCATCTTCATCACTGTCTTCATTTACAGCAACATTAGATGTGTCAGTTCCTACATTTGTAATATTATTATACACTTTTGCGTCAACAATGTCTATAATATTTGAAACTTCCGATTGAACCATTACATTAAAATCACCATCTGTTTTAATAAATGGGTTAGTTTGGTCATCTGTATATAGATTACCCAGAACTTTCAATGTATGATTTGCTTCAAATGGTTTAATTTTCCATCCATTAGTTAAAACAAAAGTTAAACCAAGTTTTCTATTGTCAGCTAACTTATCTCCACCAACATATCTCATTGCTAATACATATTTAACATTATCATCTTTCACAAGCCACTTTTTCCATTGATAATGCATAACTTTTAAATCTAATTCAGTCTCTCCATCTTCCATTATAATTAATTTGTTTATACCATCAAATATCATATTATATCCTTTATTTATTGTAGAACTTTTTATAGTATTTATTGATTACTACATTATAAGAGTAATCAGTAAATACTTTGAAATAGTTATCTTCTAATAGAATTTTAACTAAATTATTATTGTATTTAGAGTAAAATTTATAATCATTAATCTTATACTTCTCTTCTTTAGTTAAAAACACACTATTTCCAAAGTCATAACTACCTCTATTTCTGTTGACATTCTTATTATCAGAAGGTAGTATAAAAATACAATTATTAAACTTAAGGTTAGAACCATTTAAGTATAATAAATATCTATATTCTAACTCACTAAAGTCAAAAACAATGTTTTCAAACAACAAAGTTTTACTACTATCTCCATAATAATGCAATATATTACCTAAAGCACTGTATGAATTGCCTGTAACTTTAAATATTATATTTTTAATAGTTCCTCTCATGTAGGCATCTAATGCTATAGAGCTAGAACCACTTTCTGTTCTAGAATTGTCTATTTGAACTACACTATTCATAAAATCTATAGTTCCCAAATCTTTATCTGTATTACTATCTTTGTATCCAAACTCTACAGATGCCTTTCTGTAAAAATTAGAATCTATCACAGATGCATCATATCTGACAAATATTGGATTTTGTATTGTATAACCTTTATATAAAAACCCAAATGTATTAAGCGCTAATTGTGCGCCATCACTTCCAGTAACCTCATCTACACTTAAATCATCTATTCCTATAAAATTCCAGAAATTACTATATTCATCGTATGAATTAGTGAAGTCAGAATTGTAATATCTATCATTAAAGTCTATTAATTTGTCATTATAAGATAATCTATCTACTATAGTAGCAAAGTCAATAATAGTCATTTTTCTATATATTAAATCTTTTTTACTTAAAATACAAAACCATAACTCTTTTGGAATAGAAGGTAATTGTTTTATTATTTCATCCGAAAAAGATATATAGTTATAGTGTTCTTTTAAAAATTCTATATCAGGTAGTTTGTTTAATGTTACTCTTAAGTCTGGTATCTTTTTAGAAATAATTATTAATTTAGTTTCATGCGGTAGATTATCTATGTCTTTACTATACATATTACTAATAACATCGTATAATATTTCAGGATTTATTTTTCTTAAATAATCTTCTATTATTCCAACAAATCCATTTTCAATAACAAATTCCAGAAAATTTCCCTGCTTAATTAAACCCTCTAAATGACTATATTTAGACATTTCATTTAATGTATTTGCTGTAATTATATTTTTATATATAACATAATCAACATTATTGCTCATTAAATTACTTAATGCCCCGATAAACTTATTTCTAAATAAAGAATCACTATAATTATCTACTATATCTTTTTCTGATAACGTAGATAAAAATTTATAATCACTTATAATCATTTGTTTTCCTTAGTTAATCCAATAAGAGATTTATCGCTTAACATGTTAGCACCAACTATTTCTGTTACAGAAGAAGAACTACTTTTACTACTAAGAACTCCAGTATAAACAAATTCACACTGTTCATTTATAACAACACAAGCAGATATTTTATTAACACTAACGCATTTTTTAAATTCATTTGCTACTACTCTTTGAACAACAACATCCCTATCTGTGCCATTATAAATGGTAATATTATTATCTTCTGATACAGCTTCGCCAGATAACACAAGAGCAATATGCTCAAGTATATCTTTGTTTTTTTCTTTTATTAAAGATTCTTTAAAACCCATATCTTATCCTTTATTGGTTATCAAGTAACTCTTGAACAATAGCATAAGCCTTATCCGGACGACTATTTACTGTAAATGCAGCAACATTAACATCATTTACTTCACTAAAAATAACTACTGGTTCAGTAACACTCTCACCAGTTGCAACCAGAACAACATCAAAAGGCTTATTAGGGGTTCTAGCTGATTCACTATTATATTCATAATCATATTCAAATTTCAGAATACTGTTTCCGTTTACCTTTCCTGTTATAGGATTACCATCTTTATCTGTAAGAATAGCACCTATTCCTTTATCATAATTATTTTTATACATAAGTGCAAAAGTGGCATTAGGGTCAGAGACTGTTAAATCATCAAACATTATACTTATTTCTTTAAAATAAACAGGATATTTAAATCTATTATCATTAGTTCCTAACTTAATGTTATATAAAATACCAGTTTCTCCATCATCCAAATCTTGAGCATCTATTTTTAACAATAAACTAAAAGATTTTCCATCTATAACACTATTTATAGCTGTTAAGTTTTCTTTTGTTAATAGAGCATAATCTGTTGTTGTTTCTGCAGTTTTAACAGCAAATAAAACTCTTATTTTGTTATTGCTACTATTAACAACCGGGTCAACATCATCAAATGTTACACCTCTAAGAACATAGTCAGATTGATAAACTAATACACAATCTTTTTTAAGTAATACACCACTTGTATAATCAAACTTAGGTACTCCAGATAACACTTTAACATTATTGTTTTGAATCATGTTAATAAAGATATTACCTTTATTGTCATCATTAAATAATTGGAATAATGTAGTGTTTGTTGCACCATTTCCTATATTTACATCATCTGCATATATACCTTTAACTTGAGTATCTTTAGAGTAAATGGTATATGTTTTTTTGTTTTCTGTTCTAGCATTTTGTAATAGTAATTTAGAAGATTTGTTGTCCATTCTAACAACATCACTACTTCTAACATCTTTGGCATATATATCAACAAATTTACAATCATAAGCAACATCACATCTAATTAGATAATTAGCGTAATTATCGTCAGCATTTAAACCTATTGTGTCTATTTTTGAAGAGTTAAGAATGTTAATAAATGAATCATAAGACGAGCCACCATTAGGAATAATACTATTTGTTATTTTTAGTGCAGATGAGCTATCTATCTTTATGTTTGGTTGAGAATAAGAAGAACTGTGAGTTAAGTTAATTGTATTGCTACAATTAGTTCCATCTATTTCACCATTTGAACAGTTTTTAGTGTAAAGCATACCACCTATCACTCTACAACCGCTTAATTTAAAATCTTGAACAGTGTTTAGATATATTGCTGCATCTGTAGAAGAATCTCTACTTATTAAAACACCAGTAGAATTACTCATTTTAATAGAGTTAACATAAGAAATACTAATACCTGAACTTTTTACTGTTTGAGCTATTAATTTGTCTATGTTTAAGTTATTTAGATATGATAAACTAGCACCAGCACTGTAGTTACTATCTCCAGATATACCAACTAAATTAATAACTCCTGTGTTTATATATCTAATGCTTGTACCTTTTAAAATACTAACATTAGTTAAATTTAAATAGTTAAAATCAGAAAAAGACATTGAAAAATTAGAAAAACATATGTTTTTTAGTGTTAGTTTACCACCAAGACCACTTTCAAATGAAGCATGAGAACTTTCACTATCACCATCTCCAGTGGAAAAGACTATATTAGGTATATAAACTTCTGCACCATCATATAAAACTACACCACCATCAGTTGTATCTGTAAATTTAATTGCATCATCTTCTATTTTATATACAAAACCACCTTCCGAATTTGTTGGAAATGAAGAAAAATCATAGTCCATAGAACCTGCATTAACACATCTCCAAATTTCAATAAGTTTTGTGTCTGGATTTTTAACAAAAATTATTCCTATAGAATGACCTGGAATAGGTAGGCTAATGCTTTGTCCTAATTCACCATTACCATCTAATACTTTAACTAATTGACCACTAACATTCATAGAACCAAAAGAATCTATTTTGATATCTATATCATTAAATTTTAATAATTTTATCTCATCTGTATCATTAGATATATTAAGAATACCATTCTCTATATCTATCCCTTCAACAACATCAGGCCAGTTGTCTTTATTTATATTAACAGTTTGACCATCAGAAATAGAGTAAGTTGCCATATTTTTTCCTTTACTTAAATTTTATATTGACCAACAATATTATTTATTGCTGCATTTAAATTTTGTTTTTGTATAAAATAATTACCATTATTTGTAATAATATCAAAAATGGCACCATTTTCAAAGTATGCGTTTATAGCATCTGTAACAAGCTCTGATTCTTGAGCTTCTGAAAATTCTAGTATCATATCATCACCTTGCTTTCTAAACAAAGTATCATCAAATAATGTATCTATTGTTTCCATGTTGTGCTCAGCATTATCTGGTATAA
>Ga0256843_1003549_pt1 | contig 10799 bp, 12 predicted proteins | sample AlvinellametaG_FD_191572 | JGI IMG/M metagenome (GOLD analysis project Ga0256843, IMG submission 191572) | Pompeii worm associated microbial communities from hydrothermal vent at the East Pacific Rise, Pacific Ocean - Alvinella | ecosystem: Host-associated > Annelida > Integument > Unclassified ... | reverse complement strand
CAAGGCATCATTTGCAAGTTCTATTACTTTCTTTGCACTATCTTCAATATTTTTACCAAAACCAAGTACACATCCTATAAGTCCCCATACAAAATAAATCCCTTTATAATCTGTATTTAAATCACTATTTAATGCATTATTAAAAAGCTCAGGCTCTTTTTTTGAATAATTTGCAATTAATTTTTTTGAATTTTCATCAAGACTAATTTGGGCAAATATTTCTTCAAAAGAGGTATAATTCACATCAAAATCCACATAATCTACAAGTCCAAATTTTGGTGAATTCATTAGCACTTTTGATGGATGTTTTTTATAAAATGGAAAAGCCATTGTGTTTTTATCAGTTAAATTATATTGATTTAAAACTCCAAAATATCCAAAATATGGTTTTTTATTTTCATCATACTCTTTTTGTGGAGGAAATACTAAATATTTTTCACCACTTGTGATTATAAATTTATGATTTTTTGTATCAGTAACTACCCCTTTTAGAGAATTATCTTTTATTACTTTTATACCTAAAAGTGGTGTATTGAATTTTTCAAAAAATTCATCAATATATTCATCACTAAGTTTTACATCATAGCTACTAACTCTAAAAAGGTTTGTAAGAGTTCTAAAATTAATATTTACTTTTAAATGTAAAATAGGATGTTCCCTAAAAGCAATAACTTCATCTCCATTAAATGCCACAAAATATTTAGCTACACTATCTAAATCTTTTGCTATTATTAAATCACTATCTTCTTTTACTTCACTAATTTCATAAATATAATCTTTTGTAGTAATTTTATTTTCTTTAATTTCAATTAATTCGTTTTTATCATCTAAAATATTTACATCTTCATTTTCAAATTCATCTACTACTACAGCATCAATTTTTCCTAAAAATATAGATTTAGCTAAAGCTTTATCTAATTCATTTGCAAAATTATTTATTTTTTCTTCATCAAGTTCCATAAAAATTAATGTTTTATCGTATTCCCTTTTTAAACCAATATTTATACCTAATTTATCAGCAACTTCTTTTGCCACTTTACACACATACCCATTTTCACTTTCGTAATCAATTATAAACTTTAGATACATTCTACACCTCTTTTATATGAGTTTTTAGCTACCTCTTGGATATCTAAATTTTCATTTTTTACTTTTACTTCAACTCCTAGTTTTTTGATATTATCAATTAATACTTTTTCCATTAATTTAGCAGCTTTTCTTACAGGTTCTGTTATATGAAAAGTAGTATCTTCTCCAATCACATATGGAACAACTCCTATAATCTTAGTTTCAGGTAAATCCCCCATCATTTCTATCATTTGAAGTGTTTGAAGCATTTCTACTTCATGAGCACTTCCTTGCCAACTAACACATTCAGGAACCTCTCTAAAATCAAAAAAATAAACATCTCCAATCTCAGCTTCATCTACATCTACACAATCAAAAATAAAAACTTTATCATATTCTACAATAATAGGTACAAGTCTTTGAGCTAATGTCCCACCATCAACAATATCAACTTGATGTCCACTAAATTCATATTTTTCATCGATATAGTTTGCTAAATGAACTCCTATTCCTTCATCACCAAATAAAATATTCCCTATTCCTAAAATTAAAATTTTCATAGAATTCCTTACATTAATTTTTATTTATTATAACATAAATGAACGATTATTTAGGTGTTTGTAAGTAAAAAATATTATTTGAAGATTAAATAAAATAACAAGTTTTTGAAGAGAAAAATAGATCAGTCTATAGTCTAAAAAGACTATAAACTAATAAGAGAAAAATTAGTGGTCTTCTTTTTCGTATTTCATACCACTAAAGATTGCATCCATTGACCCATTTTTTCCAAATACAGCATTATAAACAGCCATATAGATGTGAATAAATACTACAATAATAATTCCCCACATAAATAAATGATGCCAATATCTAACATTTGCAAGTCCACCAAACATACTCTCAACAGACTTAGCAAATCCATAAAGCATTCCACCAAGTCCTTGATGATAAACCTCAGCATAAAGTGCAAGACCTGTAATTATAATTCCTATAAAGAATACATAAAGTCCTACATACGCCCAAAATTGTAATGGATTATAAATCCCTTTTGTATGAGGATGTTTGTTGATTAATAAATAATATCCAACTTGCTGAATAGCTAATTTAATATTAAATGCATCTTTAACACTTGCTCTTTCATACTTTCCTTCTCTTGTAAAAAGAGTTAAGAAAAGTTTATAAGCAACTGCACCAATCATAGCAAATCCAAAAATTATATGCCATTCTCTAATCTCGGCATGTAAAAATCTAGTTGGTTCTGCACTTACATTTGAATATGTAATAAATGGATCTGCAATATAAAATCCTGTGGCGATTAAAGCGAAGATAGCTATTGCTCTAATCCAGTGCTGCCATCTAAAACCAGCACTAAATTCAATACCACCTTCGTATTCACCTTTTTTTTCTAAAAATTTACTCATTGATGCCTCCTTAAATACTGCATCCACCATATAATGGGTCTACTTTAAGTGCTCCTAATTTTTTACCTTTTACATCCATTACATGCACAGCACAAGCAATACATGGGTCATAAGAGTGAATATCTCTAATAACTTCTAATGGATGACTTGGGTCTTGAAGTGTCATACCAATTAAGTTTACTTCATAAGCACCTTTTTTACCATTACCATCTACTGGTCCTGCATTCCAAGTAGAAGGAACAACTGCTTGCCAGTTTTCAATCACACCATCTTTGATTCTACACCAGTGAGATAACATACCTCTTGGAACATCACCAATAAATCTTCCTTTATACTCTTTATTTTTATCAATAGTATAAGGAGCACAAGTTGTTTGATCTTTTTTAAGATTTTCAACTAAATTATTAAATGCATTTAATCCATGCTCAGCAATTACAATAGTTTGAAGCATTCTTGCAGCTGTTCTTCCAAGTACTGTAAATAATGCGCTAACAGGTAATCCTGTGAATTTTAAGAATTCATTTACAGCTTTTTGAACTTTTTCATTTCCTGCTGCATAGTTTACTACCATACATGCTAAAGGTCCTACTTCCATAGGTTCATCATCATATCTTGGTGATTTAATCCAAGAATATTTACCTTTTTCATCTACAACTTTATTTTTAACCATTGTTCCATCAGGTCCAATAGATTCACCATCTTTATATCCAGTATATTCAGGTACAGTTTCACCATCATATGGATGAAGTGGTTTTTCACCTTTATACCAAGAGTGAGTTACATCTTCTTCAATTTTGCTTTCATCAATTGGATAGAATTTAGATAAATCAAAATCTTTAATATATCCATTTGCATCAAATAACCAAGTTGTTGCACTATCTTGCATTGTTCTATAAGTTAAGAAATTTCCTAAATTAAGTGGTTTTGTTACACTTGGTTCACTTCCAAATGCAGCTGCTGCCATAGCGATATCAGCATAATAAGCTCTATGAGCAAAATCAGCTAATTGTTTAAATTTAGTTAAATATTCCCCTAATCTTGCTGGGTCTTGTAAATCCATAATACAAGTAACACCACCAACAGTTAAACTTTGTGGATGTGGGTTTTTACCACCAAAAATAGCCATAAGTTGAGCTGCAATTCTTTGCATTTCAAGGTTTTTTAAATAGTGACTTGCTGCAATTAAATTTTGTTCTGGAGTAAATTTATATGTTTTATGTCCCCAGTATGCATTTTTAAATGGTCCTAAATCACCTCTATCTACAAATTTTTTAAGTGTTTCTTGAACTTGTTTTAATTCATCTTCACCTGTTGCAATTGGGTTATATCCTTTTGGAACATATTTAAATGCTTCTTTGCTTGCTTTTGCTGGATCAGCTTTTAAAGCATCTACAATATCTACCCAATCAAGTGCGTGTAATTGATAGAAATGTACCATATGATCATGCATAAATAAAGCATAATCCATTAAAGTTCTTGTAAGTTTTGCATTTAATGGTGGCTCAATCCCTAAAGCATTTTCAACAGCTGTAATACCAGCTTTATAGTGAGAATATGTACATACACCACAAATTCTTCCTGTCATAAATCCAGCATCTCTTGGATCTCTTCCTTTTAGAATTACCTCAATACCTCTCCATAATGTCGCTGATGAATATGCATCTACAATTTTATTGTTATCATCAACAACTACTTCTACTCTTAAATGCCCTTCAATTCTTGTAATCGGGTCTATTACTACTCTTTTTGCCATTCATTACTCCTTAGGATTTTTAATAGCACTGATTGCTGCGTGAGCTGCTATAGCTGCACCTGCTACTGCTAAGATTTTAACACCTACGCTATCTGCTGTTGCGTCTGCTTCGATTGATGCAAATTTTCTATCTGCTAATGGTTCTTCATATGGAGCCATTGTATCCCAGAAATCTGGTTCACTACATCCAATACATCCATGTCCTGCTTGTACTGGCCAAGATGTGTGTTGGTTAAATCTTTCTCTAGAACAGTTATTAAATGTATAAGGCCCTTTACATCCAACTTTATATAAACAAAATCCGTTTTCAGCTGCATTATCACCAAAATCTTCTACGAATTCACCTGCATCAAAATGTCCTCTTCTTTCACATAAATCATGAATTCTAAGTCCATAAGCAAATTTTGGTCTATTGAAGTTATCAACTGCTGGAAGTTCACCAAATAAAATTACATTTAAAATAGTACCAACAATATTTTTAGCACTTGGTGGACAACCTGGAACATTAATTACTGGTTTATCAATAATTTTATCAACCCCTACTGCTCCTGTTGGATTTGGTGCTGCTGCTTGGATACCACCAAAGCTTGAACATGTACCAACTGAGATAATAGCTGCTGCATCTTTTGCAGTTTCTTCAAGAACTTTTCTTCCTGTCTCAGCGTGTGGTCCTAATGTAAGGAAGCTTCCGTCCATTTTTGTAGGGATTCCACCTTCTACACATAAAATATATCTACCTGCGAATTTTTCTCTTGCTTCTTTTAAATTTTGTTCAGCTTGCCATCCTGCTGCTGCCATAATTGTTTCATGATATTCAAGATTGATATAATTAAAAATTAAATCATCAATTGTAGGAGTGTCAGTTCTAATTAAACTTTCACTACATCCTGTACATTCAGCCATATGAAGCCATACTACTGGTAGTCTATCACTTACTTCAGCTGCCTGTGCTACAAGTGGAGTAAAACTTGCTGGTAAAGAAAGCATCGCAGTCATTGCTCCAGCCCATTTTAAAAAGTCTCTTCTACTAAACCCTTTTTCTTCCATAACATCACTGATAGATTTTTCAGCAATACCTGGAAGTTTTTTAAGAGAATCTAATCTCTCTTTAATTCTATTGAATGTGTTTTCATTCATAATATACCTCCAAAAAAGTTGTATTTACATAATTTTAACACATTTTTTTTTAAATGAATAGCTATTTATTCATTTTTTGTTCATTTTTTTTAATTTTGTAACACTTTATTGTATATTTCTAATGCCCTACACAAACACTACAAATATCAAAACATTTAAAAATAGTATCTATATACTCTTTTTTTTCACCAATAAGTGCTTTTTGAGCCGAAGAATAGATTTTTTTATCACTTGAAAGATTAAATTGGGTTGGTACAATAATATTATAATTTTTTATTCTTTCATTTAATATTTCTATTTCATGAATTAAAATTCCTCTTGGAGCTTCTATAATAGAATATCCACTATTTGAAGTTATATTTGGTTTTATATAAGATTCTTCATTCAAATCAATCTCATTACAAATTTTAAGATTCTCTTTTAATAATTTTATTGTCTCAAAAAGTCTTGCATAAATTCTTGAATAAATACTATCTTGATATTTATCATATATCTTTTTTATATTTTCTTTTTGTCTAGCAAGTGGTCCTACTTCATAAAAAAGATTATCATAAGTTACATACTGATATTTTTGATTTTTCTTTTCATATATTTGAGATATTTCAACCTCATCAGCTTTTAAAAACCGATTGTTACTTTTTCCTATATCTTTGGGTATATGCTCAAAAAACAATTCTAAATCTTCAAATAATTCTAATTCATTTAATATCTCTTCTATTAAACTATTTACTTTAGTAAGTTCTAAATATGTAATATCACTTGTAATTCCGCCAGGAATAGCATAAGATGTATGAGGATATTGTCCTGCTATTAAAGCTATTGCTTTTGAGAGTTTTTGTGAAATGGCTAAAGCTTTAAACATAAATTTTTTATCTTTTATTTGTGTAGGAAAAAGAGTAATATAAAACCATTTTATATGATTTTCAATTATTTCAAAATTTAAAGTAAGTTTTCTAAATAATTTTGCTTTATTCGTAATTTCAGCATTAAAAGCATTTTCAATAGCTTCTGTTGTAGCTATCAAATGAGAATGACCACAAATACCACAAACTCTAGGATTAATCACCAAAGCATCCATAAAATGTTTATCTTTTAGATATTCTTCAATTCCTCTAAATTGATAAAACTCTATATCTACTTCTTCAATAATCTCATCACCCTTTATATGTAAAAGAGCTTCACCTTCAATTTTTGTGATCAATTTTTTCATATTCAAATAGCCTTTTTTCTAATCTTTCATTTTTTAAACTTTTAGCAATTCCAGCTAATGTAAGATATGCTCTTTTTGTAACACCTAAAGGTATTTTAGTAGGAATTCCCATCATTGTATCTGTATGAAATAAATTATCTTTTGGAAAGTTTCTTTCAGTACATCCAAAACATGGAATTCCAGCTCTTGGTTTAGAACTTACTTCATTCCATAAAATTTTATTACAACTACTATGAGTAAATGGACCTTGGCATCCTTGATTATAAAAAAGACACCCCTCTTTAGTCCCAAAATCTTCAGCATCAACTTTCCAGTCAAAATATTCATTTCTTACACATCCACTATGACTAACAAATGAATATATCTCTTTTGGTCGATTTTCTTCATCTAATACAATTTCTTTGTTATTTATCAACATATCCAATACATATCCAAGCCATTCTGGATGTATTGGACATCCTGGAAGATTTATTATTTTATTTTTACAAGTATAAAATTTACCAAATTTCTCTTTATTAAATATAAGTCCTTCACCAAACATTCCTCCAAAACTAGAACAACTTCCAACAGCAATAACTTTATCTGCTTGAACAAATAAATCTTCTATTAATTTTTTAAGATCCGTATTAAATTTAATAAAATTATCTTGCAAAGCTCCTTCAACTATTAAAATATCTGTTTTTTGAACTTTAAATGTAGCACTATCAAGTAGAGGATGATATAATAGATCTATTTTATCTAAAATAGATGATAAATACGGTAGATTTAAAAATGAATGAGAACATCCATTACATCCAACCGCATCTATCCATATAACTTTAGGCTTTAAGGGCATTATAAATATTCTCACTTACATCTTTTGTATAATCTTGCAGTGGTTTTGGTAAAACACCATCATTATTTAAAAACACTATTCCACCAATATATCCCATAAAAAGCCCAAAAGCTACAAAAAAGTCTTGATTTTTAAGCTCTTTTTTTCTTACACCTTCTTCAAAAAATATCATAATTTCAGTTACAAATGCACTTACACAAAGCATCCCTTCACATCCATTATTGAAAATCTCTTTATTTGAAAGATATACTCTCATAAAATAATCTACAAGCTCAGGTTCTTCTATCGCCATAGTAAAATATAAATCAATAATTTTTTCAATTTTTTCTTTACTAGTAATATTTTGCTCATTAATTTTTTTAATCTCATCACCAAATCTTTTTGATGTGTACATTAAAAGCTCTTTTGCTAAAGCTTCTTTTGATGCAAAATAATTATACATATTTCCTACACTCATACCCATCTCTTTTGCTATATCTGCAATAGTTGTAGAATAAAATCCTTTTTTAGCAAAAAGAGTTAAAGCTGTTTTCATAATAATTTCTTTTTTGCTCTCTTTCATTGATTGCCTTTTTTTAGTTTTATTATATCCTAAAAATATGATTTTGTTATGAATAGTTATTTATTGTATAATTCGTAAAAAAGGAAAATTATGCATGAATATTCAATAGTTCAATCTTTAATAGACCTTGCAGAAGAAAATGCAAAACAAAATAATGCTAAAAAAGTAACAAAACTAGAAGTAAAAGTAGGAGTTCTAAGTGGAGTTGAAATTCCTTTACTTGAGACTGCTTTTAATACTTTCAAAGAAGATACTATCTGTCATGATGCCGAATTTATCATAATCAAACAACCCGTCGTTATTCGATGTAAAGAATGTGGTAAAGAAAATGAGCTTAAAAAAAATGAATATGAATGTCCTGAGTGTAAAAGTCAACATTTAGAAGTTTTAGATGGTGAAGAGATGTACTTAATGAGTTTAGAACTTGACATAGAATAAAAAATGAACTATAATTCAGATGAACTTTTTAGAAAGTTTCGACTTTCTCCCTTCTTTTTATAATTTTATAATCTCTTTTAATGATATATCAAATTTATTAAACCTAAATTCTGCCTCTTTTAAATAATAAAAAAAATTATGTTTATTAACACCTCTAAATTTTTTCATAAATTCTTCAAAATAATCCCAAAATTGTTGAATTTTAATATGATTTTGATATTTAATTATCCTACTTTGTAAAAAAAGTGCTTTTATCTCTTTATCAGACATATTTTCATAATTTTTCATATCACTAAGCATAATATTATAAATATATCCATAATCAATAGTTAAAAAATTTTGTGCTTTATGGATATCTTTATTTGGAATATATAAATATTCTTCAAATTCTCTTACATCCTGTTTGGCTAAAAATCTATCTTCACAAATTTTAGCCATTACTAATCGAATATGTTTTATTTCATTTACTACACTTGCATATGAATAATTATATTTTTGTGCAATTTGAGTAGGAGTCATTTCATTTAGAAAAGATTTTAATATTTTTGCTTTTCTATCTATTCTTTTTGGGGAAAACTTTTTTTTACACCTTGCACACTTATAATATCCATCATTCAATTTATACAAAATGTAATGTTCACAATATATACAGCTCATTTTTTAGTCCTAAAATTAGATAAGTTTTTTATAATTTTAATATATTTTTAAGAAATTGAAGTATAATTCAGCTATATTTTTAATTACTTTAAAAAACACAAGGAGCAAAAATGCACATACCTGATGGATACCTTTCACCTGCTACAGTTGTAGCTAGTTATACTTTAGCTTTACCTTTATGGGTATATGGTTTTAAAAAATTAAAAGAAACATTAAACGAAGAAACTCTTCCTTTAATTGGAGGACTTTCTGCTTTAAGTTTTATTATTATGATGTTTAATATCCCTATCCCTGGTGGTACAAGTGGTCATGCAGTTGGAGCAGCACTTATTGCTATACTTTTTAATCCATGGATCGGTTTTATTAGTGTTAGTTTAGTTTTACTGATTCAAAGTTTAATTTTTGGAGATGGAGGTATTTCTGCACTAGCAGTAAATAGTTTAGGAATGGCTTTTATAGGTAGTTTCGTAGGATATTATGTATTTAAATTTTTAGAAGGTAAAAAGTTTGCTCCATTTATTGCTGGATGGAGTGGAATTGTTGCTAGTTCGTTATTTATAGCAATTGCTTTAGGAATTCAGCCATATTGGAGCGAAGCTGGAAAACCTCTATATTTCCCTTTTGATTTAGCTACTACAATACCTGCTTTAGTAGGAAGTCATATGGTGTTTTTTGGTGTAGTAGAAGGAATTTTTACTCAATTAATTTATAATTATATTACAAATAAAAATATAAATTTAAAGGAAAGCTATGAATAAGAAAAATCTATATATTATTTTAGGTGTTTTATTTGTTTTACTTCCATTAGGGCTTTTAAGTGAATATGATGCATGGGGTGAATGGGATAATGAAGTTTATAAAAAACTAATTGGTTTTATTCCTGAAGGAATTAAAAATGCCCATTCTTTTAGCATAATTCCTGATTATGGTGAAGGAAGTGTGATTATGTATTATATTTCAGCTATTATTGGTGCTGGAGCAATATATGCTTTATTATATTTTATAGTGAAATTGAAAAAAAATGAAACAAATTAGTTTTATAATTGTTTTATTTACAATTTTATCTATTAAAAATCCTTTATATTTATCAGCCATAATAGCTATTTTATGGCTTATTTCTTTTAAACAAAGCTACAAAATTACTATTAAAGTAATAAAATCTATCTTTTTATTTAATCTTGGAATAACTATAGCATATTTAGTTATGGCATTATTTAAAAATACAAATTTAGATTATATTATTTATATAAACCTAAAAGTTTTTGCAATGACTTATTTTGTATTTTGGTTTTTTTCAAAAAATAATATGATACAATTTTTTAGCTTTTCAAAAGAGCTTAGTTATTTACTAACTATCACTCTTTCACAAATATATTCATACAAAAAAACATACGAAGATTTTCGTCTTGCATATAAAGCAAGAGTAATAAAAAAAATTCGCCAAAGACAAAATGGATTTATTACTAAAACATTTGAATTTTTCTTAAAAAAAGCACTAAAAGATTCAAAAGAAAGAAGTCTAGCCCTAAAAGCTAGAGGATTTTTTGATAACTAAGGATTAAAATGATTAAATTAGAAAATATAAACTATAAATATGAAGATAAAAAAGTATTAGACAATATCTCTTTTGAAATACAAAAAGGAGAAAAAGTAGCACTTCTAGGAAGTAATGGTAGTGGAAAAAGTACACTTCTTAGAATTCTTGCTGGACTTTATAA
>Ga0256843_1003548_pt1 | contig 10803 bp, 10 predicted proteins | sample AlvinellametaG_FD_191572 | JGI IMG/M metagenome (GOLD analysis project Ga0256843, IMG submission 191572) | Pompeii worm associated microbial communities from hydrothermal vent at the East Pacific Rise, Pacific Ocean - Alvinella | ecosystem: Host-associated > Annelida > Integument > Unclassified ... | reverse complement strand
ACAAATTTTTAAAAGAGTTTGGAAATATACTTTGTACATATTTTAAAGAGGCATTAGTATTTCGAATTTTTGGTGATGACTTTGTTGTTATGAGTAAAGGTAAAGTCAATGTCGATAAAGTTACAAGAACTTTATATACTCTAGTACAAAAACATAATCTTACTTACAAAATATCTGAAATTAACTTAGAGAAAATAAAAATCCAAAAACTAACTGATATAGAACTATTACAAAATAAATAAAGTTTAAAAAAGGGTAAAGAATCTACCCCTTTAAGTTATAAAGTTACTCTATGATATCGAGTTGATCTTTTGTAAGAATATGTCTCGTGTTATAGATACAGTTAAGATGTACCATTGTTGCTTCTGCACGAAGAGCAGCTAATCTGCTTACAGAATCTTTCAAGGTATCAGGTTTGGCACCATCAGCAGAAGCTTTTACTATTTTAGCTTCTAAGGCGTTAATTATTTTTCCTAATGATTTAGCTTTTGACATTGTATCTTTTTTTACAATAGCCAACTTTTTTTTCTGATCAGCAGTAAGTGCTAAATCTTCATCATCCCATAATATTTGTACCATTCCTGTCAAATGTGGTAACTCTCCTTGAATGAGAAATGGTTTTTTAGGCTGACCTTGATTTGCATTTAAAGTCGTTACACCTAATGAGGCTACTAATAGAGCACTGCTTAAAAGTGTTAAAAGTTTCATGTTTATCCTTTTTGTTTTAATCCTCTTATTTTAGTATTCTAATATTAGTGCAATGTTAAGAGATAAGGTATAATAATTTTATAAATGTGATTCTAATGTGATATAAGATTAACAGATATATGTTATAATTATAACTTAATTTAGTTATTTATAAAGGAATGAAAATGAAAAATATAGTTCTCATGCTAATGTTAGCTATAGTAACTTATGCATCTGAAATAAACAGATCGCTCACATTAGATGAATCCATAGATATTTTAAAAAAACAAAACTTAGAGATAAAGGCGGCTGCACTTGATGAAAAGAGTGCTAAAGAAGAAGCAAAAACTGTTGATGCAAAGAGTTGGGGTAAACTTGATTTTATTCAAGATGTAGCTCGTAGTGATGATGCAGGGAATGTTTTTGGATTTACACTCACTTCAAGAGAAGCTACTTTTGGAAACTTTGGTTTTTCAGAGTTTGATGCTACAAATCCAAACATCTTAAATGTACAACCCAAAGATTTAAACTATCCTGATGATAGAAACTTCTTTCAAAGTAAACTAAAATACGAAGTACCTCTTTTTACAGGATTTGCCCTGAGTAGTTACTCAGAGATTATGAGTGATATGAGTAAACTCAAATCTTTAGAGAAAGAAAAAGTGATAAATGAAAAAATTTATCAACTTAGAAAATCTTACTATAATATGGCTCTTCTTAGAGACTCAACTAAAAATCTAAGAAAAATCTTATCAAACATAGAAGTACTTGAAAACATGACAAAGAGCATGATTGATGTTGGCTATGCAAAACATATTGATTTACTCGAAGTGAAAGCAAAAAAAGGGAATGTTGAGAGACTTCTTACACAGATGGAATCAAATAAAAAACTTCTTTATCACTATATAAGTTTTTTACTCAATACAAAAGTAACTGATATTGCAACACCATCGAGTGAAGTAGCAATGCCATCTTACAGTGATGAAGAAATTTTAGCTCAAAATATAGATATTCAAAAAGCAGGTACAGGACTAGAGATAAGAAGAAACATACTTCAAGCAAACAAAGCAAAGTATTACCCAACTGTTGGTGCATTTGGTGAAGTTGCGACAGCGGATGATACTTTCCTAGGTGATGCAAGTGATCACTTATCTTATACCGTTGGTGCAAGACTTACATGGAATCTTTTTAATGGTGGAGCAGATAGTGCTGCTATTGAAAAAGCAAAAATAGAACATATGAAGATGTCTTCTCAAGTTGAATTAGCTAAAAGTGGTATAGCACTGAAACTAGCAAAAATAAGAACTGAGATAACAAGTGCTGAGAGTGAGATAGATTCCCTAAAAAAAGAGTTAGAATTTGCTGATGCAATTTATAAAAACTATGAGGGAAGATACAAAGAGAAACTCTCTTCTATGAGTGATGTTATCATCAAACAATCAGCACAGATTGAGAAAATACTACAACTTCAAGTTGCAAAAAACAAAAGAAATGAAAAAATATTTGAACTAGAAAAACTAGCAAACGGAGGATTACAATAATGAAAAAACTACTACTACTCGTTGCACTTGCTGCATCACTAATGGCTGAGACACTTACACTTTCAGGGAGTGTTATATCTGATAACCAAAAGATGATTACAAGTCGTTTTATGGGGTATGTAACAAATGTATATGTAAATGAGGGTGAGAAAGTAAAAAAGAATCAGATTCTTTATACTATTGACTCAAGAGAGATAGATTCAGCAAAAAGACAGAGTGAATTGAGTTTACAGATGTACCAAAACCAATATACAAATGTAAAACTCAATCTTGATAGATATAGAAGACTTTTAAAAAAAGATATGGTTTCAAAGTATGAAGTTGAAAACTTAGAACTCGCAGCACTCAATCTTCAAGACATGATTAGCATTGCAAAAGCAAGAGTTCAAGAGGTACAAAACCAGTATAAATACCTTAATATTAAAGCACCTAACGATGCAGTAGTCGTAGCAAAAAATATTAAAGTTGGTGAAATGGCTATGCCAGGAATGCCTGCTTTTGTTCTCTCTGACTTAAGTGACTTAAAAATTAGTGCTGAAATAGCTGAAGATAACTTAGCACAAATTTCTCACGGTAAAAGAGTAACAGTAGAAATTCCATCTCTTAAAGTAAAAACTATTGGAAAAATCAGTGCTATCATACCTAACTCAAATCCTATGACACACACATTTAAGATAAAAGTATCTTTTAAAACAAACAACAAGTCTGTTTATCCTGGTATGTATGCAACCGTTACAATTAAGTAGGAAAAAACAATGAAAAATACAGAGTATAAACCAACAGATGCAGCTGGAAAATTAGCAAAAACTTTTTTGAAAAATCCTCTTACGGTAGTTTTAGGGGTCTCTCTTCTTCTTATAGGTTATATTGCACTTCTTGTAATGCCTCGTGAAGAAAATCCTCAAATGATTGTAAGTGGTTCTACGGTAATTGTTGCACTTCCAGGAGCAAGTGCAAAAGAGGTTGAAAAAATCATCGTGAAACCTCTAGAGAGAAAGCTCAAAGAGGTAAAAGGTGTTGAGCATATCTACGGTATGGCTATGGATAATGTAGGTGTTGTCAACGCTGCTTTCTTTATCGGTGAGAAAAAAGAGGACTCAAACCTAAAAGTGTATGACAAAATCATGCAAAATGCAGATATGTTTCCTAAAGGTGCTATGAAACCTATCATTAAACCACTTGATATTGATGTTGATATTCCTATTGTCTCTATCGCTTTTTTCTCAAACAATGATAAGATGAGTAAAACAGAACTTTATGACAAAGTAAAAGAGATTCAACACCATATAAATGGTCTTAACAATGTAGCAGTAACAGAGGTAAAAGGTGGACATCAACACCAATTTAATGTAGAAGTAGATATAAATAAACTTTCAGGTTATAACCTCTCTATGGGACAAATCATGCAAGCAGTTGAATCTTTAGCTTACAATGTTCCTGCAATTAAAAATAGAACAAAAGACAATAAAATAGTAATGTTAAGTGTAAAAAATGCTATTGAAAATGCTCAAGACATTGGAAATATCATTGTTGCTCAATATATGGGTTCCCCTATCTATCTACGTCAAGTAGCTAAGGTTGAAAACTCTTATGATATTCAAAATTTCAAATCTGCTTCCATTGCCGTAAGAGAAGATGCAACTAAATTCTCAAAATTTCAAGAGCAAGTAACACTTACTGTTTCCAAACTACAAGGAACAAATGCTGTTATTATCGCAGATGAAGTGAAAGAAGAGTTAGAAAACTATAAAAAATACCTTCATAAAAATGGTATTAACTATGTGATTACAAGAAATGATGGAGAGAGAGCTGATGAGGCTGTAAACGAACTAGTAAAACACCTTGTACTTTCTATTGTCATTATCGCTATTTTACTTATCTTTGTTCTTGGTTGGAGAGAGTCTCTTATTGTTACCTTTACAGTACCTGCAATTTTAGCTATTACCCTTTTTATAGCTTATCTTTCGGGGCAAACTATTAACCGTATTACCCTCTTTGCATTTTTACTCTCTCTTGGACTTTTAGTTGATGCAGCTATTATTGTTATTGAGAATATTCATAGACATTACCACTCCATTGAGTCTGCACATGAGAGTAATGAAGAGCTTATGGTAAAGGCTACTGATGAGATTGGAGCACCAACAAATATTGCAACACTTGCTATTATTATGACTATGGTACCTATGGCATTTGTTGGAGGCATGATGGGTCAGTTTATGAAACCAATTCCAGAAAATGTTCCTGTTGCACTTATTGCTTCACTTTTTGTTGCATATATCTTTACACCTTACTTAGCATTAAGACTACTTAAACGTCCAGACCATTCAAAAGGAGCACACTAATGTTTAAAAAATTTGAAGAGTTAGTTTTTAAAGGCATTCAGAGTCCAGTACAAAGAAATATTATTCTTTTTGGAACACTCATAGCATTCATTCTCTCCATTTTGATGATAGCACCAACGAAAATGGTACTTGCTAAAATGCTCCCTGGTAAAAATAATGACACATTCAATATCTATGTAACTCTAGCAAAAGGAAGCTCTATTGAGCAGACTAAAGATGTTACAAGTTGTGTCAGTTCTTACATCGTTCAAGAGCAAGAAGTTTTAGATACTGAAGTCTTTCTTGGTATGGGTTCTCCACTGGATTTTGCTGGACTTATTAAAGGAAGTCAATTTAAAAATGCTGAAAATGTAGCTGAAATAGTAGTCAACATAACAAAAAAGCATCATAGAGAAGAACCATCATACTTAATGACCCAAAGACTTCGTCCCACTATCCAAGCAAACTGTGAAAAACTTTACCCTGATACTAAAATATCATTTGTTGAACCACCAGCTGGTCCTCCAACAATGGCTGCCATAGTTATGGAAGTATACGGAAATGATGCAGATGAAATTAGACAAATCGCATCAAGAGTTGAGTCAGTTTTTAAAGAGACAGATGGACTAGTAGATATTGATACAATGGAAGATGAAATTTTTAAGACCTATGAAGTAGTAGTCAATAGTACAAAAATCAAAAAATCAGGTGTTGATGTAAAACAACTCAACAATATTTTATACCTTGCTTTTGAGGGTATGCAAATAGCTGTAAAAAACTCAGATAAATTTAATGATCAAATTCCTATCTTTTTGTCACTCTCTCAAGACTCAAAAAGATTTACAAACAAATCTCTAGATGCTGTAAAGTCTAAACTTGCATCACTGAAGTTAATGAATAAAATGGGGATGATGATTCCTGTAACTGAGCTTGTTAATATTGTGCCTAAAGATTCAAATCCTATGATAATGACAAAAGATTTACATCAAATGACAAATGTTTTGGCTGAAACAGATATGGTATCTCAAGTCTATCCACTCATTGAGGCAAAACATAAAATAATTGAGCAGTTTGCAGATACATATGATGTTCAAGAGGTAGGACTCTTTAACCTTAAAATAACAAATAAAAAGACAGGTGCGATTTATGATCTTATCTGGGATGGAGAGATGAAAGTAACCATAGATACTTTTATAGATCTTGGTGCTGCCTTTATCGCGGCACTTGTACTTATCTTTTTACTTATGGTTATCTACTATAAAAGTTATACACTCAGTGGTATTATTTTATTAGGTTCATTTCTCTCTATTATTGGTGTTATTGTTGGTCACTATATTTGGAACTTATTTACTCCAGATACATTCTTTTTAACTGCAACATCACTTATTGGGTTTATTGCACTTATTGGAATTAGTTCTCGTAACTCACTTCTGCTTATAGATTTTACAAAATCTCTTATGCATGAAAAAGGTATGCATAAAGCTGAAGCTATCGCTTATGCAACAGCAACACGTGCAAAACCAATCTTTCTTACAGCAGTTGCTATTATGCTTGCATCACTACTTTTAGCGAACGATGCTGTATTTGGTGGACTGGGTGTTTCCTTAATCTTTGGAACTGTCGCAGCAGTAGTTGCTTCACTGATTGTAGTTCCTGTACTCCTCTATAAATCAGACTTAGAAAGACACTTTAACTTCCATGAGAAAAAAGCAGTCTCTGTTGAAGATCCTCTCTAATACTATCTACCCTTAGTGGTAGTTAGTGTTAACAAATACTATATAGTAAGCATTTATTAATACTCTTATATTAAAATACTCCTTATGAATCAAAAAAGATATGACCTTATCGTTATAGGGAGTGGTGCAGCAGGCATCACTTCTGCAATAGTTGCATCAAGAGAAGGCAAAAAAGTTCTCCTCTTAGAAAAACTCTCTCAAATCTCCGCAAAACTCAAAGCAACTGGTGGAGGTCGTTGTAATCTTACAAATACACTCAACAATGAAGAGTTTATGGCACACTTTGGAAGAGATGGTCGTTTTATGCAAGATGCTCTTGCTCTTTTTGATAACAAAGAACTTGTAAAATTTATGGATGAGTTAGGAGTAGAGACACATGCACCTGACGGTTTTCGAATCTTTCCTACTTCACACTCCTCCTCTACCATCATCACTGCCCTTCAAAAAGAGATGAATAGAGTCAATGTTGAAGTAGTTATGAACCAAAGAGTTGAGCGACTTCTTATTGTTGGCTCTCGAATTGATGGTGTAAAAACACAAGATGCCATCTACTATGCTTCAAATGTCATTGTTGCCACTGGTGGACTAGGTTACCCCGTTCTAGGAGCAGAAGGTGATGGATATAATCTAGCAGAAGAGTTGGGTCACAAAGTAACAGAGCTCTCACCCGCTATGATGCCATTAAAAACAAAAGAGTCCTGGGTCGCTGAATGTCGTGCTGATACCATTGCTAAAGTTGAGCTTAGAGTCGCGTTAAAAAAACATAAAAAACTTCGTGCAAAAGGTGACTTGATTTTTACAAAGTCTGGTATTAGAGGACCTGTTGTGCTCGATTTTGCTAGAGAAGTAACACCTCTTTTAAAGAAATATGGAGAAGTTCCTCTTCTTCTTAACCTCACAAAAGGAATGAACGAAGAACAGATCCAAAAACATTTTAAAAAAGAGGCACTCCTCAACCCTCAAGCAACTGTAGAAGAGTTAACATCCACCCTTCTTCCAAAAGCTTTAAGTAGAGAATTATGCAGGCTTGCGAATGTCGCTCTTGATGCAACACTCACAAAAGTAGAGGGAAAAGCAAAAGCAAAACTCTTCTCTCTTCTTGCATGGACACCCCTCACCATCTCAGGACATGATGGTTTTCGACTTGCCATGATTACAAGAGGCGGAGTAACACTCAAAGAGATAAACCCAAAAACTATGCAGAGTAAACTTGTCAAAGGTCTCTACTTTTGTGGTGAAATTATGAATCTAGATGGACCATGTGGTGGATACAATCTCCAATGGTCGTTTGCAAGTGGTTATCTTGCAGGGAAGCTACTTTAGAGAAGTATGTGTTAAGTTGACAATACTCTCCTCTTCGAGTACACTTCCACAACTATTTAAGGAGCAAAGATGTATAGAAACATTTTTTTAGGTTTTGCACTCTCTATCTCTATGCTCACTACCCTACCATTTTTCAAGGTTCACCATTTTTTTAAAGGTATTAATGGCTATGCTGTTATGTTCTACCCAACTGTTGGTTTTATACTTGGTAGTATACTCTACGCTCTCTCCTATCTTTTAGATCCCTACTTTGCATCAACACATATACATATCATTCTTTTTGCATTATGGGTTTTACTCACGGGTGCTTTACATTTAGATGGTCTCTCCGATGCAGTTGATGCTCTTTTTGTTCCAAAAAGTAGGGCTGTTGAAGTTATGAAAGATTCTCATATTGGTGCTATGGGAATGACTTTTACAGCTGTTTTTCTTATTTTAAAAGCTTCTGCACTTTGGCATTTACAATCTTTGTGGGTACTTCCTCTTATACTTATGTATGCAAGATTTAATGCAGTGTTAGCTATCTACTTCTTCCCCTATATAAGAGAAGAGGGTATCTCAAGTTTAGCAAAAGCAGAATTTACTGCAAAACAACTTTTTATCTCCTCTTTGAGTATTTTACTTACTGCATTGCTCTTTCCTAAAGGGTTTATTTTACTCTTTATCTCTCTACTCGCTTTAGTATTTTTCAAACTATGGTTTACCAAGCGTTTTGGTGGTTTCTCTGGTGACCTGTATGGTTTTATGATAGAGGGCACGGAACTTATTTTACTCCATAGCGTACTTATTTTATGCTCATAACACTCGTTCGACATGGAGAAGTAGATGAAAAGTATCATAAAAAGTACTATGGTCATCTTGATATTTCCCTCTCTCACAAAGGAAAAAGAACAGCACAACTTCTTGCAAATAAACTCTCAACTAAGCACTATGATGCAGTATATTGCTCAGACTTAAAAAGATGTAGAGAGACTTTAGAGCCTTTTCATTTTGATGTCCCTGTACGTTACAGTTCAAGATTAAGAGAAAAATCATGGGGAAGACATGAGGGAAAAAGTTTTGATGAGATTATAGAGATGGAGGAGTTTGAGTATGAAAATTTTGAGCAGTGGTTACATGCTCTAGATGGAGAGAGATTTGACTCCTTTATAAGGGGTGTAAAAAGTTTCTTTCAAGAGTTCTTACTCGAACACTCTTATAAAAATATTTTAGTAATGACACATGCCGGAGTCATTCGAGTTTTGATTTCAATCATTCAAAATATCTCTTTAGAAGAGGCTTTTTCTACTCCCCTTGATTACGCTTCTTATATACTCTTAGATACAGAGAGTTGGAAGTTTTCAGAGGTACAAAAAGTTTAATAAAAGTAGCGAATAGAAGCAAATCCATACGCCTTAGTTTTTGCTACTAGCTCCACCTCTTGCTCTTGGATGATACCACCAAGCGCAAAAATTTTGATATTACTTTGAGTAAGAAGTTTTTCTAAATCTTCTATACCTTTTGGTTCACCTTTGTTTGGCGTTGCAAAAATAGGACTATATGTAACATAGTCTGCACCTAAACGTTCAGCTTCTAACACCTCTTGATGGGAGTGAGTACTTACCACTACGTGCAAGCCTAACTCCTTTGCTTCTTCTATCTTTGCAAACTCTTTAGAGGTTAAATGTACTCCATAGGCATAGAGCTTTTTTGCTAAAGAGATATCACTATGGATAATCGCTTTTATATCTTCAAACTGTGCACAAACTTCTACAAAGTGTTCCGCTTGTGTAGCATAGTTAGGGTTTGATTTATCACGGTAGAGTGCATAATCTGGCAGATGTTTCACAAACTGTTGATGCAATACTTTTCTAAAAACCGCTGGAGTATCCGTATAGAACTCTCGTGAAGTGATAAGATATTTTTTTAACATTTTAACGAAGTAAAGGATTTTGAAAATCTACTGGAGATACATCTAAAGAACCTGAATAGATATTTGCCAAAGTTTCTACATGGTTATGCAGTCTATTTAAAAGATAGAGTTCTGAGGGAGTGTACTTTGCTCGTGACTCTTGAATAAAGGATTGTAAAAACTTTAAACTCTCCTCTTCACTCTCAAACTCTATACTCTTGATGATAGAGTGAATCTCATCGTACTCTTCATCACATGAAGATAAAAAGTCATAACTTAAATCCATAGTTTTTAAGTTTTCAAGAGATTTAGAGAAGGCAAAATGGTTATAGAGCATACACCCTACAAAGTACTCTATATCGGAGGGCTCAAACTCACTATATTGCTTCTCTTCATCTAAAAAATGTTGATGCCAAATCTCTAATATTTTATCTGTTTTTTCTTTCATATTTTCTTCTTTTTTATTTTATGTAGTTGATTTTTTCAATATGATTATAACATTTATTTTATAGCTTTCTCTCAAAAAAATGATATACTAAACTATGATAAATATAAATACGAAGAGAACGCTTAATATCATACTTCCAAATACAAACAGAGCACTTAAAGAGGTACTTCAAAGTGCATCAGAGCCTGAACTTCAAAAACTTTCACAGGGAAAAGATATAAACTCTCTCTTAAACTCTTTTCTAAAGCAGAGTGCAGAAGATCCAACTCAGGATAAACTGCTTACAAAGCTCCTAAAAGAAAATCCAAACTTAAAAAACCTCGGAAGTGTATCAACAAACTCTAAAGAGTTACTACAAACACTTAAACAGGAGAAATCTCCTCTCCCTTTGGAAAAATCACTAACAAACTTTCTAAGTGATATTAAGGATGTAGGTGAGAAAAGTTTACAAAACAAGATAGAAAATTCAGGTCTCTTTTTAGAAAACAAACTCAAAACTATTCAATCACCTAAACAGGAGCTATACTCTCTTTTAAATGATCTCTCAAAATCTCTTCAAGAGAGTAAATTACCCAATGTACAACTCCTAAACAACCAACTCAAAGAACTACTCTCTAGTGATTTATTTAAAAATATATCTAACGATGTACTCCTTAAGACTACTCAAACAAACAAGAGTTCATTGATAGAATTAAGTCAAAAAGTAGAAACTCTTTTAGAAAAATTCACGGAGAGACTCAACTCAAGTTTAGACAAAAGTATAAATCCAAATGATATCCTCTTCTCAAAAGATACAAAAAACAATTTAGATAAAATTTCTCTACTTAATAAGCCAGAACAATTAATGATGCAGACA
>Ga0256843_1003547_pt1 | contig 10803 bp, 3 predicted proteins | sample AlvinellametaG_FD_191572 | JGI IMG/M metagenome (GOLD analysis project Ga0256843, IMG submission 191572) | Pompeii worm associated microbial communities from hydrothermal vent at the East Pacific Rise, Pacific Ocean - Alvinella | ecosystem: Host-associated > Annelida > Integument > Unclassified ... | reverse complement strand
ATATTCCCGGGTATATAATCTCCCGGTTTGATAAGAATACGTGAAATCATGTGCTCGGCGGCACGTCCTTGGTGTGTAGGTACCAAATATTTGTAACCGTAAACATCTTGTACGGTTTTTTCCAAATGATAAAAATTACGACTACCGGCATAAGCTTCATCACCGAGCATCAATCCCGCCCATTGACGGTCACTCATAGCTGATGTTCCACTATCCGTTAACAAATCTATATATACGTCTTCCGAACGTAACAAAAAAGTATTGTATCCGGCTTCTTCCATTGCTTTTTCTCTTTCTTTTTTGGAAAGCATTCGCAAAGGTTCCACCATTTTAATTTTATAGGGCTCTGCCCATGATCTTCTTTTCATATGTATTTTATTTTTATTATTAATGATTTTGCGGGCTAATTTATAAAAATTATTCAGATAAACAGCTGAAAAATTATTTATTCTTACAAATACAAGTCTTTAATTGCCGTATTATTACACAAATGGTAATTTTACTACTTCAGCCGGAACTTGTTTTTTTCTTATTTGTATAAGAATATCACTTCCGGGCTTAGCAAAATCAGTTGATACATATCCCATTCCAATAGCTTCATTTAAAGTAGGAGACATCGTTCCACTAGTAACTTTTCCGATAATGTTTCCATCCCTATCCAAAATATCATAATCATGACGAGCTACTCCTTTTCCTTTGAGCTTAAAACCTACTAATTTCCGGCTTACACCTTCTTCTTTTTGTTTTTTTAGATTTTCGGCATTGATAAAGTCTTTACTAAACTTGGTAATCCACCCTAAACCTGCTTCAATAGGAGAAGTTGTATCATCTATATCGTTTCCGTACAAACAATAGCCTTTTTCCAAGCGTAAAGTATCTCTGGCACCTAATCCTGTCGGTTTTATACCCAAATCTTTGCCGTTTTCAAATAAAGCTTTCCAAATATCTTCGGCATATCGATTATCTACATAAATTTCATAACCTTTTTCTCCCGTATAACCGGTAGCTGAAACAAGAATATCTCTATGACCGGCTAAATCCGCAGTCGTCCAAGTATAAAATTTTAAATTTTTCAAGTCAGCTGAATCACCGGCTAATCTTTGCATCAATTCCGGAGCTTTTGGTCCTTGCACTGCCAAAATAGAATAACGGTCGGATAAATCTGTAAGCTTTACATCAAAATTTTTGGCCCATTTATTCACCCATTTCCAATCTTTGTCCAAATTGGCTCCATTGACAACTAACATGTATTTGTCATTATCGAGTTGATATACCAATAAGTCATCAACTATTCCGTTTTGTTCATTGGGAAAACAAGAATATTGAACTTTTCCGGGCTTTAATTTTGCTACGTCATTACTGGTAATATATTGCAAAAAAGGAAGAGCTTCTTTTCCTTCAACAAAAAAATTGCCCATATGGGAAACATCAAAAACTCCTACATCATTGCGTACAGTATAATGTTCTGCCTTCACCCCTTCATATTGAATAGGCATTTCAAAACCGGCAAAAGGAAGCATTTTTGCTCCCAATTCTTTATGAATCTTATTTAAAGCTGTTTTTTTCATTATTATATATTTTTTATCGGGCTAATATACTAAAATTAGTATGAGATAAAATGATTAAATATCTATTTTAACAAAAAAATGCCATGAGTAAATTTCCCATGGCATTTTAACTTTATCGATAATATGTTTTATTTTTTACTGCACACAATTCAATATTTTGAATTCTGTTCTACGGTTTTGTTGGTGTTCTTCTTCGGTACACGGAACACCGTCTACACAGCCGTTGACCGGATATATCTCTCCAAACCATTTGGCGACTATCCGATCGCGGTTGATACCGTGATCCGTCAGATATTTAACAACCGAATTCGTTCTATTCTTCGATAAAGTAACGTTATAAGGCTTGCTGGCACGAGCATCCGTATGAGAAGCTACTTCTAAAACCATCTCCGGATATTGCTTCATCAACATAATTATCTCATCTAAGCGTACCTTGTCGTTGTATCGAATGTAGTACTTATCCAAATCGTAATACAAAGGCTTGATCTTATGGGAACATAAACTGCCCTTTTTTGTGCCGTCGGCTCCGCCACCACTTATACCGACAAACTCGTCGCCCGGACGATCTAATTGATAATCCTTTACAATATCAGGCGTGTCAAATTCCTTTGTGTCTATATCGGCTTTCTCCGGCTGATATCCGTAGGCGGAAACACGCATCTTGTAAACTTCTCCACAATCAATGGGAAATACATACTTGCCGTCTTCTTGTGTCTCATAAACTGACAACTTCTTGCCGGTTTGATCGTATAATATAACACGGGCAAACTCCAAAGGCTCTTGCGTACGCTTATCGGTTATCGTTCCTGATATCGAACAGTCTTCTATCTTGTCCTTGAATTCGCCTAAATTACGGAATCCGTAAATGTCGTCGTCTCCCTTGCCGCCACTTCTGTTACTGCTCAAAAATCCACTGCCGTCTTCTTTGTATATAAATGAAAAATCATCCCGGTTCGAGTTAATCGGAGTGCCTAAATTCAATGGTGTGGTATAACCACCGCCTTTTCTAATCTTGCTGACAAATATGTCTAATCCGCCTAATCCCGGAAGTCCATTGGAACTGTAAAATAAATATCCGCCCTTCTCATCATAATATGGAAACATCTCATTGCCCTCGGTATTGATCGGCTTGCCTAAATTCTCCGGCTTGCCCCAACTGCCGTCTCCTCTACGCTCTACCTTGTAAATGTCCGTGCCGCCAAAGCCACCGGGCATGTCACTGGCAAAATACATCGTCTTGCCGTCAGGTGTTAAACTGGCTTGACCACAACTGTAATCCTTACTGTTGAAATTTAATGGCGCCGGCTCACTCCAATATTGATCGTACGCTAACTCCGACTCGTATAACATCAACTTGTTGTCCTGTAAATTCTCGTCATCGTAAACATTGCGCGTAACTATCATATAATCACCGTCTCTATTGAAAGTAGCAGGGGCATCGTGGTACTGCTTGTTCACATTCTCGTCAAACTTCCGAACATCGGTCAATGTGTTGCCTGCCGTTAAATCTGCTATATACAAATCTAAAAACGGCTGACGGTTACCATTCCATTTGCGATTGACTAACTTACTGCCGCCTCGACTACTGGCAAAAACAACTTTGCCCTCACGGTAATAAACCGGTGAAAAATCTTGATAGGCCGTATTGATCGGCTCATTCTCCAATTGTACTTGTAAATCACTCTGTAATAACCTGCGATAATACAACGGATCTTTCATGAATGCTTGTGCCCGACTGTCGTCAGGATTTAATTTATAATACTTCTGCATCCAATTCGCAGCCTCGTCATACTTCTTGTTCATCAATAATACAGAAGCATAATCGTATACATCCTTGGGCTTATATTTGCCCGTACTCATCAAAGCAGAATAGTTCTCCTCGGCCTTGCCCGTGTTACCCAACATCAAATAACTCTTGGCTAAATTACGGTAAATACCCGGGGTCTTGTCATCTATCCGCTCATAATACTCTATAGCCTTGTCATAACTGAAATCCCGAAAGTATTTGTCGGCTTTCTTCAACCGTAAACTCTGCGATTGTACATTCGTTATTGTCAATAATCCGAAAATCATCAACATCATTAAATTTCTGGTATATATTCTCATCTCTTTATCGGTTTTGGGTTAAAAAAATCTCGGTGATCGTATACGCGTGTCTTCCATAAAACTAAAATCATAACCTAACATCAATTCATGTGAACCACTGTTGTAATGACGTAACTCCGTAAGCGTGAAATCATAAGCATAACCTACCCGGAATTGCGGCGTAACATAATATTGTAATAAACCCGAAAAACTGTCGTCTAACCGGTGGGCCAAACCTACTCCTAATTTGTCGTTGAACAAAAAGTTACCCGATAAATCTATCGATACAGGGGCGCCTACTACGGCCTTGACCAAAAAACTGGGCTTAAACTTTACTTTCTCACTCAAATCAAATACATAACCGCCTATCAAAAAATAATGACGTCGCTCCTTGTTGTTAAAATCTGTAAGCGTAGAACTGTACTCGTCTATAGTTTGCTCTAATAACTTCGGAGCGGATAAGCCTACGTAACCTCTGTCCGAATAATAATATAAGCCTACTCCTACATTGGGTAATAACTTGTTGCTGATGTTATATATCGCCGGATCTCCGCCTTGCTCAGGATGTAAACTCAGTAAATCGGCCTGAAATATATTTACTCCGGCCTTCAAACCAAAAGCTAACTTCGCATTGGGGGTCGTCTGAATGCTGTAACTGTAATCGGCAAATAACATCGTCTGATGTACAGGACCTACCTTATCATTGATTACCGATAAACCTAAACCCATATTGTCATTGTAAACAGGACTGTGAACCGTTAAGGTCTGGGTGCTCGGGGCGCCTTCTATACCAACCCATTGCTCGCGCAATAAACCGGTAATACTCAAGGCATCTCTGCTACCGGCATATCCCGGATTTACCGATAAAGTATTGTACATGTATTGTGTATACATCGGATCCTGCTGAGATATAGCATCTGTCATAAACAATACCGTTATCAGTATCGTGAATAAATATCCTAATTGTTTTGTTTTCATATCTATTTATTTTTTTCTTCTTTATAAAGACCGGGCTCTTTGCTGTTTCCGCTGACAAAGAGCCACAGCCATTTATAAATTTATGGTTTTTATCTGTTTAAATATAGATAGCCTACAAACGGCTCGTGTCCATCTCCTAAGTCTATTACATAATAATACGTGCCTACCGGTAAACGCTCCTTGTCATTCATCACGCGCTTGCCGTTGCTGTATCCGTCCCAATCTCCTACGTAATGATCGGCCTCGTAAACCAAATTACCCCATCTGTTGTAAATCTTAACATTATTGTGCGGGAAATTCGATATGCCGTGCAATGGCCATACATCATTCAAACCGTCTCCATTGGGCGTGATAATATCGGTAATTACCAAGCCTAAAGTCTCTATTACCGTAGGATCGTCCGGATCGCCGTCGCCCTCACTGTCTACATTTGTCGTGTCATTCGGATCATCCGATAAATCACTTACCGGTACATGCAACATCGTAACACCGTCTATACGTGCCGTGTTCGATACGTAACCGGCTGATATGTCTGACTCGGTTAGCGTATAAGTAGCGGTAAATGTGCTGTCGTCATTGTCGCCGGGAATCAATATAATAGGGACTCCTCTTACTTCTACTCCGTCTAATAAATCGGTCAACATTAAATCGTATACCGTGACATTTCCGGCATTGTAAACCGTAAATGTGTAACTGATCGTCTCGCCTACCTGGGCTAAACCGTCGCCATTCTCGTCATTGAAAACGCCTTCTTTCTCTAATCGAATGTCTATCAATTGCGGTATGTCCGTATGGGTCACATCATCCGGCTCGCCATCGCCTTCAACATCTGTTCCTGTTGCATTGTCTTGATCGTCATCCGATAAATCCGTCAATGTATTGCCTTGAGGATCTTCCGCTTGAACCAAGGCTTGGTTCTCTACCTCGCCTAAATCGATGTCTTGTTGCGTCAATATGTAATATCCGCTGTAAAGCCAAGTCTCGCCTACATCCAATAAATTATTGGCGTTCGTGTCTCCACTGACATAGGTAACTCCTCCGGTGTTGTCCAATAAATTATCGGTAATGTCTACATCTCGTAAGGTTTGATTACCGGTATTGGTAACCTCAAAACTGTACTCTATGCGATCGCCCGGATCGGCATAACCTGTATGTGGAGGTAAGTCTACTACCAAATTGTCAACCTTCGTAATGATTATCGAAGGATGAACCGGTACCGGAACTATAGTCGAATCTTCCGGCGTACCCGTGCCGGGATCATCCGATAAATCACTGACAGGATCGCCATTGCTGTCGGTTCCTGTAGCGGTGGCTTGGTTCTCAACACTGCCCGCATCTATATCTGACTGGGTCAATGTGTGAACCGCCTCAAATGAATAACTGTCGCCCGGATCTAAATCTACTTGCGAAGACGGAGGGGTAACTACTGCATTCGGATCGGTTACCTGAACATCGGTAATGCTTAAATTACCTGTGTTCGTAACGGTAATCGTATACGTAATAGTCTCGCCTACATCGGCTTGACCGTTGCTGTTTAAATCATCAAAAACTCCGGTCTTCTCAACTGTCAACTCAGGATTTTGTCCAATATACGTAATCGTAACATCATCCGTAGTCGTAGTCATGTCTTGTGGATCATCCGATACGTCTGAAACTATCGTGCCGTTGGCGCCTGTACCGGTAAAGGTTACTTGGGCGTCTACTTCTCCATTGTCTATGTCGGTTTGCGTTACCGTATGGGTCGTAGTGTAAACCCAAGTCTCTCCCGGATCTAATACGCCGTCGCCATCCGTGTCGCCAACATTATTACCCGTTGCCGGATCTAATACAGGGGTGTAACCCGCCGGAGTGTCCGGAACTATACTTACATTGCCGGTATTGGTCAAACCGGCCGTGTAAACAATGTCATCGCCGGGTTGATAATTGTATGGATTGTTCGGATTGGTCTGTACATTGTCATCCAAAGTAACTTCCATACTAACCGTTTGGTAAGGGGTCAAATCCGTATGCGTAATATCATCCGGTTCTCCGTCTCCTTCCAAATCATTGTCCGTTAAATCATCCGGATCGTCTGACAAATCATTGATGTTGTTGCCATTCGGATCGGTAGCTACTCCGGTAGCCTGATTGTCGACAAAACCATTGTCTATATCGGCTTGTGTTATCTGATGTACCGCCGTAAAGGTAACACTGTCGCCTGGAGATAAACTAGGCGTGCTGCCTACTCCGTTCATCGTGGCATTGCTGTCCGTAACACTGATCGCATCCAATGTAACATTGCCGGTGTTCGTCACTACTATCGTATAAGTAATATACTCGCCTACCGCTACATTCGCCGGTAAAGCATCTACCTTGGTTACTTCCATCTGTGGATCTTGTACAAAACTGTGTACGTCATTGTCTTGGGCATTAATTGGCGTACCATGGCTGTCCAAAGCATAAGCTACAGCTACATTCTCTACACTGCCGCTGTCAATATCTGACTGCGTAACGGTATAGGTAGCGGTGAAATGCCAAGTCTCATCTACATCTAATTCGCCGTCTCCGTCCGTGTCACCACTCGTATAGGTGAGTGTGCCGCCACTGTTGCTGACCAATAAGTCTATTACTTGTACATTGGTCAAAGTAATATTGCCACTGTTGTCTACACTGATATCGTAATCGATAACGTCTCCGGCTGAATCTCCGGATAAACCGTTGTCGTGATAGTTCAATACGGTTTTAACCGTAGTGATACCAGGATTTTGATAAGGGGTCAAATCACTGACCGTAGGATCATCCGGATCCGGTGTGTCAGGATCATTGGAAGCTAAATCTTCTACTGGATCTCCCGTAGGATTCGTGCTCGTTACACTCGCTACATTCGATACAAAGCCATTGTCTAAATCGTCTTGGGTAATGGTATGCGTAGCGGTATATGTCCAAACTTCACCGGGCTCCATCTGACTGTTGCTATTGATGTCGCCACTTTGATATGTCAAATTCGTAGCATTTGAATCCGTCACCACTACATTGCTCAACGTAGTGTTTCCGTTATTCGTCGCTACTATCGTATAAGTGATATCTTCGCCTACTTGTACCGTCACCGGTAAAGCGTCTACCTTCGTTATACTGATCTCACTGATCAAATTGAAATAGGTATTGGTGATATCATCATTTGCATGGGTTTGCGGATCATCCGATGCACTGTCCGTAACAGCCGTACCGTTGAAATCCGCCGTAACACTCTCTTGACTGCCGTAAACGCCGGCGTCTATCTCTGCCTGTGTCAATGTATGCGTAGCGGTGTATTGCCATACTTCGCCCGGATCTAAAATACCGTCACCATTGGTGTCGCCTACATTGTGTCCGGATCCGTCTAATACCGGTGTGTAACCCACAGGTACCACTACATTGTCAACACTTACATTACCGGTGTTCGCAACCTCCATCGTATAGTTGATGTGATCGCCTGCAAAATAGGTACTCGGATTCGTGGGACTGCTAGGATCATTGTCGTCCAAACTTACCGTAATCTCCGGTTGCTGATTCGGGGTCAAATCTACATGCGTAGGATCATCCGGATGGCCGTCACCGTCCGTATCTGCATCTGCAGGGTTAGCCGGATCATCTGATACTGCTGTTACCGGTGTACCGTTAAACGTACTACTCGCTATTGCCTGGTTGTCAAATCCGCCGTTGTTCATGTCATCCTGCGTGATAACATGGGTTACGGTCAAACTGATACTTTGACCCGGATTTAAAGTACCGGCTGTCTGGTTATTGGGCGTTGCATTCGCATCGCTTACTTGAATGTTGTCCAAAGTAACATTACCGGTGTTCGTCACTACCAAAGTATAGGTAACTGTGTCGCCTACTCCGGCACTGGCCGGTACGGCATTCGCTGTCTTGGTAATGGTCATATCCGGATTGGCCAATTCTTCTCGCCAATCTCTGTCGCCTCCCGGATTGTTGTTGTCCGGATAAGTCTGTGGATTGGTGTTGTTAGAAGCATTGGTGCCTCCTGCCGGATTGGTCGTGTTATCAACCGTATCGTAGGCATCGTCTAAACCGTCATTATCGCTGTCGGTACCACTCGGGGTGGTGTCGGCTACGCCGTCGTCATTCGTATCCCAGCCTTCTACATCGTCTGTTCTACCGTCATTGTCACTGTCTAAGTCTAAATAATCAGGTGTAGCGTCTCCGTCTGTGTCTGCCGGATTTGTCAATACGTTCGCATTGTTATCCGGATCGTATTGGTTGTCGATACCGTCGCCGTCTGAATCTACTCCCGTAGGGGCTTCGTAATCATTCGTGCTTTGGGCCTCGATGTTATCAGGGATACCATCGTTGTCGGCATCTATATCCAAATAATCGGGATGTCCGTCACCGTCTGTGTCGGTTTGTGGCAAGTTCGTACCGCCTTGGGTCGTGTCTTGTCCGTCGTTGAAACCGTCATTGTCGGCATCGGTGAAACCGTCTACGATTCCGTCGCCATTGGCGTCCGTACCGCCGGCTTCGTTTACATCGGTAATTCCGTCGTTATCACTGTCTAAGTCTAATCGGTCCGGATGGCCGTCGTTGTCCGTGTCGGGGTCGGTTAAGGCGGTGCCGCCGTCGCCTGCACCCGGATTGGTGTCGTCGTCCGTGTCGGTAATATCACTGAATCCGTCGCCATCGGTATCGGTAATCGGACCGGTACCAATCACGCCGTCTCCATCGGGATCGTCGCCGCCGGCTTCGATTACATCTTGGATGCCGTCGTTGTCACTGTCTAAGTCTAATCGATCATCTATTCCGTCATTGTCGGTGTCGGGATTGGCTAGTGGCGTACCGCCTTCGGTGGTGTCTTCGCCATCGTCAAAGCCGTCGCCGTCATTATCCGTAATAGGGCCGGTGCCGATATGGCCGTCTCCGTCAGGATCGTTTCCGCCGGCTTCTACTACGTCGGCTATACCGTCGTTGTCACTGTCTAAGTCTTGGGTGTCGGGAATACCGTCGTTGTCCGTGTCGGGATTGGCTAGCGGGGTACCGCCATCATCCGGATCGGCTATATCGCTAAGTCCGTCGCCGTCATTGTCGGTAATCGGGCCGGTGCCGATGATACCGTCTCCGTCGGGATCGTCTCCGCCGGCTTCGGTTACATCCGGAATACCATCGTTGTCACTGTCTAAGTCTTCATGGTTCGGTACACCGTCGCCGTCACTGTCGTATCTGTCATCGATACCGTCGCCATTGGCGTCCGTAAAGCCGGGGGCATCCGGATCTGTATAATCGGGAATGCCGTCGCCGTCCGTGTCGGTATTGGGATCTAATCCCGCAGGGTATTCTTCTGTATCGGGAATACCGTCGTTGTCGTCGTCTATATCTGTTACATCGGGGATACCGTCGCCATCGTTATCGGGTAAGATGTTAATATCAACCGTAGCGGTGTCGGTAGCACCTTTGTCGTCTGTTAAAGTATAGGTAATCTGAGGTACGTCGCCTGTAAAGCCGGTAGCGGGAACAAAAGTTAGGCTGCCGTCACTGTTCAAGGTGACTGTACCGATAGGATTACCGGCATTGTCGGTAAGCGGAGTGGCCGTGCCGATAGGCAAGTTGTCTTGTGTACCGTCGCCGTCCGTGTCTACCGTAGCTGAGGCTATGCTGAGCGTATCACCGGTATCGGGATCGCTGTCTACACCGTTGCCATTGTCTCCGGTAAGAATGTTACCGGTAACTGTTGTATCCTCTACGCCGGTGAACACATCGTCTGTAGCAACAGGGGGTTGATTCGCGGTTTCTCGCCAATCTCTGTCACCGCCAGGTACGTTGTTGTCAGGATAGCTCGTAGGATCGGTGTCGTTTGTACCGTCGTTGACTGCATTGGTGTTGTCAACTGTATCGTAGGCATCGTCTAATCCGTCGTTGTCACTGTCTGTGCCTGCAGGTACGGTGTCGGCTACACCGTCGTTGTTGGTATCCCAACCTTCGATGGCATCGCTTAGTCCGTCATCGTCACTGTCTAGGTCTTGATAATCCGGTGTGCCGTCTCCGTCGGTGTCTTCAGGATTGGTCAAGGTATTCGCGGCATTGTCCGGATCGTATTGGTTGTCGATACCGTCGCCGTCTGAATCGATGCCCGTAGGGGATTCGTAATCATTCGTGCTTTGGGCCTCGATGTTATCAGGGATACCATCGTTGTCGCTGTCTA
>Ga0256843_1003544_pt1 | contig 10807 bp, 9 predicted proteins | sample AlvinellametaG_FD_191572 | JGI IMG/M metagenome (GOLD analysis project Ga0256843, IMG submission 191572) | Pompeii worm associated microbial communities from hydrothermal vent at the East Pacific Rise, Pacific Ocean - Alvinella | ecosystem: Host-associated > Annelida > Integument > Unclassified ... | reverse complement strand
GATATACACACTTTTTATGCGTTCATCTCTAAATCCGAAGCGGTTATCCGAAATGATGCGTCCGGCTTGGTGTTTATCGACTAAACGGCGGGTTATTTGTCGTTCTTGCCGCATGGTTTTCAATATATGTGGCATTTGAGACAGCAGTTTTAAAGTAAAAAATTCCGGTTTTTTACTGTAACGAATCCGGTAGCCCGGCAGTTCTTCAAATTCCAATTGCGGAAATTCTTTACGTAACAATTTTAAAGCTTCACCGTCCGAAGCAATCACAACTTCTTGCTGTTGATTCAGGCATTGGCGAATAAGCGGGATACTGCGGGTGGCATGTCCCAAGCCCCAATTCAACACCCCGAATAATATTTTTTTATGTTTGCCCATTAATTGCCTATTTTTGTGCATCTAAATTTATAAAAAAAGTGGGAAGCAAAAACAAACTGAAACGATTTAAAGAAAACGAAACTTTTTCCAACCTGTTTCAACCCTCACGGGAAGAACTTTTAGCCGGTCAATTTCCGCTGAAAGGGCAATGGAATCAGGCATATTTTAAAAACGATCAACCCATAGTTTTGGAATTGGGTTGTGGCAAAGGAGAATATACGTTGGGATTGAGCGAGCGTTTTCCGGAGAAAAATTTTATCGGCATCGATATCAAAGGAGCGAGAATTTGGCGAGGCGCCAAAACCGCTTTGGAAGAAAACCGTAACAATGTGGCTTTTGTCCGGATGCAAATCGAGCTGATCGAAAAAGCCTTTGCTCCGGGAGAAGTATCGGAAATTTGGATTACCTTTCCCGATCCGCAAATCAAATTTAAACGCACCAAACACCGGCTTACCAATCCGGAATTTTTGCAACGCTACAAAAATATTTTAAACGACAAAGGCGTTATCCATTTAAAAACAGACAGCGAATTTTTGCACGGCTATACCATCGGACTGTTGCAAGGTTCGGGACATGAAATTTTATATGCCCATCACGACATTTATATCAATACCTATGCGCCCGAAGAAGTAGTAAATATCCAAACTTTTTACGAAAAACAGTTTTTAGAACAAGGTAAAGCCATTACCTATCTCAAATTCAGGCTGAAATAAACCGATCCGATATGCTTCAACTTGATATTGAAAAAATTATCCGTTCTCAAAAAAACCAACGTATAGCACAGATGCCCCGATTTCTGATCCGCCTGATTCAATGGTGGGTAAAAGAAAAAGAAATGAACGAAATTTTAAAAAAGACGTCGCATCTGTCTGGATTTGATTTTGTCGAAGCCGTCAATCGCGAAATGCAATTGGACTTGCAAGTGGAAGGTTTGGAAAATATTCCGGATAAAACCAATCTGATTTTTGTGGGCAATCACGCTTTGGGCGGACTGGATTTTTACCTGTTGGTTCATGCTTTAAAATTAAAAGGTTTTACCCGTAACAATCATCCGGCCAACGAAATTTTAAAAAGTTTTACCCCTTTAAACGAGTTATTGGTGCCGATTACCGTTTTCGGCAAAATAACCGAAAAAGACCGGGCTGTTTTAGAAGAACGTTTATCGGATAACAACGTGCCGGTTACTATGTTTCCTTCGGGTGAAGTGGCTCGCAAATATAACGGCCAAATCGACGACGGCTTGTGGAAAAGCGGTTTCATCCGTTACGCCCGTAAATATAAAAAAGACGTCGTTCCGTTTTATATCCCCACCGAAAATTCCAAAACTTTTTATCGCGTAGCTTCTTGGCGGCGTAAACTGGGAATCAAAGCCAATATCGAATTGTTTTGGCTCACTCGTGAAGTCTTGAAAAAAAGAGGAAAAACTTTAAAAATTATCTTTGGAAAACCTATTCCATGGCAAACTTTTAACGACACTAAAACCCGTCATGAATGGGCAGCCGAAGTCAAAAAAACAGCTTATCAACTGCCCAAACAAAGCAAGGATTTATAAAAAATCAAACTTTCGCATATAGTCGTTAACCACTTAATATTTCTTGAAATATCAGAATGAATCATACGAGCTTACCAATCCCAAAACTTCAAGGAGTATAAAGGACTAATTATTACGTCTATAAAAAAGCTTGTCTTACATTTCGATACATTTTGACTTCATTTCATTTCGTCAAAACACTCAATGTGACAAGCTTGCAACAAAATTTAATTTATTGTTTGTCAATAAACTATTAATTTGCGAAAATTCAGAAAAAACTTAAAACGGCAAATCGTCGTCAAAATCATTGTTAAAATCGTCGGCAGGTTCAAAACCGTCATCTACCGGCGGGGGAACGTCTTGCGGAGCTTCCGGAGTGATTTTAGTGATGCGCCATCCTTGAATGGAATTAAAATACTTGGTTTCTCCTTGTGGTGATACCCATTCGCGTCCTTTTAAATTAATGGCAATTTCCACCTCATCGCCTACTTGAAACTGATCGAGCAAATCGGTTTTATCCTGAATAAATTCAATATTGAGAAACTGCGGATATTGTTCGTCGGTAACGATTACCACTTCACGTTTTCTAAATCCGTTGCTTCCGTAAGTCTTGGTGTCGGTAATCAATTTTATTTTTCCTTTTACTTCCATAATCTGATTGTTTATTTATATTTTTAATTACTTCTCTTTCAAATTTTCAGCTTCTTTTCCGGTTTCAAAATAATTATATGTCAAAACCAACAATAACAAATATACCGATGCCGTAGCCCCGATCATTACGTCATAATAAGGGGTTGACGTCAAAGCTATTCTGATAAAAATAGTCGCCAATATAAAAGCCGAATAACGATACATGGTGCGATAGTCCAACGCATAACGAATCGTGATTAACAAAACCAATATATCACTAAAAATCAATACGGTAAAAAATGTATGAAAAGAAGATACGTAAATACCGCGCAAGAATAAATCTTTAAAATCCAATAAAACGACTATCAAAAATGCCACTAATAATAAAAGTGAAATGCCTCTTTTAAAACGCACAAAATTGCGTTGAGCCGCATCGGTTTTACAGATCAATATCCTTCGTTGTTTCTTATAAACCATTCCGATGATAAAATAAATGAACAGCGAAACCGCACCGTAAACAAACATATGTTCTACGGGTTTAATCATTTCTTTCCAATCCAACGAATGCACTGCCGAAAACTCTTGAAAACCGTGCCGTAAAAAGATTAATGACAACAATTCGAACTGTTTGGCAACCGATTTGGCAACCGACTTGGGCAAGACAAAAATCATAGAAATTATCTCGGTCAACAACAAAAAAGTAAAGGATATTTCAATACTGAAAAACGGATTGGCAAAAGCCTGTAAAATACCTTTGGCCGGCACAATTCCGTTTTTAATCAACACGAATAAAATCAAAGAAACCAAAAACAACGCCACCAACAGATTACTAACCATCCGGTGAGTGCGTTCGGTTTCCCAATGTGTCTTTATTTTTAGATAAAGTTTTTCGGCTGCTATTAATATGTGATCGATAAAAGCAAACTTCATACGGCAAAGATAATTCAAAATATAATTGATTATAAAAAATTGTGATTTTATAACTTGTAAAAAATAAATTTATCCCGTCAAACAATCATTTTTTTTACTACTTTAGTCCTTTCAATCAAAACAAACTTTACTATGAAAATCCGTATAAACTTACTTCTCATTTTAGCAATTTTGTCTCTGCCGTTACAGGCACAAAAAAAAGCAAAAAAAGAAAATCCGCTAGAACAAGCGGCCAACGGATTGCGTTTCAGAAGCATCGGGCCGGCATTTACGTCGGGACGCATCGCCGATTTTGCCGTCAATCCGGATAATCCGGCTGAATATTATGTAGGAGCGGCTAGCGGACATATTTGGAAAACCACGGACAACGGTTTTACTTTTCAACCGGTTTTTGATCATTACGGAGTTTATTCCATCGGTTGTTTGGCTATGGATCCGCACAATCATAACGTCGTATGGGCCGGCACCGGCGAAAACAATCACCAAAGAGCCATCGGCTACGGAAACGGCGTCTATAAAACCCTTGACGGCGGAAAAACCTGGAAAAATATGGGTTTGAAAAATTCCTTTCAAATAGGAATGATCAATATTGATCCACGTGACAGTAACACGGTTTTGGTAGCTGCCGAAGGTTCTATTTGGGGCCCCGGAGGCGAACGCGGTTTATACAAAACCACCGACGGCGGAAAAACCTGGAAACGGGTTTTATATATCAGCGAAAATACCGGCGTCAACAATGTGGTTAGAGACCCGCAAAATCCCGATATTTTATACGCTACTTCCGAACAACGCCGCCGGCGCACCCAAACCCGGATTGGCGGTGGGCCCGAATCCAAAGTTTTTAAATCGGAAGACGGCGGTGAAACTTGGCGTGAAATTATGAAAGGTTTGCCCAAAGTGCATATCGGAGGAATGGGCATTGCCGTTTCGCCGGTTGATTCCAATGTGGTATATCTGATTATGGAAGCCGCCGAAGATCAAGGCGGATTTTTCCGCTCTACCGACAAAGGAGAATCTTGGCAAAAAATGAGCGATTACCACTCAAGCGGACAATATTACAACGAGATTTATTGCGATCCGGCCGACGTCGATAAGGTATATTCACCGCAAACCTATACCCGCTATACCGAAGACGGTGGAAAAACCTGGAAAAAATTAAACGTCAAAAACAAACATGTCGATGATCACGCCATGTGGATTAATCCGAATAATCCCAAACATTTTCTCATCGGTGGCGACGGAGGTATTTATGTAACTTACAATGCGGGACAAAGTTTTCGCAAAGTTTATACCTTGCCGGTGGTTCAATTTTACCGCGTTTATGTCGATAATGCCCTGCCTTTTTACAATATTTACGGTGGCACCCAAGACAACAACAGTTTTGGTGGCCCGTCGCGAAGCATCAGAAAAGAAGGAACGGTAAAATATGACTGGGTTACCACAATCGGCGGAGACGGATTTTGGGGAGCTGTCGATCCGGAAAATCCCGATATCGTTTACAGCGAATACCAATACGGCAATCTTTACCGCTTTGATAAAAAAAGCCGGCAACGTCTCAAAATTCAACCCATGCCGGGCAAAGGAGAACTCACTTACCGTTGGAATTGGAACACGCCTTTTATCATCAGCCCGCACAACCACCAACGGCTATATATAGCTGCCGAACGCTTGTTTAGAAGTGATGATATGGGCAATTCGTGGCAAATAATAAGCCCCGATCTCACCGCACAAATCGACAGAAACACTTGGAAAGTCATGGGCAAATATTGGCCGTCGGAAGCAGTGGCCAAAGACGTTTCCACCTCGCTTTACAACACTTTGGTGTCCTTGGATGAATCGCCTGTCAAAGAAGGCTTGATTTATACCGGTTCGGATGACGGTGTAGTGCAAGTAACCGAAGACGGCGGACAACACTGGCGAAAAATAAACAAATTTCCCGGCGTGCCGGATTATACCTACGTCAGTGATATTTTTGCCGATCGATTTGACGAAAACACGGTTTATGTCAGCTTTGACAACCGCAAACACAACGATTTCAAACCCTATATCTTAAAAAGCACCGATAAAGGACGTTCTTGGAAAAACATTACCGGAAACCTACCCGCTAACGGCAGTGTGCATACCATAGCACAAGATTATATCGACAAAAACCTGCTGTTTGCCGGCACCGAATTCGGTTTTTATTTCAGCAACGACGGAGGAGCACACTGGAACCGTTTAAACAACAACCTGCCGGATATTGCCGTTCGGGATATCGCTATTCAACAACGGGAAGGCGATTTGGTTTTAGCTACTTTCGGACGCGGTTTTTATGTGCTCGACGATTACAGTCCGCTTCGTAAATTAAATAAAAATCTCTTGGAAAAAGAAGCGGAATTATTTCCGGTAAAAGATGCTTTGCAATATATCCAAAGCGATAAAAAATACGGACAAGGCGACACCGAATTTTACTCCCCCAATCCGCCTTACGGAGCCGTATTTACCTATTATCTGAAAGAAGCACCCGTTTCTACTACCGAAAAAAGACGAAAAATGGAAAAAGAACAGTTTGAAAAAGGTGAAAAAATCAAGGAAGCAAGCTGGAAACAACTGCGCGATGAAAAACTGGAAGAAAAATCTTATTTGCTGTTCACCATTACCGACGATCAAGGTAATATCGTCAAAAAATTAACCGCCAAACCTCAAAAAGGTATCCACCGGGTAGCGTGGAATTTGAACTACCACAATCCGTATCCGGTGAATCAAAATTTGGAAAAATTCGACGCTTTGCAACAACACAATTTCGGCATCGCCGTGTTACCCGGAACCTATCATGTTAAAATGGGATTGTATGATAAAGGTGTTTATAAAGACTTAACACAAACAGTAGATTTTCAAGTAAAACGACTGAAAAACAGAAGTTTACCTGAAATTACGGATCAAGAATATCAAAGCTATTTTACGGAGTTGCAAAATACCCTAAAACAAGTTTACCACCTGACGAACGCATTGGAAGAAACCAAAAAAGAATTGCTTAAAATCAAGCAAAGCCTCTTGAGAATGCCGGTGGAAGTGCCCGGAATGATGCCGGAAGTTCAAAATACCGAAAAACAAATCTATGACTTGGAATTTGATTTATACGGCGTAAAAGCCAAAGCAAGTTATGAAGAAATTCCTCCGCATCACTTGCCTTTGTTCAAACGTTTCTCGGAAATTATGGATCGACATACGGAATCGACTGCGCCGGTAACACAAACCGAAAAACAACAATTGGCCTTGGTTCAAGAAGAACTGAAACCGGCAGTGGAGAAACTGGAAAAAATCAAATTAAAAGTAGCAGAACTAAAAAAGAAATTAAAAATTTAATGTAAATTTGCATTTATTTCATCAAAAACCAAAAATATGAATATCAAAATTACCCTGCCCGACGGAAGTGTTAAGGAATATCCGGGTGGAATTACGCCTTACGAAGTGGCCAAAGATATCAGCGAAGGATTGGCCCGCAATGTTATATCTGCCAAATTTAACGGCAAAACCGTTGAAACTTCGACACCTTTAACCACCGACGGCGATTTGGTTTTATTTACCTGGAATGACGATGAAGGAAAAAAAGCCTTTTGGCACTCATCGGCACACTTAATGGCACAAGCCATTCAAAAGTTTTATCCCGATGCCAAACTGACGATTGGGCCGGCTATTGACAACGGATTTTATTACGATATAGACTTTGGCGATGCGCAATTTTCGGAAAAAGATTTTGAAAAAATCGAAAAGAAAATGCTGGAAATCGCCCGCGGAAAACACGAGTTTAAACTGCATAAAGTTTCCAAAGACGAAGCTTTAAAAATGTATCAAGACGAAAACAATCCGTTTAAAGTGGAATTGATTGAAAATTTGACTGACGGCGAAATTTCTTTCTGCGATCACGACGATTTTACCGATTTGTGTCGCGGAGGACATATTCCGCATACCGGATTGATCAAAGCCGTGAAACTTCTCAATGTAGCCGGTGCTTACTGGCGCGGAGATGAAAAAAATCCGCAACTCACACGGGTTTACGGTATATCGTTCCCCAAGCAAAAAATGCTGAAAGAATATTTGGAATTGCTCGAAGAAGCCAAGAAACGCGATCATCGAAAGTTGGGCAAGGAATTGGAACTCTTTGCTTTTTCCAACAAAGTGGGACAAGGACTTCCGTTGTGGTTGCCCAAAGGAGCGGCGCTACGCGAACGCTTGGAAAATTTCTTAAAAAAAGCACAGAAAAAAGCCGGATACCAACAAGTGGTTACCCCGCATATCGGGCATAAAAACCTGTATGTAACCTCCGGCCACTACGAAAAATACGGACAAGACAGTTTTCAACCCATCAAAACACCCAAAGAAGGTGAAGAGTTTTTGCTCAAACCCATGAACTGTCCGCATCATATCGAAATTTTTAAAACCAAACCATACAGTTATAAAGATTTGCCGGTTCGTTTTGCCGAATTCGGAACGGTTTACCGCTACGAACAAAGCGGTGAGTTGCACGGACTGACACGGGTGCGCGGATTTACCCAAGACGATGCACACATATTTTGCACCCCCGATCAGTTGTTAGACGAATTTAAAAAAGTAATCGATTTAGTCATGTATGTTTTCGGTTCGTTGGGATTTGAAAACTTTACCGCTCAAATATCGCTACGTGACAAGGAAGACAAGAGCAAATACATAGGAAGTGACGAAAATTGGGAACGCGCCGAACAAGCTATCATTCAAGCGGCCAAAGAAAAAAATCTGAATACCGTAACCGAATACGGCGAAGCCGCTTTTTACGGTCCCAAACTCGACTTTATGGTAAAAGACGCTTTGGGACGCAGTTGGCAATTGGGAACCATTCAAGTGGATTACAACCTGCCCGAACGTTTCGATTTGACTTATACCGGTTCGGACAACAAACCGCACCGTCCGGTAATGATTCACCGGGCTCCTTTCGGTTCTATGGAACGCTTTATTGCCATTTTATTGGAACACACCGCCGGAAATTTCCCGCTTTGGCTCACTCCCGAACAAGTAATCATATTGCCTATCAGTGAAAAATATGAAGAATATGCAAAAAATGTATTAAATTTGCTAGATGAAGCCGACGTGCGGGCAACCATTGACTTGAGAAACGAAAAAGTAGGAAGAAAAATCCGCGATGCCGAAGTTAAAAAATTGCCTTATATGATTATCATCGGTGAAAAAGAAGCCGAAAGCGGCACGATTTCTGTTAGAAAGCACCGTGAAGGCGATTTGGGAAGTTTTACGATTGACGAATTTGTCGATTATATCCGTAAAGAAGAACAAAAAGATTTAAAAGAGTTATCATAAATTAAGCAAAACAAACACATATTTTTGCCTTAACAGTAAGTAATGTCAATTCGAGTGATTTTGTGAGAAACGAGCAAAATTTTATCGAGAATTAAGACTTTACGATATTTAAAGCAAATAAGTGTATGTTTTCTCTGATAAATCTAAATAAAAGCTTGACATATAAGAAAAAATTCTTATTTTTGCAGGCTTTTTAGTGACAAATGTCATTGCGAGCGAAACGAAGTGGAGCGTGGCAATCTCTAAAAATATATCACCTGTCTCTTAAAAGAGTAGAGCTGAACCGGTAGAAATTGCCACGTCGCTCGTACCTCGCTCCTCGCAATGACAGAGCTAAATTGTAAAAGATTGCTTCACTGCGTTCGCAATGACAGTGGAGAATCATAAAAAATTGCTACTCCCGAAGTTTCGGGATTTGCAATGACGAATAAAAAAAGAATAGTAACCCTAAAAACATAAAAAAATAGCAATACGTAGACGACGCAGTAGAAGACCGGGAAGGGTAATCAAGAAAAATCCCCACCGAATCAACGACGAAATTACCGCCAAAGAAGTTCGTTTGGTAGGTGATAACGTTGAAGTGGGTATTTACCCTATCGAAGAAGCTCTTAAAATAGCAGAAGAGCAAGGTTTGGATTTGGCGGAAATATCTCCCAAAGCCGATCCTCCGGTTTGTAAGGTTCTGGATTACAAAAAGTTTTTGTATGACCAGAAAAAAAAGGAAAAGGCTATCAAAGCCAAAACCCAAAAGGTAACTTTAAAAGAAATAAGGTTCGGCCCGAACACGGACGATCACGATTACGAGTTTAAGAAAAAACATGCGATGAATTTCCTAAAAGACGGGAACAAACTCAAAGCATATGTTTTTTTTAAAGGCCGTTCTATTATTTTTAAAGATCAAGGACAAATATTGTTGTTGCGTTTAGCACAGGATTTGGAAGAATACGGCAAAGTGGAGCAAATGCCCAAATTGGAAGGAAAGAAAATGATTATGCTCATGTCTCCCAAATCTCAAAAGAAAAAGAAATAGATATAAATAATAAATAAAGAAGAAGGATTATGCCAAAATTAAAAGTAAAAGCCAGTGCCAAAAAACGTTTTAAGTTGACCGGCTCCGGAAAAATCAAGAGAAAACACGCTTATAAAAGTCATATTTTGACCAAAAAAAGTAAAAAGCGTAAATTGAGATTGACGCACGCCACATTAGTGAGCGATGCCGACAAGAAAAGTGTAGAACAACAATTGGGATTACGTTAATCACCGGTTGGTTGTTTTTGGTAGATTTATTAACCCTGGAACAGTGCTCAAAAATTAAAAAATTCCGAAAAGGAATGCCTGTTACAAAAAAATCATTAAAATTATGCCTAGATCAGTAAATTCAGTAGCAAAAAGAAGACGTCGTAAAAAAATCCTGAAACAAGCAAAAGGATATTTCGGACGCAGAAAAAATGTCTATACCGTAGCTAAAAATGCGGTTGAAAAAGCGATGTTATACGCTTACAGAGACAGAAAACAAAAAAAGAGAAACTTTAGAAGATTGTGGATTCAGCGAATCAATGCGGCAGCCCGTGAACACGGAATGTCTTATTCGCAATTTATGGGAAAAATTCACGCTAACAATATCGAATTAAACCGTAAGGTTTTAGCCGATTTGGCCATGAATCATCCCGAAGCTTTTAAAGCTCTCGTAGAAAAAATCAAATAACGAAAGATTAACTTATTATTTATATCAACCACAAGGGGGAAAGCAAAGCTTTCCCCCTTGTGGCTTTTTGATAAAAACTTTCGAATTTAAAACAATTCTATCTAATACTTTTTCTGTTTCCACACTTTTTGGCATCTCCTACAATTGACCACGCAACAATCTTTTTGTCAGTAATTTGTAAATTATTCTTAATTTTTTGGTGATTCTGATATTAATTTAACTACTTTTATTATTAATCATTACTTTTTTGCATTGCCCAAAAAAGTAACAAAAAACGCTAGCCTTAAGAGAACCTTGCTAAAATA
>Ga0256843_1003543_pt1 | contig 10807 bp, 8 predicted proteins | sample AlvinellametaG_FD_191572 | JGI IMG/M metagenome (GOLD analysis project Ga0256843, IMG submission 191572) | Pompeii worm associated microbial communities from hydrothermal vent at the East Pacific Rise, Pacific Ocean - Alvinella | ecosystem: Host-associated > Annelida > Integument > Unclassified ... | reverse complement strand
TTATCTGCCGAAATCCTCCCGCAGCAATCTCGCGGTCTTCGAAGTTCCCAACCCTCTGATCGCCAACTGGATCAAAAACCGGTATACGGCAAAAATCGCCCATCTCTTCGAAGTCAAGACCGGGGTGCTTCCCGAAGTCTCCGTCCGGCTGAAGAAGCAGAAAAACCGGACCAAAAGCAGTACGGCTTCCGCGGCGGCGGCTCCGGAAGTCGCCAAACAGACCATGCTCAATCCCGCGTACACCTTCGCCAATTTCGTCGCGGGCAGCTCCAACCAGTTTGCCTACGCCGCCGCCAAAAGCGTCAGCGAAAAGCCCGGCCAGGTCTACAATCCGCTCTTCATCTACGGCGGGGTCGGCCTGGGCAAAACCCACCTGATGCAGGCCATCGGCAACGCACTGCTTCCGCAGGGAAAAACCATCATCTACACTTCCATCGAACAGTTCGTCAACGACTTTACCCGCCATCTGCGCAACCAGACCATGGACCACTTCAAGGAAAAATACCGCCAGTGCGATCTGCTGCTCATCGACGACGTGCAGTTTCTGAGCAACAAGATCCAGACACAGGAAGAGTTTTTCCACACTTTCGAAACCCTGCGCAACGACGGCAGGCAGATCGTCCTGACCGCCGACAAGCCGCCCAAGAAGATCGCCGGACTCGAAGCGCGCCTGCAAAGCCGTTTCGAATGGGGACTCGTCGCGGACATCCAGCCGCCGGAACTCGAAACGAAAATCGCCATCATCCGCAAAAAATGCGAACTCAACCGGGTCGAACTCGACAACGAAGTCGTCAACTACATCGCCACCATCATCGAAAACAACACGCGCGAAATCGAAGGCATCCTTTCCAAACTGCACGCCTATTCGCAGCTGATGCATCAGAAGATCACTCTCGATTTCGCCAAAAACGTCCTGCGCGAACAGCTGCAGGAAAAAAGCGACAACATCACCATCGACACCATCATGAAGATCATCGCCCACGAACTCAACGTCAAACCGAGCGAAATCCGCTCCAAAAGCCGCAGCCGCAACATCGTGGCCGCCCGCCGTATCGCTATCTACCTCACACGGGAGCTCACCCCCATGTCGATGCCGCAGATCGCACAGTATTTCGGCATGAAAGACCACAGTACCGTCAGCCATACGATGAAAAAAATCCACCGCCTGCTCGAAGAAGACGAAAATTTCAAAATCAAAATCGACGAACTCTACAACAAAATTTCCGCCAATCCCTCCTCCAATCCGTGAAAAAAACAATTAGGATCTTTGCAAACAAAAAAAGATATAATAATGCCAGTGAACGGATGTGAAGAACGTCCCCGGCTTTCTTCACGTCGAAAACAGCCGAAAAATAGGGGTTGGCGGACCATTTTCACAAAAACACGCCCGACTACTATTATCTACTGAAAATTTAAAAACTAAACAGGAGTTTCGATGCAGATCCAAATCGCCAAATCCGTTTTGGAAAACATTCTGATCCATGCGCAGCCGTTTCTCGAAAAAAAAGATCTTTCACAGATTACATCCCATCTCTATTTTGAAGCGACCGCGTCCAACACCCTGACCGTCAAGGCCACGGACCACGAAATCGGTCTCGTCATCGAAGCTTCCGGCATCGAAGTCAACGAACCCGGCATGGCGACCGCCAACGGCAAGAAACTGCTCGACATCGTCCGCATCCTCAAAGACGACACCGTCAGCCTCTCCACCGACGGAAGCATGCTCGAAATCCGCCAGAACCATTCCGATTTCCAGCTTCCGATGTACGACGCCCAGGAATATCCGGCTTTCGCGACCGTCGAAAACAAACCCCGCGTCGATATCGACTCCGCCCTGCTCGTGGGTTCCCTCAAGAAAATCACGCCGGCCGCGGACACCAACAATCCCAAATTCGAACTCAACGGCGCCCTGATCGACATCAAAAACGACAAGATCAACTTCGTCGCCACCGACACCCGCCGTCTGGCCATCATTTCCATCCCCCAGGCAAACGCGAACGAACTGTCGCTGATCATCCCGAAAAAGGCGATCATCGAGATTCAGAAACTCTTTACCAGCAACATCGAAATCTACTACGACGCCACTCACCTGCTGATCCGGTCCGACCAGTACACCTTTTTCACCAAGCTCATCAACGGCAAGTTCCCCGACTACAACCGGATCATTCCGACGAGCACGAATTACAACCTTTCGTTGCCCAAAAGCGATTTCATCACGGCGATCAAGCAGATCACGACCATCTCCAGTGACATGAAACTCACCATCGAACCCGGACGGATCCTTTTCGAAAGCCTCAGCGACGAAAACAACAGGGCCACCACCGAAATCTCCGTGGAAACGGGAGTCGAAACGCCTTTCACTTTCGCCGTCAACAGCCGGTACGTTCTCGATTTTCTCGCCCAGATCGACCAGACCGTTTTCACTCTGGGCCTGAACGAACCGAATCTTCCCTTTCTGCTTCAGGAAAACGAATTCAAAACGATTGTCATGCCGATCGTCATCTGACACTTTTCTTCACGCCCCGGGCCGTTCCGATGCGTTGCGGAACGGCATGAAAATCTCTTTTTCAACTCTTTTTGGATAAAATCGAGCCCATTACAGCTGTTTTGGGAGCGATCATGGAACAAAATTACGGCGCCAGCAATATCAAGGTCCTCAAAGGACTCGAAGCGGTTCGCAAGCGGCCGGGGATGTACATCGGCGATACCGGCCACCGGGGCCTGCATCACCTTGTCTACGAAGTCATCGACAACTCCATCGACGAAGCGATGGCCGGATACTGCGATACCATCACCGTCACTCTCACCAAAAAAGGAACCGCCCGCATTTCCGACAACGGCCGGGGAATTCCGACCGACATGCATCCGACGGAAAACGTTTCGGCCGCCACCGTCGTTCTGACCGTTCTGCACGCCGGGGGAAAATTCGACAAGGACACCTACAAGGTTTCCGGCGGTCTGCACGGGGTCGGGGTCTCCGTCGTCAACGCCCTCAGTGCCGAACTGCACATGACGATCTATCGCGACGGCAAGATCCACGAGCAGGATTTCAGACAGGGGATTCCGCAGAAGCCGCTCGAAGTTACCGGTACGACCCGCAAACACGGCACGACGATCGAATTCGCTCCCGATCCGTCGATCTTTACCGAAACCGTCACGTTCGACTACGACTATCTCGCCCGCCGTTTCAGGGAACTCGCCTATCTCAACCCGCAGATCAGGATCGTTTTCAGGGACGAACGCGACGGGCGCAGTGAAACCTACCACTTCGAAGGCGGCCTGACCCAGTTCGTCCAGGACCTCAACAAAAAGACGCAGATCGCTTCACCTTACGAATTCAACGCGAAAATCGAAGACATCGAGGTCGACATCGCGCTCATGTACAACGACGCCTACGACGAAAAGGTCTACAGTTTCGTCAACAACATCCGCACCCCCAACGGCGGAACGCACGAAGCGGGCTTCCGCGCCGGACTGACGCGGGTCATCTCCACCTACAACTCCCAGAACGGCAACGCCAAGGAAAAGGACGTCAAGATCAGCGGCGAAGACGTCAAGGAGGGTCTGATCTGCGTCGTCTCCGTGCGGGTGCCCGAACCGCAGTTCGAAGGCCAGACCAAAGGCAAGCTCGGCAACACCTACGTCCGTCCGCTGGTGCAGAAACTCACCTACGAAAAACTGAGCAAGTATTTCGAAGAGAACCCCATCGAGGCCAAAGCCATCGTCCAGAAGGCCCTGCTCGCGGCCAAAGGACGTGAAGCGGCGAAAAAAGCGCGCGACCTGACCCGGCGCAAGGACGCGATGACCGTCGGAACGCTGCCGGGCAAACTGGCCGACTGCCAGAGCAAGGACGCGAGCATCAGCGAACTCTACCTGGTGGAGGGCGACTCCGCCGGCGGTTCGGCCAAACAGGGGCGCGACCGGGTTTTCCAGGCGATCCTGCCGCTGAAGGGAAAAATCCTCAACGTCGAAAAGGCCCGCCTGGACAAGATCCTCAAATCCGACGAGATCACCAACATGATCACGGCGCTGGGATGCGGCATCGGCGAAGAGTTCAACGAAGAGAAGCTGCGCTACCACAAGATCATCATCATGACCGACGCCGACGTCGACGGTTCGCACATCCAGACCCTGCTGCTGACCTTCTTCTTCCGCTATTTCCCGACCATCGTCGAGAACGGCTATCTCTATCTGGCGCAGCCGCCGCTGTACCGGTACAAAAAAGGCAAAAAGGAGCTTTATTTCAAGGACGACCGCGCGATGAACGACTTTCTGATCGACAACGGCGTCGAATCGCTCGATGTCGAAGGGATCGGACACAACGACCTCGTCGCCTATTTCCGGATGGTCGACCACTACCGGGGCAGTCTCGAAGCGCTGGAGCGCCGTTACGCGCTGGTGAGCCTGATCCGCCATTTCATCGAAAATCCCGATATCATCGGACTCGACACGAAGGCGATGCTGGCCGAAGTCGAACGCTTTTTGAAAGAAAACGGCAACAACATCCTTTCGCAGCAGACGACCGACGAGGAGATCCACCTGTTCGTGCAGACCGAAGAGGGGCTCGAAGAGCTGCGCATCAACGACGAGCTTTTCACCGCGCCGCATTTCAACGAGGCGCAGTTCGTCTACGGCAAGATCAGGGAATGGGACATCGACGTCGGCGGCGATCCGCTGGAAGTGCTGGAGCAGATCAAGGAACACGCCCGCAAAGGTTCCTACATCCAGCGCTACAAAGGTCTGGGGGAAATGAACCCAGAACAGCTCTGGGAAACGACGATGACACCGGAAAACCGGGTGCTGCTGCGTGTGACCATCGACGACGCGGAAGCCGCGAGCGAAGCGTTCAGCCTTTTTATGGGGGACGAAGTCGAACCGCGCCGGAACTACATCGAAACCCACGCCAAAGATGTCAAACATCTCGACGTGTAAGTTTCGCTGATGCTCTATCCCGAACAGAAGGAGCGGGAAAACCGCTTCAAACTGGCGCTGCGGATGGGATTGCCGGTCTTTGCGCTGGCCGTCATTACCGTGACATCCGTACTGATGCGTTATTTCAACCACATTCCGACCGCTTTCATCATCATCGCTTTCGCCATGCTCGGAATCATGGTCTATTATCTTTTCTATCTCATCTATCAGGGATTCAACGAACGCATTACCGATCCCATCACCCATGCGTTTACCCGGCAGTATTTTACGACGCTGATGAAACGGGAACTGAAAAAAAGAGATTACACATTCATCCTTTTCAGTATCGACAATCTCGACGATATCAACCGCCGGTACGGCTTCGCCAACGGTGACCGGGTGTTGTACGACATCGCCCACCGGCTGGCGGAATATTTCGACGAGAGAGGGATGAAAAAAGTCCCCATCGCCCATTTCAAGGGGGGTGATTTCATCGTCGCTCTGGAAGGCAGACAGGAAGAACACCGTTCCGTCATGGAGCTGATGTGCGTCAAGTTCAAACATTACAGCATCAACGAAATCGAAATCGAGCTTTCCGGATCGATGACCGATTCGACGCGGATCAAGGAGATGGACAAGATTATCGAACGGCTCTTCGAACTTCAGAACGAACGCCGCAAGATGCAGAACGAGAACGAGGAAGAGATCGATCCGGGAACGATAGAGCATCTGGTGATCCGTGCCATCGAAGAACGTTCCTTCTCCTACCGTTACCAGCCCGGATTCAAGGCGGGGAAAATCGTTCTGTACGAGATGGCGGTGAAGCTGGTCACCGACGAAGGAAAACTGGTGCATCAGAAACGTTTCATGCCGGTGGTCCACCGTCTGGGACTGCTGCGGAGGTTCGACGAAATCCAGACCGAGGCGGCCGTCGAGGCGGCGCGGAAGATTCCCGCCGACCGGAAAATAGCGATCCATATCGCCGCGGCGACCCTGCGTCATACCCGTTTTCTCGATCATGTGACGATGTTGATGTCCAACGACGAAAATATGAAAGAGCGGCTTATTTTCATTATGAGCGAAAACAACTACTACCATCAGAGCCGTCAGTTCAATACCAGACTGCAGGCGTACCGGCGTGCGGGAATCTGTATCACACTCGACAGGCTGGGCGGACTGCACTCTTCGCTGCGCTATCTGCAGGAACTCGATGTCGACATGGTCCGTTTCGAAGGCTATCTCGGCAGAGAGATTCTTTCTCCGAAAGTCCGGGCAGTGGTGAAAGGGCTTAAAAAAACGGTCGACGAAATGAACCTCAAAAGCTGGATCAGGATGATCGAAACCGAAGAAGAATACAATGCGGCCGAATCTCTGGGGATCGATATCCTTCAGGGAAAATATCTCGGACCCATTGAGGAGCTGAAGGAGAAGAACAATGAAGTACGGTGAAGAAATCATCGCGAAATTCGACGTGGAAAAAGACCTGGAGATCTGGCCGAACGAAAACGAAAGGGATTACCTGATCAAAATGACGCTGCCGGAGTTCAGCTGCCTCTGCCCGCGCAGCGGTTATCCCGACTATGCCACAATCCGTCTGGAGTATGTCCCGGACCGGTGGGTGGTCGAACTCAAAGCGATCAAACTCTATATCAATTCGTTCCGGGACCGGCACATCTCCCACGAAAACAGCGCCAACGAAATCTACGGCGTTCTGGAACGGAAGCTGAAACCGAAAAGAATGAAACTGATTGCGGACTTCAACCCGCGGGGCAACGTCCATACGGTGATCGAGATCGACAGCGAGCTTTGCGTCAAATAATTATTATAATAAAAAATAATAAAAAATTTTAAAGGTTATCAGCACTTTTTTGATAAAATTTTGACTCATTCTTTTTAAAAGGCGACATTAAGAAACGGTGTCGCGAACAAAGGACAGTCATGCAGGATAACCTTGCCGAACATTTTATCAGACAGATGCAGAAACAGTTCGACAAACGGACACCCGAAGGCATTGAAAAGCTGACGATGGACATGCGTGACGAGGGACTCGACTTCTACGCGACCCTCGAAAAAGAGGCGCCGCTTTCCTATTTCTGCCGCGGAACACGCTACATCAGACACGCGGACGGAACGTTCACGATGCAGGCGGCCAACGGCACCTCGCTGCCGATCGACGAAAACGAATATCTCAGCCGCCTCAACTACGCTCTTTCCTGCATCGGCGCCAGTTCGGAAACGGGAATTTCGGTTCTGGTAAAAAAACACATCAGGGCCGAGTGACGCATGCGGACGCTGACGCTGATGCGGCATGCGAAATCTTCCTGGAACGACCCTTCTCTTTCCGATCACGACCGGCCGTTGAACGCCCGGGGAAAAAGGGCGGCGGAAACGATGGCCTGCCGGATGCGCGACGGGGGTTACCGTCCCGATCTCGTCATTTCGTCGAGTGCCGAACGGGCACGGGAAACCGTCGGATATTTTCGAAAATGTTTTGCCGACGTGATGGTCGATGTCGACGGCCGGCTGTATGACGCGGACGTTTCCGTCTATCCGGAAATCGTCCGGAGTCTCGACGCCTCCGTGAGGCATCTGATGATCGTCGCGCACAATCCGGTACTGGAAACGGTGGCGGCGCTGCTCGGAGAGCCGGATACCGTTCTGCCGACTGCGGCGTACGTCCGTTTTGCCGTTCCCGAAAAGTGGGAAGCGTTCTGCTTGACACCCCATCGGCGTCTTGCCTACGATTTTCCCAAATCCTCCAGGTAGGATTTCAGCCACTTCGCCCCCGTCTCTTTCGTCGTGAAAATCCCGTCCAGCTGTGCTTCGTAGGCGTCGTTCAGGATGCGGGAAAAGGTGCTGGAAGGAGAAAGCCCCGCCGCGACGAGGTCCCTGCCCAGAATCAGCGGCAGAAGGGGGCGGTGCAGCACTCCCAGTTCTTTCGCTTTTCGTGTCAGCCATTCCCCGGCTTTGAAAGGCCGGTTTTCGATGCCGGCACGTCCGAAATGATCCGCTTTGGCGATGCGGACGATCCGTTCGACCGGCACGTTCACGGCCAGACGGAGAATTTCGCTTTCGGGTGCTCTCGTTTTGTAAAGCTTTTTGGGCAGGCCGTGCCACCGTACCAGAGGCAGAACCGCTTCGAAAAGCTTTTTGTCGCCGGTCCACCGCGACAGCAGACGCCGTGCGGCGGCCTGACCGGCGTCTTCATGTCCCGGGGCGGTGATTTTCCCTTCGAGGAGGCGGGTCGTCGCCGGTTTTCCGAGATCGTGGCAGAGGATACCGAGCATACAGATCAGTTTTTCCCGTTCGTCGCCGAAACGTTCCGCCGCCATCGCGTCGACGGCCAGCCGTGTGTGGGTCCAGACATCGCCTTCGGGGTGCGAAGCCGGTTCCTGCGGTACCTGTTTCAGCGCGTGCAGAGAAGGGAAGAAGGGGGTGATGTGCATCGCGTCCATCACCTCGAAACCGACCGAAGGCCTGGCGGCTTTGAGCAGCAGTTTTTTCATCTCCTCGAAAATACGTTCGCCGGGCAGTTCGTCCAGGGCGCCGGCACTTGTCATTTTGCGGGCGAGGGCGAGCAGGCGTCTGTCCGGCACGAGTTCGAAGCGGGCGGCGAACTGTACGGCGCGTAACAGCCGGAGGGGGTCTTCGACGAAGGTGGCGGGATCGACGCAGCGCAGCCGTTTCCGTTCGAGGTCCTTCATGCCCCCGAAAGGGTCGAGAAGTTTTTCGGAAAAGGGATCGTAACCGATGGCGTTGACGGTGAAATCGCGCCGTCTCGCCGCCGTTTCGAAATCGATTTCTCCGAAGGTTTCGACGGAGAATCCCCGGTGGCCCGTTCCTGTTTTCGTCTCTTTCCGGGGGAGAGACAGATCGATTTCGAGGCTCCCCGTTTTCAGTTTCAGAACCCCGAAGGACTTTCCGACGGCATTGAGGGTGCCGAATCCCTTCAGTGCGGAAGCGAGGGTATCGAGGTTTTCCGCTCCGTAGCATTCGATATCGATGTCTTTGCCTGTACGTCCCAGCAGGGCATCACGGACATAGCCGCCGACGAGAACCGGACGGATGCCGGCGTTTCGGAGGTGTTCGAGCAGCGGGGAGAGTTCCGGAGGCAGAGAAAGCGGTGTCTGTGTCATAAGTGCCATTTTAGCCTAAAACTTAGAGCCGGAGTGCTATAATTTCGCAAAATCCAGGGCCCGGAGCCCGTCGAAAAGAGGACAAATATGGGAAGAGCGTTCGAGTACCGCCGTGCGGCGAAAGAGAAGCGCTGGGGCAACATGTCCCGGATATTTCCGAAGCTGGCCAAGCAGATCACCATGGCGGCCAAGGAGGGGGGACCCGATCCGGAAATGAACCCGAAACTGCGGCTGGCGATCCAGACCGCCAAAGCGCAGAACATGCCCAAGGACAACATCGAAGCGGCGATCAAACGCGCGTCGGGCAAGGACGCCGCGGACATCGTCGAGGTCAATTTCGAGGGCAAGGGCCCGCACGGGGCGCTGATCTTCGTCGAATGCGCGACCGACAACAACACCCGTACCGTCGCGAACGTGCGCAGCTATTTCAACAAGGCGGGGGGCGAACTGCTCAAAAACGGCTCGCTGGAATTCATGTTCGACCGCAAGGCGGTGTTCCAGTTCGAGAAGACCGACGACATGGATCTTGAAGAACTCGAACTCGAACTGATCGACGCGGGCCTCGAAGAGCTGGACGAAAACGACGGGACGGTCTACGTCTACGGGGACTATACCAGTTTCGGTTCGCTTCAGCACGCCCTCGAAGAGATGGGGATCGAAGTGAAAAAAGCCTCCTTGCAGCGCATTCCGAACAATCCGCAGCACTTCAGCGAGGAGCAGATGGAGGAGGTCGAGAAGCTGATCGACAGGCTCGAAGAGGACGACGACGTCCAGGCGGTTTACACGAACATCGAATGATCCGCATTCCGGGGTGCCGCTCCGGAACCCTCCCGTAACGCTTTCGGAGTATAATAGATTTCCATTCCCCGTCCGAGGAGGATACCCCTGTGAAAAAACACACCAAAATTCTGGCGACGATCGGACCGGCGTCCGACGATACCGATACGATCGAGCGGATGATCCGCGCCGGGGCGAATCTGTTCCGGCTCAACTTCAGCCACGGCACTCACGAATATCACGAGGCGAACCTCAAGAAGATCCATGAAGCGGCGAAACGGTGCGGGCTGATCGTCGGGATTTTGCAGGATATCAGCGGCCCCAAGGTGCGCATCGGCGATCTCGAAGAGCCGGTACGGCTGGAACCGGGAGACAAAATCGAGTTTGTCCGCGAATCGACGGTGGGGCGTTTCGTCGCACCGCACCGTCTGCGGGTCTGTCTCAACCGGCCGGATCTGCTGGACAGGGTCGAAAAGGGCGTCGAAATCTATCTCGCCGACGGCAGTGTGCGTACCGTCGTCGTCGAAACGGGCGAGACGGTCGTCTGCGAAGTCAAGAACCACGCGGAGCTCTCGTCGCGCAAGGGGGTCAATTTCCCGCAGACGCGGCTGGGGCTGGAGGTGCTGACGGAAAAGGACAGGGCCGACATCGCCTGGGGCGTGAAGCACGGGGTCGATTTCATGGCGATTTCGTTCGTGCAGTGCGCGAAAGACATGGAAGACGCCCGGGCCGAAGTGGCGAAACACGGCGGCCGGCAGCAGCTGATCGCCAAGATCGAGAAATTCGACGCGGTGGAGAACATCGACGGGATCCTGAAAGTCAGCGACGGGCTGATGGTCGCCCGGGGTGACCTGGGGATCGAAATCCCCTACTACCGGGTGCCGACGGTGCAGAAGATGCTGATCGAAAAGGCCAACGAAGCGAGCAAGCCGGTGATCACCGCCACGCAGATGCTGCTGTCGATGACCCACGCCGAACGGGCG
>Ga0256843_1003542_pt1 | contig 10809 bp, 14 predicted proteins | sample AlvinellametaG_FD_191572 | JGI IMG/M metagenome (GOLD analysis project Ga0256843, IMG submission 191572) | Pompeii worm associated microbial communities from hydrothermal vent at the East Pacific Rise, Pacific Ocean - Alvinella | ecosystem: Host-associated > Annelida > Integument > Unclassified ... | reverse complement strand
TGTAGTTTAGACAAAGAGATAGTTTTAAGTTCAAGTATATCTTTTTGAATACGAGACTCTATATAAGAGGAGAACCAATCATCACGCAACTCTCTAGGATAGTTGATAATTTCAGGATAACCACCTCTAATAGTACTCTCTATAACCTCTATCAAAGAGCTATAGTTTTGTAATTGGTTAAACTCTTGATTAAAAAGCTGTTCTATGATATTATCTTTTTTATCTCTGAGTTCAGCATTAGAGAGAGGGTATAGTTTATATCTAACCATTCTACCAGCTAGAGACTCTGTAACTTTTTTCATTTTTATAAAATCAGCAGAGCCTGTAAGTAGAAACAACCCTTTTTTATCCTCTTTATCAACTAATATCTTAAGATAAGGGATAAGTTGTGGTGCTAGTTGTATCTCATCTATTACCAATGCCTTTTTAGCATAGAACTCTAAGAAATTTTTGGGGTCTATTTGTGCTAGATTTAACTTTTGTGGGTCATCAAGAGTGATATAGTCCATATTATGCTCTTTTGCAATATCTCTAACAAGAGTAGTTTTACCCGATTGTCTTGCTCCATTGAGTGTAATAATTTTGAAATTTTTAAGTGCTAAAATTAGCTTTTTTCTTATTTTTCTTTGAATCATGAAGATAGTATAACATATTATTCCAGATTTTACATACCTAAATTCCAATTTTTACATATATAAATTCCAAATTTTAACACATTTTCAAATTAGTGTTATTATAGGTAATTTTTTTTTTAGATTGCTTATGATTAGATAGATAAAAACGATTATGCAATCTATTTTATACTATAATCATATAAAATATTTAACAGAGGTTAACATTGATGAAAAAAATTTTATATATACTAATGATATTTATAACAACCATTCAGGCAGAGACTATAGATTTAGGTAAGGTCGATTGTAACAAAACAGCAAAAGAGTATCCAAACTTTTTTGACTCTTTTGATAAGGCATATATTGGTATTCCAAAAGGGGTTTTGGGTAGGGCTGAGCCTTTTTATGGTACTTTTGACCAAGCTTTAGTCAAAATACCAAATCTAAAAAAATATACTAAAAAACTGCCAACAGTAGTCTATATGCAAGGTTCAAGCAAATTTGATATGGATAATAAATTTATGAAATGGATTACAGAGGCTGGGTATCTATTTTTTGCACCAAATACATATACTAGTCCAAAACGGATAACTTATAGCTCACCTGTATCAAAAGATATTTATGAAAAGGTTCATGCTTATCGTCAAGCAGAGATAGATTTATTTGTTAAAAGGTTATCTGAGTTGCCTTTTATTGATACCAAACGGATGTTTTTGATGGGATTTTCAGAAGGAGCGTTGGCATCTGCTAGATATAGTGGTGATGAGTTTGTTGGACGGATTGTTCTAGGGTGGAGTTGTGAGGCTAATTATTATACAGACTATCCTAAAGTAGGAGCTAAATTGGATGACCCATTTTTGAATATTATAGGTAGAGATGATAAATATTTTGGTACTCAAAATCCTTGGAGTAGAGGTTATAAACTAAAAGGGAATTGTGCAGATGCACTATTTAAATTTACCAATGCAAAGGTTGTATTGCTTCCAAATACAGGACATAATCTCAAAGATAATATCTTTGTAAAAGATGAAATATTGGGATTTATCAAGCTATTTAAGAATTATAAAACAGATAAAGAAAAAGAGAAAATAAAAGAACAAAAAGAAGAGAAAAAAAACAATAGTAGTGAATAGTTATGATACAATGGTGTAAAAAATCACCAAAAAGTAGAATAGATGGCTAAAAAACTTGTAGAGATAGCACCAAATGATTTCCAACTATCTTCTAAAAATATAGAGCAGTTGCATAGTATATTAGGAGCAAACGAGCAGTACTCTCAACTAATGCACTATTTTACCAAATATCAAGATACTGATAAAAAAGGACGATATCTATATTGGGATGAGTTTCGTTGGAGGGTTGATAAGGATGATGACCCTCAAATGGCATGGTGGTCAACCAAGATGATGAGACTCTTTAAGCTAAAATCTATAGAGCTATATGATAAAAATGGAGATAGTTTTTCATTTTGTATTCCAGACTCACTTCAGGCTAAACTCTACAAGATATATAACTTCTCTCGTCAAGGGATAGTACCTCACAATTCACTCAAACAGAACTTTCTTATCTCTTCACTGATTATGGAGGAGGCTATTAGTAGCTCTCAACTCGAAGGTGCTATAGTAACTAGAAGAATTGCAAAAGATATGTTAACCCAAGAGAGAGTTCCTAGAAATGAAGATGAGCAGATGATACTCAATAACTATATGCTTATGAAAGAGCTAAAGAGGGTCAAAAATGAGGATTTGAGTATAGATATGATACTCTCATTCCATAAGATAGCTACTAAAAACTGTACAGAAAATGGTGTAATTCCTGGTGAATTTAGAAAAGATAATGAGATATTTATCACCAATGGTATGGATGGAGAGGTGGTACACACTCCACCATGTTATACTCAGATACCAAAAAGATTGGCTCAAATATGTATCTTTGCCAATGAAGAGCATGATGGAGAGAGGGGTTCGGTGTTTATTGAGCCTGTAGTCAAGGCTATTATTTTACATTTTATGATAGGGTATGAGCATCCATTTAGTGATGGTAACGGTAGAACGGCTAGAGCAATATTTTATTGGTATATGCTCAAAAATGGATTTGACTACTTTGAGTATATATCTATCTCTAAATTTTTAAAAGAGGCTCCTAAAAAGTATGGAATGAGTTATCTATATAGTGAGATAGATGATAATGATTTGACCTATTTTATATACTATCAAGTAGAGATTATACTTAGAGCTATAGATGAGCTGTTAGGATATTTGCAGACAAAAAGTAGAGAGTTTGAGGAGATTGCATCTTTGTTATCAAATTCAAAGATAGGCTCAAAGCTAAACTTTGTTCAAAAAGATATAGTCAAAAAATCTCTAAAGAGTGCAGGACGACTATTTACAGTCAAAGAGATTAGTAATGATTATGATATAGCATCTAGTAGTGCTAGAAAATATCTAAATGAGCTAGTCAAATATAAGATTTTAGCTTCGTTTAAAGATGGTAAAACTACTAATTATATAGCTTTGGCTAATATTCGAGAGACTTTATTAGGAGGATAGATATGATAGAGAATGGATTTACAAAAGCACTTGATTTTAGACACGCTTGTAAGATATTTGATGAAGATAAAAAAATAGATGAGCCTTTAAAAAAGGTTAGACTACCATTTGATGAAGTGGTAGAGTTTATTGAGTAGTTGAATGGATAAAAAATGAAATACTATAATGTTGAGATATTCAAGCAGATAGACCAGAGTTTTGAACAAGAGGTTATCGAGCATGGTAAATTGGTATCCTTTAAAAAGAAGGATATGCCTTTTTTGAACAATGAACTTTTATCATATTTTTATGTTGTATTAAAAGGCAAGATAAAAACCTATCAGATGAACTTAGATAATGCAAAAGAGCAAACTCTATTTATCTATCGTCAAGGTGATATGTTTGATACTATTATAGTATTGGATGGAAAGGCTCATGATGTTTTATATGAGGTACTTGAAAATTGTGATTTGTTGGAGTTTCCTATAGAAAAGGTGCGTGAGTGGTTGAGGACAAATGAGCAGTTTAATAGGCATTTTTCTTTATATATAGCCTCTCAACTAAGGCATACAGAGGAGTTAGCAAGTGACTTATCTCTATATAGTACATCAGAGAGGCTCTCTAAACTTCTGCTTCAAAATATCGACCCAAACAACAAATATCACTTTCAGCTTTTGGAAAATCTCTCCAAAACAGAGATAGCAAAATTGATAGGAACGATTAGGCATGTTGTGGAGAGACATCTAAAAGAGTTAGAAAAAGATGATATAATCGAAAAAAGCAGAAAAAATATATTTATTAAAGATATAGAAAAACTCCTAGAACATACAAAAAAATTGCTTTTAGCCTAAAAAAAATCTAAAAAAATGCAAAAATGCTACTAAAGTTGCATTTTTTTCTTCACTATATAATATATAATTCTTTCTGAAAAAAATATAGAATAAAAATAAATAAAAAAGGATAGATTATGTTAGTTAGAAGATATGAACCATTTAATGATATTAGAAGAAGTTTTGATTTAGTTAATCAGATTATAAATTCTGTTGAAAAGAGAACAGAAAATGCTGGTGAGTTAGTTGATTTTATTCCAAAGGTCAACACTAGAGAGGGAGAGAATGCCTACCATATTGAAGTAGAGTTACCAGGGATTAAAAAAGAGGATGTTGATGTAAAAGTAGATGGAAATATTCTTACTATCTCTGGTGAGAGAAAACTCAAAAATGAGGTAAAAGAGGAAGATTACCACAAAATAGAGAGTAGATATGGTAAATTCTCAAGAAGCTTTACACTACCAGAAAAAGTTGATGTAGAACATATTCATGCAGAGGCTGACAATGGTATTGTAGAGATAATTATTCCAAAATTAACTATAGATACTAGTAGTAAAAAAATCGAAATTAAGTAAGGGGGTACTATGAGTAGTAACATAAAAGATAAAGCAAAAGAGCTAATCGAAAATGTTGAAGAGAAAGTAGAGCAAGGCATTGAGGTAGTAAAAGAGACATTTGATAATGTAGCTAGACATCTACCTCTAGCCAACTTTGCTAGACATAGTAATGATACTTATGATATAGAGATAGATTTACCTGGTGTAAAAAAAGAGGATATAGAGTTAAAGATAGAGGATGACTATCTAACTGTAAATGCGATTAGAAGAACCAAAAAAGAGGTAAAAGAGGAAGACTACTATCTATGTGAGAGTGATTTTGGTCTAATCTCAAGAAGCTTTGTTTTGCCAAAAGATGTTGACAGAGATAAAATCTCAGCCCATTTAGAGGATGGAAGATTATATATTACACTAGAAAAAGAAGAGGCTAGAAAAGCTAAACAGATTTCTATAAAATAAAGGAGATTACATGTTCAAAAAGATAATTTCTCTAACGCTATTGGCATTTATGCCAATGGTAGCAATATCTGCTGATATCAATATCTCAAAAGACCCATTTGCAAATGACCCTGCACTTCAGGATTTTCAGAAATTACAAGCAGAGATGAATAAGATATTTGAGGATTTTCATAAACAGTTTTTTAGCGATATGAAAATGCCTCAAATACCTATGGATAGTGGGTTCTCTATGTCTGTCAAAACAGATGTGGTAGATAGAGGTGACTATTATGAGGTCAAAGCAGACCTACCAGGTGTAGAACAAAATGCTATAAAAGTAAATGTCAAAGATAATATACTATCTATTGAAGCCAAAACTCAAAATAGCAAAGAGGATAAAAAAGATAATAAAATAATAAGACAAGAGAGATTTGTAGGAAGTTTCTATAGAGCTATGAGCCTACCAGCTGATGCCAATAGTGACAAGATGACTACAGAGTATAAAAACGGTGTCTTAACTATAAAAATTCCTAAAAAATTCAAATAGTATCTATTTGAAACCGACGGCTTTAGCCCTATTTTTTCAGGCTTAAAGCCTTATCGATTAGTCAATTTTAAAACTATGATGACACTTTGTACAGATTGATACTGTAGCTACTTGGGTTGTATCTGATGAGTTTAATATCTTCCCTTTCATTTTGATGTTGTGTCCGACTTTGTCAGCAACCTCTTTTTCACTTTTTTTATCAAATCTATAAACTTTGCCACTCTCTTTATCTTTTACGACGAAAAACTCCTCTTTTTTATCGCTCTGTTTTGAGATAACCCCAGAAATTTTAACTCTATTTTCACCTGAACAACCCATTATCACTATTAGTAAAGCTACTGATAATATACTTTTCATCTTTATCCTTCTTATTTTAAAATTTAAAATTAAATTTAGATTATAATTATATCTCATATATAATATTTAGTCAAACTATCTAATTCCCAACTCTTTAGTTGTATATCTAAATACAGCTCCATTATCATCAGCAAAAAATATATTGCCACTGTTATCAAATGAGACTCCCTCTTGAGCAAATTTGTCTAGTTTTATCTTTTTGAGAACTTTGTTTGTTTTTAGGTTATAGATATAGAGTTTGTCTTTTTTATCGCTGACTATATATAGCCGTTTGTTGTGATATTCCATTCCAGCTGAGTCTATAATGCCATGTTTGATTATCTTCTTGATTTTGGCATAGTTTGTACCTGCTTTTACTATTAGAAGTTTTGCTTTCTCTTTATCTTTGGCTTGGATAGCTAAATAGTATAGATTACCTATTTTTGCAATACCCTCAATCCCTGACTTTTTATCAAATTTAAATCCATCACCTTTGATTTTTAGCTCTTTTGTTTGAAATGTTTTTCTATCTACTTTTAATAGTAGTCCATCTTCTACAGCTAAAATCACCTCTTTATCTTCGCACACTACACCCTCTAAATCATATTTACCTATCTTGTGGCGAGATACTATCTCTCCTTTTGGCGTTATCTCATATAGACTACCCTCATCATTTGCAACCATGAGAGTACCACTATTTTGACAATATGATATACCAGAAGCCTCATCTATAGATGCTATCTTGTGCTGTTCGCTACTACATGCTGTTAGTGTTACTATTATGCTAGTTAGTAGTTTTAGAACTATTTGTTTCATTGTTTTCCCCTTTCTTTTGTAAATCTATACCATATAAGTTTTTGAATTCATATAGTGCATCATTTAAAAACATCATCAAGGACTCTTCATCCTTTTCACCTACCATAGGCTCTACTAGTGCCTCATCCTTGTAGCCTAGGAAATATACAGTTGGAGTACCATTTGGAGAGACTAATCCCTCTGGAATTTTCTCTCCAATATTCATCTTTTGGATTTCAAAGTAGTTTTTGATTAGTTTATGGGGTTTGTTTAGTTTCATTGTCTCTTCAAGTGCATCACAAGATGGGCAATGAGGTTGTGTAATAAAGAGGAGTTTAATCTTCTTGGGGATATCTTTTTTCTCTATACTATTTTGAGTTTCATTTATATTTTTAGGTTCCTCTTTGCTACAAGCTACAAAGAATACAGATATGATTAATAGTGCCAAATAGTGTTTTAGAAACATGTGATAACCCCTTATGTGTAGTTTCATATTATATCACAAATATATCTAAATTAGAACTCAAATCCTCCACCTGCACCTTTGTTCATACTAGAGTAAACAGCATGAACGAAGCTATCTCTTAGTTCGCAGTTTAAAAGCTTCATACATTTTAGACAGCTCTCAACCTGCTGTTCCTGTTGGCACTTCTGTAGTTCCTGTTTTTTGAGTTGGAGTTTTAACTCCCACTCATCTAACTCTAGGTTCTCACTAGTTGAGTCCATAGGCATCTTTTAGTGCATTGATTTCATATTTTGAACCAAAGAAACATGGTGAAGTATCATGTGGATGTGATGGAGATAACTCTAGCAGTCTCTCTCCTTTGTCATTGATAGCCTCTCCACCTGCCTGTTCATATATTAGTGCAAATGGGATTACCTCAAAGAGTTGTCTTAACTTCCCTTTTGGTTTATCTGTAGTAGATGGATAAGAGAATAGTCCACCACCTTTTAGTAGTATCTGATGCAAATCAGGAACCATACCCCCAGAGTATCTGAGTCTATAACCCTCTTGAAATAGTCCATCTATAAACTCTTTGTGAGTTTTGCTCCAATTTTGTTGAGTACCACCTGGTCCATTTAGATTTCCTTTGTTATTTAGAGCTATCTCTCCTAGTTCTCTAAAAGTCTCTTTGTATCCTCCATATAGTAGAGGTTTCATTCCTCTTTCTACATATACAAGCTCAACTCTAGGACCATATACAATATATGCAGAGGCTACTAGGTTTTCTCCTTTTAGTTCACCTTTGTATATCCCAAAGATAGAACCAACAGATAGATTTACATTAATCAAGCTAGAACCGTCTAGTGGGTCATAACATACGGTAAACTCTCCATTAGGATTTAGCTCCAAGACCCCCTCTTTCTCTTCACTTACAAGATTTTTGACCGAAGCTACATTAGCAAATGCTTTTTCTATAATCAAATCACTTTTGACATCTAGTTTTAACTGCTCTTCACCTGAACTATTTTCAGTATCACTATATCCCAAATCTTCTGTTTGGATTGCATTTTCAATCTCAAAAGCTATTTTTTTGATTGTCTCAAATATATTTAACATCTCTATACCTCTTTTGCGTTTTTTTCTATCCAAGCTATGATATTATTAGTATCATTTAGGTTCAGTATATCTATCTCTTTTGGTATATTATACTCTTTTGGGTTTATAGTATCGTCAATTGCGATAGCTTCACTAAATCCAAGATAACTCTCATCTATTTTGTTACGAAATATAGCTATCCTTGGTAGTGGAAGAGTTTTTAGTCCCTCTACTAGTAGTATATCAAAATGACCTAGCATAGATACCACTTCATCTAAACTTTTTTCTCGTTTTGAAAAATAGGTGGTTCTAGTAGGAGATATAACCACAACCTCTGCACCTGTTTGAGAAAATTTGTAGCTATCTTTCCCCTCTGTGTCAAATGAGGCTTTGTCTTTTGGGTCATGTTTGATAACTGCTACCTCTTTTGTTTTGATAAGCTCTTTGGCTACTTTTTCAATTAGGGTAGTTTTCCCACTACCTGATGGTCCTGTAAATGCTACAGCATAGCGTCTCATATTTTTCCTTGGATAAATTAATAAGCGATTATACATTAATGTTTATCAAAAATGTGTTAAAATGTTTTAATATTAAATAAAGGTTCATAAAAATGTATAAAAAAATATTGTTGCTCTCTTCTTTTCTGATTTTAGCAGGATGTTCAAGTAAGGAGAGTTCAAATATATCACAGCTATTTAACAAAGATGAGATATATCATATCAGTCTGCTCAATACCCAAAAGGCTCAACTAATAGCATCATTTGAGACAAAAGCACTACTTACAGCTACATACCTAAATCCTGTTTTTACAAATAAAAAGACTAAAAATTTCTCTGTAGATGTATCAGGGGGAGAGTATTTTTTTGTTGGGGTTTATATAAATGGAAGTAAAACAAATAGGTTTGATGAGAAAGGGTACTCTTTGACTTTAAATGGTATGAAACCAATAGAGGTTAAAAAACTAGACAAAGATGACCCACTAAGATATGAGATGCCTATGGTTGATAATTGGAGTACATACTATAAGGTAAAATTCCCTGAAGTACAAGGAGATACTCTTACTTTAGTATTTGAGAGTGATAGATTTGGTAAAGATATTTTGACTTTTAAAAAAAGTAAAAACTAATTACCTAAACTTATCAGTCTCTAAAGGCTTATCTAAATTATCTAACAGAGTGCTAACTTTAGTTGGTATCCCTAAAAGATTTAGGTATATAACATAGTTAGCCAATACCTTTTTACCATACTCTTTGCTCTCTTGGTAATCGATTAGTTCCATACTTAGGTATGGTTCATACTTTCCTCTTTTAAATAGATGTTGGCTTTTTATTGTTCGTTTGGTAAAGCCTATCCCTCCATTATAAGCATATGCTACAAATAATGGGTGATATAAAAATCTATTGAGATAATTTAGATGTTGGTCTGCGTAATCTATAGCAGTATAGGGGTTGAACATATCATCCAAATCTATACTCTCTCCTCTTTGTTTAGCTAGGTGCTTAATCAAAAATGGCATAATCTGCATCATCCCTAGTGCATAAGATGTTGATATAGATGCAGGTACAAATCTACTCTCTTGTCGCCCTATAGCATAGAGTAGTGCAATTCGATGTTTATCTTTTCCAAACATAGCATCAAAGTATGGCATAGCAAAATACTGCTCCTGATAATCAGAGGCTTTCTCTTTGAGGTAGCTATATATCCCCTCAGTCATAAAACTTTTATAGTTGTCTGCTTGTACCTCTATAGTCTCTGGATGGTTTTTCATATCTATTTTGATATTTTCCCAATCTATTGGGTTGTATGGGTCTATATATTTGACTAGATGAAAGCCTAGATTTGGAGTTATGACATCTGGGTATGGCATATTTAGTATATCTCTAGCTTTTAGTGTATATATATTTACCTGTGGGCTTTGAGTTAGGTTGTTTAGATAGCTTTTATCTTTGGTTAGTAGATATAGCCAAAAGTCAGATTGGTCATGCTCTGATTGGTGTGTAGCTTTGTTTTTTGCTTGTTGGATATACTCTATAGCTTTGTCTATTTTATTGAACTCTATAGCATTGATACCCAACAAAAAGGTGGTCTTAAATGATAGATTGTCACTAATTGGTGTATCAAGTAGAGATTTTTTTAACTTTTGTAAAGAGTGTGTTGTTACTATTTTAAATATAGTTGTGTTGAACTGTTTCTCTTGAACTAGTTGTTGTAGCTGTTCTTTTGATAGTGCATGGTTAAAGTATCTCTTTCTATATCTACTTTTGCTACGGTTAAATATATAACATACTGTCTTTGGAGACACGCTCTTTAGTGCTTCAAATGGATTGTTACTAGCCATAACTTTTAGTACATCAGAGTATTTACCTTGTGCTTTTATTCTTCTATATAATCTTTTGAGCTGTTTTTTGCTCTTTTTTGAAGCAACTTCAGGGTATATGATATAGTTTTTTGGGTCTTTTGGAGATTTTGGGTTTTGATTTGGTAGATAGCCAACTCTCTTACGGATAGCCTTTTTGAGTTTATAACTAGCTCTTTTTATCTGATTGTAAGCTTGTAGAGCCTCCTCTTTTGTTGGGTTTCCCTCTTTTAAAAAACGCCAAATATAGTAATCTTTTGAGATTGAT
>Ga0256843_1003541_pt1 | contig 10812 bp, 10 predicted proteins | sample AlvinellametaG_FD_191572 | JGI IMG/M metagenome (GOLD analysis project Ga0256843, IMG submission 191572) | Pompeii worm associated microbial communities from hydrothermal vent at the East Pacific Rise, Pacific Ocean - Alvinella | ecosystem: Host-associated > Annelida > Integument > Unclassified ... | reverse complement strand
CTTATATGTTTCTTCCATAAGTTCTTTATGCAGTGCTTCCAAATTTACTGCAAGATTTGTCTCAAACGCTAAAACAGATCTTTTTTTTCTCTTCCCTTTTCTTGCTATCAAAAACGCCTCATGGAGATTTTTTATTGAAAAAGCTTTTTCGTATAAATATGATATTCTTTTTTGTGTTGTTCGATTTTCAATATCTTTACTAAAAGCACAACACTTGTTAATTTCGCTTTTCGCAGGACAACACACCCCTGTATCTCCACTACCAGCTTTTGCTGTTTTTGGAATTGAGATAGAGTCACGACCACCCGTATTGTTGTTCGAGTTAGTACGGTTATTGTTGAGATTCATAGCCAAAACCCCAGCATTAGACCAGTTGTTCCAGTTACCACCACGGAGACAAGCCCCATCTTGCCATCTTTCATGTTACTGTGCTGCCCTTTGTTTTATATGCTTGATCCAAGCACCTATTATTTTTCCTATTTCATCTACAAGCTTTGATATTGCTGCAAACTTGTCATAGGCATTGCGTTTTTCGTCTTTTTTACCATTTTTAAATGCAAAATATCCCAACTCATTAGCAAGATATATTTGCATCCGTAACTTTTCATGTGTAATATCAAGCTCAGTTAGTGTCGTTTTTTTATAGTATCTTTTTTGACACTCTGTAATAAGATCATAGATCTTATATGCAGTGTTTCTTATGTTGTTTGAAAGTGCATATTTTTCATATTTAGGAAAATGATTTAGATATATATTTAATAGCTTCATCATTTCCAAAAATCTATGATTTAATACAGCTTGAGAATTTACACCCATCGTTCACTACCGTTCACTACACAAGGTAACAGGCACGACCACCCGTAGTGTAGCTCGAGTGAGTACGGTAACCGCTGAGATCCATAGCCAAAACCCCAGCATCAGACCAGTAGCCCCAGCTACCACCACGGCGACAAGCCATTTCATTTCTTAAATATCTGTATAATCCATCATTTCCGAACTCTGTTGTGCCATTGCTGCTTACTCCATTTGCGTTAGGAACACCTATGCTCATTCTTTTGTAGTCATCAGATGTTCTATCTGTGTTCATGTTAAACACAATTTCGTCATCATTTCCAAAATATATCCATCCGTCATTTCCATCAACGACATCACTAATATCTATCTGATCATACAGGCTTGCATCGTAAGCACCACCATCGGTACTGTCATCAACGATTGTTCTTATATCTACTGACTCTTTTAGAACTAAAAAACCGTCATCGTCTGTTCGAATGAAACCACTTGCACATTCCCACATAAGACCGTTTAGATCTGCTATACCACACTCTTGACCGTTGTGCGTTGTTTTTGCGAAAGGAACACCAGATCCTGTTAATCCGCAATCGCTATACCCACTTGGACTATATGTAACAGATGAGTCGTTCGCATCACGCAAAATAGAAGCGTGACAACCTTTTGGATACTTAGGATTTACGCCTACATACGCACATGCTACTTCTGAAGTTGCTTCTTGTGCATGTGCTTTTGATAGGAAAAATAACATTTGCCATTCAAAAACACTCATTAGGTGATACCCTACACCTGCACTTTGCACTGCTTTATATAGACCACCCATGTTGTTTGCTGGTGCGTTATTAAGAGCAGATATTGGGTTATTTCCTGAATATGTGCTAAGTGGAACGGCATTTTTAACACTTGCAAATACTCCATTTTTATTTGATGCCAAGTATTTATATATAAATATGCCTCTGATTTCTTTGCCACCATTTATAAAACATCGTTGGATAATATAATCACTTCTTGGATTGTCTGAGATATAAACATTATTCCCACTCAATTTTACATAGTGTTTTGGAACGAAACATAGTTCACTACCGTTTTGATCTATATATGATCCATAATTTTTAGATCCTATTCGGTCATGTCCGTCCATTGGTGTCCAACCTTCTGGCAACAAATCTGGTGGACACGTTGCGACTCCGAATCCTATAGTTCCAGGTATTCCAATGCTATATATCTTGCTATCTGTTTCTTGTAAATATGTTTCAAAAGATTTAGTAAAGTGTGCTACATCTTTTGCACTTGCATTTGCTGATAGTTCATTAAACTTTTCATTTACTGCTCCCAAAATAGTAGAGTTTAACTGCTTCGTATCGCTCAAGCTTTTGACAATATAACTTACTTCATCTAGCGATGTTGCGTTTTTAACAAGATCGTATGATCTCTCTAGTAATGTTTGTGTAATATCCATAAATTTTCTCCTTAAAAATTAAATCCGAAAAAAAGATCTGTTTTGATATCTTGCACAAGTGCGTATATTGCATCTTCAGAGAGTGTTGCTTCTTCTGGGATTACATAACTTTCTATAGTTTCTTTTGCTTCAACTGCATCATTTCGTGCAGTTTGTGCAGATTTGCTATACTCTTGTGCATCATCTCTGTATCTTTTTGAGTCATCCATGTAGTCTTTTGTTATTCGCGTACTCTCTTCTATCTCTCTTGCTAAAACATTTGTTTGATCAGTTGCAGCATTAAAAGAGATTAACACAGGATTCATCCTTGACCATGTTATCTCTGCATTCTTACTAAATGTTTTATGATCCTGACCAATCTGAGGAATGGTAGTTTCATCAAACAGTAAAACTTCATCTATATTCTGCATTATATATATCCTTCCACTTCGAGTTGATATTTTGTTGTAGTAGTGCCTATAGGCATGTCGTGATCTTTTATCTCTCCAAAAATTGCTAGAGATTTAAAACCATCTTGTCTTTCATCACCAACTATTATAAGAGGAATATCAACAAACTTTTCCAGCCTATTTTGTATCTGATCTATAGATACTGCATTAATTAGGCATGTAATGCTCATTCTCTTGTAACGAGCTTTTTTTCTTGTTACGATGTTTCCCCACTCGTCGCGTGTTTTAGATGTAACACCTCGTGTAGATACTGTAGGGGCTGGATCTGCTAAAGACAATCCAACATCCCTACTTCTTCCGTACACAATATGTGCAACACTTACAACACCTGTATTTCTGATCCAAATTTCAAGTGTTGCATCAAACACCATGTTTAAGATAGCTCCAGTTGTTCTTACATACTCATCTTCTGCATACGTCCACTCCCACCAGTCGCTAACATCCCTGAATGTTGTCTCAAGTGTTAAGTCTTGTATGATTTCATTGTTTTCATTGTTTGTTATGCGAATCTGTACTTCGCTTGCTTCAATGTTTTCTAACATTAAAGTATCTACAAGGCTAATTTGAAATTTATAATATATCTCATTTTCATTTGTTGTTTTGCTAGAGCCTTTTTCATCAAAGGCTCTGTAATAGTTAGTAGCTCCAATGTCGTACCAAAACTCTCCATACCCAGTGAATTCATTTACATCATCAATAGGATTAACACCTTGTTCAACATCTTTTATTGCTTTGTACAATCTTGTTGAATCTTCAACTTGCACTATTGCATTTGTTGCAAATGTATCGTCACTGTTCCATACTTCTATGCCATCTTCTATCTTATTTATATTACTATCTAAAATATTTGGTGTAATCTTTGGTGCTATTATCATGATGCCATCTCATCTCTGATATCTTGGAGTTCTTTGCGTAGCTTTCTGATCTCTTCTGCTTGTTGAAGCTGTATTGTAAGTGTGTCTTGTTGCACTTTGTATGATTCACTTGTGTCTTGTGCTATTTGCTTTAAAACATCAAGCTCTTCGTTAACATTAACTCCAAGTTGATCAAACTGGGAAGCAGCTACAAGCTGATTAAATTCCATCTCTTCTTTAGAATTGAAATTAGAGCTATCTTTTAGCGCTGATGTTAACGAAATTGTTTTTTGAAGTTCGTCGTTAAATTCATCATACATGCCACTTTGTAATAGTTCTTGCGTCTTTGACATAGAGTTGTAATAGTCTTGCAATGTAGTAGTGTTGTCAAGCATCCTTAAAGAATCTGCTGTGTTCTGTATTGTATCAAGTGAACCTCCTAAACTATCTATCCATCCACCAAGAACATCTTCATAAATATCTTGCGTTTTTTGAATGAGCTTTTCATTCGCTTCTAAAAACTCAAGCTCTGCGTCTGTTAGCCCACCTACACCATCTTTTAGCGTCTCAAACATATTTTGCAACTCATCATTTGTTGTTGCGATGTTTCCTTGGTAGTCAATATTGTTTGCCATATCTTCAAGTAGTTGAGTTTCTGTTTTAAAGCTGTCTTCCCATGTTTTTATGTTGTTTGCTGATGAAGCAATTGCATCAGATACTAAAGCTATTGAATCTTTATAATTTAATGCTTCTAGTGCTCCGTTTTCAAGCGCTTTTTTTGTTTCTTCAGAAAGCGTTTTAGTAAGTTCAATCTGTGCGATAATGTCACTGCTATCTTGACTTTGTAATAGTTCAATATTTTCTTTCGTTAATTCGCTCTCAAGAAGAGAAATAGAAGATATTTGATCTTTTAAATATTCAGATATATCAGTATTGTTTGTAAGTTTATATACATCATCATATGCTTTAGAAAGAGAATCATTTTTGTAAAAATTTGTGTTTGTAATATTGTCATAGTACCCTTTAAAACTACTTGACATATCAACAAGCTGGTTCATTCCATCAAGAGTTTGTGTTACGAACTCTTTTGATGCATCTTTTGCATCTTCTATTATTTTAGTATATTCGCTATTATCTAGTCCAAACAATGTTAATAGATCAGAATCGCTAATGTTATCACTCATAAAATAATTAGGATATGCACTATTATAAACACTTACTATTTCAGATTTGTTTTTTAATAACCCATCAATTAATTTTATTACACCGTAATTATCTTCTTCTAATTTACTATAATCAAAATGAGAAACACCCCAGTTACTAAAAGCAATTCCATTTACATATTTCTGTGTAACAGATGCAATATCTTCACCATATGAGCTATTTATAATATCAGCAATTTCCTGCATTTTATCTGCATTAGTAAAATTTATATTAGCAAGTCCGTTTCCATTATCATCAACATCAAGCATCCCTATAGCTTCAATGTTGTTTTTTGATAAAGTATTTTCAAGCTCTGCTATGTTTTTATCTAATGTTAAAGACAAACTGTTCCCATCATACCCAGCAATGTTATCTAGTATCTCTATTTGTCTATCTAGCCTATCTGTTATCGGCTTAACGCTCTCTTCGTAGTCATCTGCTCTTTGTTTATAATCATCCTCTCTTTGCTGTGCATAGCTGATCGATTGTGAAGAAGAACCACCACCAGATCCACCAAGCGATGAAAGCTGAGAAATAAGAGGCAAAACAGCTGTTGTTGTTGCAGCAACTGCTGGAAGATTTGCAGGGAATGGAGCTGATGCCCACGCCTTAGTTATCGCACCGTATCCACTTACGATACCTAACGTTGCCTGTACTGCCTGAGATGCCTTTGCAGCTGAACTACCCTCTTCATAAAAGTTTCCTATCGCTCCTGCTAAGTTAGAGTATGCTCTTAATTCTGCATTGTTTTTCTCTTCAGTGATCTTAGCACGATCACTTTCCCACATTGCAAGAAGTTGTTTTGTTTTAAGTTCATCTCCTGCAAACTTAGTGAACTGTTTTTCATACTTTTTATCAAGATCAATTTTAGATTTTTTTGCTTTGAGTTCTGCAACATAGTACGCATTTGTAGCTTTTGAAATCGACTCAAATTTACCAGCCACTCCATCGAGATTGTTTCCCCAATCAAGGGCACTTTGTGCAAGATCAATCTGCGCATCTAAGATATCTGTTTTGTTTACATCAAGCACATCTTGCCACTCTTTTTCAAGATCAATTTGCCGTTTTTTCTCTTCATTTGCTTGTATAACAAGAGGATTTTGCTTGTTTAATGCTTCATAAACTTTTTCAAAATCTTCAGCAGATAGTTGCGTGTTATGCGACAATCTCTCAATAGTGTCGCTTAGATTCAGCACCCATTTGTCATAGTCTGTTCCAACTATATTTATATACTCTCTGTAAAGCTTTTCATTTTCATCTTGCGTGTTTGTTTGTTGTTTTTGTTGTTTTTGTTTTTGTTGTTTCTTGCTTTTATTGTTTGCAAATTCATAATTCAACTTTCGCTGTGACTCAATTGCACTTTTATTTGAAGAAATTGTTGTTTCAATCGCTTCTTTTGAAAGTCTTAACTTTTCAATAAAATCTTCACGCACTTTCATATTTTTGTGCGTTTGTGCATACATTCTTTCAAGAGCCTTTGACTCTTCATCAGAAAGAAAGATTCCGTTTTCTACTCTAAACGCAATTCCTGCAATTCTAGCTCCAAGTGAGTCAAAAGCATTAATTAGTTCTACTACACCAACTGATATTCCATATACAGCATTTATTGCACCAATAGAGAAGCCATTAATCATCTCACGAGCGTGTGTTATGTCTTCATCAGACATTTTGTTAAGCAGGTCGCTAAGCGTGTTTAGTCCTACTTTTGCACCATAGAATGTATCTTCTGTCATTTTTCCTGTAAGAACATCCCAAGAGTTGCCAAGATTTGAAAGTGCTATTCCCATTGTGTCTGCAGCTTTAAAGTCTTTAAGCGTGTTGATTAACAGTTTAACAACATCGTCAGACTCTTTTAATTTCTCATTTGTAAGACCTAGTGAAGATAAGAAACGACCTAAATCTGAATTTGCAAGCACTGTTCCTGTTGCTAGTCCGTCAACTCCTGCAAGTAGTGAATTAAATTCAATCCCAGCTGCACCTGATGCAATAGAGATAGATCGTGTTAATTCAATCATATCAGAAGTTGAAGCACCAGCATTTTTCATACTGACATACATTGCATTGTATATTTTGTTTGTTTCGTTTAGAGAGTGTGGAGTTTGTGCGTTTATTCGCTGTAGTTCCTTGAGTGTGCTTGTAGCTTCTATGTTTGCAGCATTGTATCTTTCTAAAACTGGAATAGACTTGTCTTGAACAGCAACAGAAAGTGATATAAGTCCTGCTTTTGCCTCTTCTAGTTCTATGTTGAAAGAGAAGCCTGATTTCATCACAGACTCTAGTGCTTTTTCTACTGCATAGATTCCTACTGCAGCAGTTGCAAGACCTGCTATTGAACCTTTTAGTGTTCCAAAAGATTTTTCTGTTTTATTTACTTTGAAATCAAGATCATCAAATTCACTGTTAATAACTTTTAAAGATCCAGTGTTTTTATCAACAGTAATTTTAATTCTTAAATCTTTTTCCAAAGTAAATCCCTATTTTTTTCTCTTTGAAAGCTCACTTGCCCATATTCTACCCATATACAGCACTATAGGTGTAAATTCACTCTCTTCAAAGTTATTCCACAACAAAAAGTCTTTTGTTGCCTCGTAATGTTTTCCAACGATTCCACCCATTCCACCATATTCGAAAGGAATTTGCAAAAAAACCCTTGTCAATTTGTAAAGCTCAACGTCGTCATCAAAAAAGACAACATTTGAGTCTTCATTTTCTTTTACAGCTTCTATATCTTCATCGTCAAGGCAAAGCTCTCCACTATCGTTTGCGTTTTGCTTAGCCCACTCGTAAAGTCTGCTTATGCTTTTTTGTGTAGCTTTCCCAGCTCTTCGTCAAGTTCGTTTTTAAACTCATAGATGTTGCCACTTTCGATTAAATATTCAATAAGTTTATCAACTGCACCATCTGTCTTTGATGTAAGACTCTCACTTAATGTTTCTTTTGCATGATCGAGTCTGCCTTTTGCGTCTTCAATACTAAGACTCTTGTCTATTTGTTTTGTTGTTGGCTCGAAATACTCATACTCATACTTTGCACCATCTGGAAACTCTATCTCAAATTTTGCGCTTTTTCTTCGTAATTTAATTTTTTTCATAGTAGTTATTCCTTGTAATTTTTTAGCAGTTTTTTAGTTATGGGAAACTACAAAAAAACCCTCTTTTTATGCGTAAACAATTGTGAAGTTAGGAGTTGATCCATTTTTTTCTAATGAAAATTTACGGCTTATCACTACTTTTCCACTATCGTCACTTTCACTTACTTCTGTGTATCTACAATTTTCTGCAGTAAAAGTAAAAGTATTTCCACTTTTAGATGTAAGCAAAATAGAAATTGACTTCAAGTTTCCATTTAAAAAGTCATCCCAGTGTGATGTATCTCCTTTAATTGCATTATCTTCAAGTGTAATAGTTGGCTTGTAGTCACTTCTGTAAAACTCTTTTTGGCTAATTGCATAAATCTCTTGCATCTGGTTTCCCATATCAAAAGACGCTTTTTTAAGATTTAGAGTTCCACCAGATAGTGTTACTGCACTGATAGATTTAACGATAAATACATCATTGCTGTCAAGCGTTACAGATGGATTGTCTTCTGCTGATGATAAAGAACTGAACCCTGAGATATCAAAAGAAGTCTTTGCAATAGTTCCTACTTCAAAATCAAGCTTTAGATTGGCACTAACACCGCTAAACTCTCTTTTCTCACCATCGAGATAAAATAGAACACTTCCATTTGCGATCTCAGTGTCATTTGGTGTATATGTTACTTTGTGGTTATCACTATCAACAACTTCATTAAGACCACACATTTTAAGCATCTCTGAAAGTTTAGGAAGTGTTTCACCACCTCCATTACCTCTAAGATTACAACTAAGTGTTCCACTTACTGACAAATAGTCATCAACCACATAACCTTTTGTTCCACCCATGCCACCATCAAGTTGTTTATACTCTCCAGTTTTTCCACTAAGTGATGGGATAAAAACACTATCTAAATCAACTACATCAGTGGTAGATGGAGTACCACCAACTTTTGCAAGAAATACTTGTTTTTCTGTTAATCTCTTAGCCATTTTCTACACCTTCTTTGGCTTGCTTGGTGCAGCTTTAATAAATTTTACTTTTTTTATATCTGCATACCCATCAAAGAGATGTTTGTGACCATTAAATACGACCACTTCATCATATTCTTTTAGCTCATCTAGTTTTAAAAAACCGATGTTGCCATAGACAACACCTTTTCCCTCTTTTGTTTTTGTAAAATCTAAAATCTTAGCCATTTCAAGTCCTTATTTTGTTTTAGCTAGTACGCCAGCTGATTGTTTAATTTGTGAGATTAGGTCCCAACTAGCAGTATCTGCAAGGATTGCATCAGTAGGGTTTGCACCTTGTGCTTTATCATAAGAGAAACCTTTTACTTTTACACTGTAACCTCCTTCAGAGTGGAAGTTGTAACCAGCATTTGAGTTGAGCGTATCAAGCTGAGACAATATCTCTACAATCTCACTCTCATCAACACTTAAAGCACCTTCTGTAAGACCTAGTATATAATGACCTGAGTTATCACCATCAACCCAGTTAAGAGCTGCATTATCAACGGTCCATAACTTTCTTCCAAGTGTTCCTGCTGTACCATCATAAACAGCACCATAAGATATTTGGTCAGCTGTTGAGTTTATTGCATCACCAAGAAGCTTATAAGTTCCATAAGACGGTGCAACAAAAACTTTCACATCTTCATAAGCATCACCAAGCTTAAACATAGACTCGTTTAAAATTCCAACACTTGGATCTGCTGTTCCATCTCCTGCAACAAGTTCAGATTGACTCGTAATTGCACCTATACCAGCAATAAGTGCTTTTTGTATAGCCCATCTCGATATAGCACTACCAAGCTGTCTCCCAACCTCTGCATTAAAGCTCTCTAATGATGAACCATATCTTTTCATCTGAGTTTTAGTGATAAAAACATCATCTTTAAAATAAAGTTTTACGATAGTATCATCAAGTGTGCTTAATGTATTTGGAGTAACAGCCGTTTGTGTATTTGGATCTCTTCTTGTAGGATTACCAAAGTTTGCAAAGAAAGTCTTGTCGAAAAAGTCTCCCTTGTGAATACCTTTACCTACCGAAATAGCTCCACCTGTCGCATCCTGTGCTTTTAGTAAATTATCTTTGATTGTATCTACTGCTGTAGCCTGTACTACTTCATCAATTATCTTAAATGCCATTTTTTTATTCTCCTAAATTCATATAGGCTTCTACACCATTTTTAGAGATAAATGCTTCAATGTCGCTATCATTCATCTCGCTTTTTTTCTTCCAACCAAAAGAAGATTGGTTACCATTTGTACCACTACCTTGTCCACCTTGAGACTTTAATAGTTGTGGCTTTGACTCGAAATAGCTTTTTAAGCCGTCTTCGAGACTAAGTATGTTCTCGCCATCTTTGAACTTGATGCCGTCGTCTGTAATTTCAATGCTGTGTTTTAATGCAAGAGACACGACATTTTTGTCAATTACATCAAAACTACTCAAAGCATTCGATAAAGCATTGTCAATCTTAAGAACTCTGTTTTGATCCTCAATTTTTTTAATATTTTCAAGTAGATTTTCGTGTTCTTTTTTTTGCTTTTGTAGATCTGCCAAAACTTCACTTTTGCCGTCTTCTTTTGCTTTTTCAATCTGAGCATTCAAAGACTCGATCTGTTTTTCATAGCCGTCTTTTGCACCAATTGCATTTTCAAGCTGCTCTTTAGCAGTCTTTAACTCAACTCTATAGTTTGCTGCCTCATCACGAACCTTTTTAAGCTCTCCTGATAAGTCACTGTCTATCTGTGTTGCGACTTCTTTGTCAATTTTCCCTGCCTCTAGCAGTTGTTCTAAGATTTTTAACATCTATTCCTCCCGAATATTTACAAAATAGTAGGACTTAACTGTGTCATAAATGCAAAAAATGGCACAAAGCACAGTTAACCTTTTAAAAATGTAAGTACAAGGCAAAATATGGATTATCTAGAAAGATGGAAGTTTGCAAGAGAGGCGTTTGAGGGTTTCGATAG
>Ga0256843_1003540_pt1 | contig 10812 bp, 10 predicted proteins | sample AlvinellametaG_FD_191572 | JGI IMG/M metagenome (GOLD analysis project Ga0256843, IMG submission 191572) | Pompeii worm associated microbial communities from hydrothermal vent at the East Pacific Rise, Pacific Ocean - Alvinella | ecosystem: Host-associated > Annelida > Integument > Unclassified ... | reverse complement strand
GAATATGCGAAAAAATATCTAAATTTTGCGGGAGGTATTTTGAGTTTTGATTTGGGCAGTTACGACAAGGCGAAAGAATTCGTAAAAAATCTTAAAATTTTCAGTCTTGTGACGAATATCGCCGATTCAAAATCCCTTGTTACTCATCCTGCGAGTACCACACACCAGCAGCTGAGCAAAGAAGAGCTTAAAGCCGCCGGAGTGCCTGAAGGACTTATAAGAATGAGCATAGGTTTGGAGGACGTTGAAGATTTGATTGAAGATATCGGAGGTGCTTTTGAAAAAATATCTTAACAGGATTGTTTATCTTCCTTCTTTGCTTTTTTTTATTGCCGTTATTCTTTTTACGGTTTTTTATTATTCCTATATAAAAAACGTAACGACCGAAGAGTTTAACAAAGCAAAAGAAAATATTATTAAAACCCAGAAAAAATTTCTCAAAATTAACATAGAATCGGTTGTAAGCGGGGTAAATGAAATCAGGATAGTTACGTTTAATTCGAGCGAATATATATTAAAAAATCTTTTAAACATAGTCATAAAAAATTACGAAGCTGCAAAAAACAAAAAAGAATTTTTCAAAAAACATTTTAACGATAAACTGTTTTTTTATATTATCTCAAAAGACTACGTATTCCCTTCATTTTATCAGACATATATTAAAATCCGCAATAAGCATTTGATAACCGTTTATAACGGAAAAAAATATTTAAGCGTTGAAAAAAAATTCGGCGATAAAATCATCGGAGTGGCATTTGAACTTTCAGCACTTGATAAAATCATAAAAAAAGAGATAATCGATTATATCGCTTCACTGAACCACGGCAAAGATTATATAGCTTTTTCACAAATTACGAACTGGGACGCCCCAAACGGATATTTCGGCAAAATGATTTATCATCCTCTCAAAGAATATATGGGTATGAGGCTTAATATTAATAAACCGGATGTAAAAGGAAACTATTTCAGAAAAGAATATTTCGAATGTTTAAAAGAACATAACGGCTGTTTTGTAAGTTATTATTTTAAAAATCCTCAATCCGGAAAAATTGAAAAAAAATTAAGCTATTTCAGAATTTACAGGCCTTATAATTATGTATTCGTAAAAGGAGTTTATGCATCGGATATTTTACAACACTTAAATTTCTTGAAAAAACAGATATTTAAACGGTTTTATACCATTTATTTCAATACAGTATTGTTTTTACTGTTTTTTACCGTTATTGCGATAATAGTAGGAAAATATCTCAGTGATAAAATCGGTCAGATAATGATAAAAGAATATGAAAAGCTCGAAAAAGGCTATAAGGATTCGAGAAAAGAACTTATTGAAAGGATTTATTACGATAAATTAACGGGGCTTCCTTCAAAAGTAAAACTGGACGAAGACAAGGAAAAATTCAAATCGTTAATTCTTTTGGACATTGACGAATTTTCAAATTTAAACAATCTGTACGGATTTGAATACGGTAATGAAATTTTAAAATGTGTGGCTGATTATCTGAAAAAAAGGTTTTTAAACGTTTACAGAATCGGAAGTGACGAATTTGCAATTCTTTTAGACCGTGAAATAGATGAAGAATATCTTAAACAACTTGCTGATGAAGAAGTCGAATGCAACGGTGCCGAAATTATGTTTGTTCTTGGTGCGAGTAATATAAAAGATTTGTTTGTAACGGCTGAAAGTGCACTTAAAAAAGCCGTCCGCTCCAAAATGAAATATTTCTTATATGAAGAAGAACTCAAAAAAATACAAAAAGAAAAATTAGAAAAACTTAAAAAATTAAGAACGGCACTTCAAAACGAAGACGTTATTCCGTATTATCAGGCAATTGTGGATAAAAACGAAAAAATCACCAAGTATGAAGCACTGATGCGTATTAAGATTGATAATCAGATACTTTCGCCTTATTCATTTATGACACTCATTAAAGACGCAAAGCTTTATGACGAATTTTCTAAAATTATGATAAAAAAAGTTTTTAAAGATGCGAATATTAAAAAAATTCCCGTATCGATAAATCTTTCGTTTTCCGATATCGTTCATGAAGAAATAAGAAAATTAATTCTTGAATTGCTGGAAAAATATAAAATAGGAGACCTTATAACGTTTGAGATTTTGGAGAGTGAGAGTATTCAAAACTTTAAACAGGTTAAAGAGTTTATAGATGAGGTTAAAAAATACGGGGTGAAAATCGCAATTGATGATTTTGGAAGCGGTTATTCTAATCTTGTAAACGTACTCTCCTTAGAGCCGGATTATATAAAAATAGACGGAACTTTGGTTAAAAACATCGAAACGCCTGAATATTATGAAATAGTTAAACTGATAAACGATTTTGCGAAAAAATTTAAAATAATGACAATCGCCGAATTTGTCGAAAACGAAATGTTTTTTAAAATTCTTAAAGAAATAGGAATTGACTGTTTTCAAGGATATTATTTCTATAAACCGGCGCCTTTTGATAAAATTTCATAAAAAAAGGCAGTTATGAAAATTCAGACAAAATTGGCTAAATTTACGAAACCCCTTTATTTAGAGAGCGGAAGACTTCTTGAACCCTGGCAGATAAAATATGAAACATACGGAGAACTTAACGAAAAAAAAGACAATGTCATTTTAATCACGCATGCTCTTTCAGGTTCTCACCATGCCGCAGGAATGTATGAGGGGGATAGAAAACCCGGATGGTGGGACAAACTAATAGGTGACGGAAAAGCTATCGATACGACCAAATATTTCGTAATTGCCACTAACGTTATAGGCAGCTGTTTTGGTTCCACAGGTCCTATGAGTGAAATTTATCCGGGCAGCAACGAAAGATACAGACTGAAATTCCCCGTAATCACTATCAAAGATATGGTAAAAGCCCAGAAAATTCTTCTTGATTCGCTCGGAATAAAAAAATTAAAAGCGGTTATCGGCGGCAGTATGGGGGGAATGCAGGCTCTAAGACTTGCGGTGGATTTTCCTGGATTTGCCGAATACGTGATACCTATAGCCACTACATACCAAACAAAACCTTATGTAATTGCCATAAATAAATCTATGACGGAAGCGATAAGGGCCGATAAAGATTTCAAAAACGGAAATTACGAACCCGGTGCCGAATTAAAAGGTCTTGCGGCTGCAAGGATGATAGGGTATCTGAATTATATTTCACCTGCCACTTTTGAGAAAAAATTCGGACGCGAGTATGTAAGAACGGACGGTATGTTTGAACTTTTCGGAAGATTTCAGGTAGAAAGTTACCTTGAATACAACGGTGCGATGTTTCCGAAATGGTTTGATGCGTTAAGTTATATTTATCTTTTGAAAGCCATCAGCCTTTTTGACATAAGCCGTGGATTTAACTCTTTAAACGACGCTTTTTCCCAAATCAAAGACAAAATGTATCTCATCGGCTTCAGCGGTGACACCCTGTTTTTTCCTCAGGAAATGAGAGACATTAAAAAATACATGGACAAAGTAGGAGGCAGGTGTCAGTATTATGAAATCGACAGCGATTACGGTCATGACAGTTTTTTGGTGGAAATAGACAAATTTGATTTTCTTATAAGCGATATATTAAAAGGAGCACTTGATGCAAGATTTTGAAAAAAAACTTGAAGAGGCAAAAAAACTTTTGGAAAAATTAAACGATCCGGAAATAACGCTTCACGAAGCCATGGAATATTATAAAAAAGGTGTAAAGCTTCTTGAAGAAGCCAGCAAAATGATAGAAGAGGCAAAACTTCAGTTTAAAGAAATAAAATGAAAATAGCTTTTTTGCAGTCGGATTCGCTTCCCTTTGACAAGGCTAAAATAAATTATTATCTTTCACATGCAAAAAAAGAAGGTGCAAAAGTTTTCGTTCTTCCGGAATATGTTTTAAACAGGTTTTTTAAAGAGATCGAAAAAATGCCTCTTTCATTTATTAAAAATCAGACAAACCATCAGATAAAGCTTTTAAAACAGCTTTCAAAATCTTATAACATGACGATAATCGCTCCTCTCGTAAAAATAAACGGAGACAAAAAATATAAGGTTTTAGGGAAGTTTTTTCAGGGAAACGTAAGATATTATTATTCACAGGTTTTTATGCCGTATTCTCACTGGAATGAAGAGAAGTTTTTTGAAAAGAAAACAAATAAACCTCTGGTATTCAGTGTGGGAAATATAAGAATCGGGGCATGTTTTGGATTTGAATCTCATTTTGACGCATTTTGGGAATATTTCAGAAATAAAAAATGCGACGCTATTGTCATTCCAAGCATCGGCACTTTCAATTCTCACGAACGATGGTATCAGATGTTGAAAATGAGAGCTTTTTTAAACAATATGTATGTAATCAGGGTTAACAGGGTCGGAAATTATGAAGACTGGGAATTTTACGGAAAGAGTTTTACGATAGACCCCGAGGGGGAAGAAAAAATAATTTTGGGAAATAAGGAAGAACTTGCGATAGTCGATATTTTAAAGGAAAAAGTAAAAGAATCAAGAAAGGAATGGAAATTTAATAAGATATCGAAAAATATTAATTTTTAATCGAAAATTTCCAAAATTTCGTAAGCCGTGTTTCTTTTTGCCGGAATCTCTCCGATGTCCTTAATGAGTCTTATCATTTCTTCCTGATTCATTCTGTTTTGTGCGCCCGCACTTCTTACCACGTTTTCTTCCATCATAGTGGATCCAAGATCGTTTGCACCGTATAAAAGTGCCATCTGCCCGATATAACTTCCCTGAGTTACCCATGAACTTTGAATGTTTTTGAAATTATCCAAAAACAGCCTTGCAACGGCCAGATATCTTAGATATCTGTTTGAAGAGGTTTTATGTGTTACTATCCCTTCTTTTTGAAGCGCGGTGTTGTAAGGTTGAAAAGACCACATTATAAAAGCCCTGAAACCTCCCGTTTCATCCTGAAGCTCTCTTATAAGATTCCAGTGTTCTACAATTTCTTCAACACTTTCAACGGTTCCGAACATCATAGTGGCAGTCGTTTTCATACCGATTTCATGTGCGGTTTTATGAATTTCAAGCCATCTTTTCGAATCGATTTTTTTTGGAGCTATAATATCTCTTACCCTGTCGCTTAGTATTTCGGCACCCGCTCCCGGAATTGAGCTCAGACCTTTTTCTTTTAATCTCTCAAGGACTTCTTTTACCGAAATTTTGCTGACTTTTGCGATATAATCGATTTCCGGTGCGGAAAAGCCGTGGATTGTTATCTGGGGATATTTTTTATGAATATGCTCCACTAGGTTTTCATAAAAATCGATTTTCAGATTCGGATGTACGCCTCCCTGAAAAAGAATCTGTGTTCCGCCTATTTCAAGCAGTTCGTCAATTTTTTTGTCTATTTCTTCAAAACTTAAAATATATGCGTCTTCGTTTTTTTTATGTCTGTAAAAAGCACAGAATTTACAGTCCACCCAGCATATATTTGTATAGTTGATGTTTCTGTCAACGATAAAAGTTGTGATTTTTTTCGGATGCAGTTCACGTTTTTTTTCATAAGCCATTCTGCCAAGCGTTATTAAATCTTCATTTTGTATCAAATTTATTGCATCTTTTTTACTTAACCTCAATTTCTCTCCTTATTTACCGATATATTGTATATAATTTCAAAAGATAATATCATAAAAGGTGTCCGAATGGAAGAATTGGTTAAAAAAATTTTTAATAAAACCGTCGAAGACTTGGAAAAAGCCGGAAAACTGCCGTTTCCTCTTTATTATAAGGAAGTTTTTAATAAAATTGCTTATGATGAAAATATAATAGACCAGTTAAATCCCAAACTTTTATGTCTTCAGCCTTCTTTAAACGAAATAATTTTGGAAAAAACTCAGGATACACTTGAGCATATCGCAAACACCTCGAAACATTTAAAAAACAACTCTCAGATGATTATAGAAGAAATCGAAGAGGCGAGCCCGGAAGAAATAAAAGAAGACGTAATCAAATTCAGCGTCAATATGATCGATATGATAAACAAAATGGAACATAAAATCCACGAACTTGAATCTGAACTTCAAAAAGCGTATGAAGAGCTGCATTTAGACCCTCTTACAAAAGTATATAACAGAAAGGCGCTTGAGAAAGATTTGAAATCAATTCTAGAAAAAGGAAAAGACAGGGATCTTGATTTGGTGGTGGCTATTATCGATATAGACGATTTTAAACAGATAAATGACAGATTCGGACATCTTGTAGGGGATTTCGTACTTATTAAATTGACTCAGATAATGAAAAGCCTTCTTAGAAAAACAGATAAGATTTACAGATACGGCGGTGATGAATTTATAATCGTTTTCAATCGCTCCACCCTTTTAAACGCACAAAAAAGCATCGAGAGGATAATCAATAAAATTTCAAAAACGGCATTAAAATACAAAGACAACATTATCAAAATCACAATATCGGCGGGTCTTGCACAGCATCAAAAAGGAGATACGATAGAATCTCTGATAAAAAAAGCGGATGAAGCGCTTTACAGTGTTAAAAACAGTCATAAAAATGGATATAATACATTTAAAAACTAAGGGGTTATATGAATCTGTTTGACGCTATCATAATTGCAATAACGCTCATATTGGGGATTAAGGGGTTTTTTAACGGTTTTATAAAAGAAATAGCGGGACTTGTCGGAATCGTTGGCGGTCTTTTTCTGGCTTCAATTTATTATCATCAGGCCGGAGTTTATATCAACCATTATATTTTTAATATCCCGAACAAATCTGCAATCGATCTTGTAGGATTTATTGCGGTTTTTGTAGGTTTTTGGATTTTTGCTGTATTTATTGGCTTTTTGCTTTCCAAAGTTTTAAAAATAAGCGCTCTTGGAGTTTTTGACAGAATTTTAGGATTTTTATTTGCAAGTGCTAAATTTTTCATTCTTGTTGCTGTTATAATTTCACTTCTTTATCAGGTGGAATTTTTAAAAGAAAAAATGCAAAAATTTGAAAAAAACAGTGTTGTTTTTCCAATAATGCTGAATATCGGCGATAAAATCATACATCTCAATCCAAAAGAGATAGAAAACAATATTAAAAATGGTAAAATTTTAAAAACCTTTAAAGGAGATTGATGTTTTCAAACGAATATGTAAAACAAAGAATGGCTAAAGCCGAAAAATTAAAAGAACAGGGATTTAATCCTTATGACCACGGAGCAAAAAGAGATACTAAAATTGCAGAATTTTTAGAAAAAAACAAAGATGTGTACGACCTTGAAAACAGAAGGGACGAAAGCAGAAAATTTACCGTAGCCGGTAGGGTTAAGTTTTTAAGATTAATGGGTAAAGCCGCATTTTTTAAAATTGAAGATGAAACCGGAATGCTTCAGGTTTATATGAGTAAAAACGACCTTGGAGATAAATTCAATCTTCTTAAAAAAACACTTGAAGTAGGGGATATCGTAGAAGTAAGCGGATATCCTTTTGTTACTAAAACGGGAGAGCTAAGTATCCATGCGGATGATGTAAGAATACTTACAAAAGCTATACATCCTCTGCCAGAGAAGTTTCACGGTCTTCAGGACGTTGAGACGAAATACCGTCAGAGATACCTTGATATGATAATGAATAAAGAAACAAGAGACAGATTCAGACTAAGAAGTCAAATCGTTTCACTTGTTAGGGAATTTTTCTTAAACCACGGATTTTTGGAAGTCGAAACGCCTATGCTTCACACAATCGTTGGAGGAGCGAGTGCAAGACCGTTCATGACTCATCACAACGCTCTTGATATCGACATGAACCTCAGAATCGCACCGGAACTTTTCCTAAAAAGATTGATTGTCGGAGGTTTTGAGGCGGTTTTCGAACTTAACAGAAACTTCAGGAACGAAGGAATCGACCATACTCACAACCCTGAATTTACTATGATTGAATTTTACTGGGCTTATCATACGATGGAAGATTTAATGAAACTAACAAGAGAACTTTTTGATTTTCTGTTTGAAAAACTCAATCTTCCTAAAAAACTTGAATACGGTGATATGGTAATTGATTTTGACGACTGGAAAACGATTACGTATAAAGACGCTCTTGTACAGATTGGAGGAGTGCCTGAAGAAATTTTGGAAGATGTGGAAGCAATGAAAAAATATTTAAAAGACCACGGCGTTGAACTTGAGGAGCATATCGATTCAAAAGGAAAGCTCTGGGCGGAACTTTTTGACGAATTTGTAGAAAGCAAATTAATCAACCCGACATTTGTAACCGAGTTTCCTATCGAAATTTCACCGCTTGCAAGAAGAAGCGATAAAAATCCTGAATTTGCCGAAAGATTTGAGCTGTTTATCGCCGGACGCGAAATTGCAAACGGATTTAACGAGTTAAACGACCCGCTTGATCAGTATGAAAGATTTAAAGCGCAGCTTGAGGCGAAAGCAAAAGGTGATGAGGAAAGTATGGATATGGATTATGACTATATCCGTGCACTTCAGTACGGAATGCCTCCGACTGCGGGTGAAGGTATAGGTATAGACAGACTTGTGATGCTTTTAACAAATTCACATTCAATAAAAGACGTAATTTTATTCCCGACAATGAAACCTAAAAAAGAAATAGAAGAAAACGAAACAAATACAAAGGAGCAATAATGAGTTTAAAAGATTTTGATATTGACGTTTATTCAATAATAGAAAAAGAACTTGAAAGACAAACAAATCATCTTGAAATGATTGCAAGTGAAAACTTCACTCTTCCTGAAGTTATGGAAGCAATGGGAAGCGTATTTACAAACAAATACGCAGAAGGTTATCCAGGAAAAAGATACTACGGCGGATGTGAATTTGCCGACATGGTTGAACAGCTTGCAATTGACAGGGCAAAAGAGCTTTTCGGTTGCGAATACGCAAACGTTCAGCCGCATTCAGGAAGCCAGGCGAACGGCGCGGTATACGTAGCGCTTTTAAAACCGTATGACAAACTTCTTGGAATGGATTTAAGCAACGGAGGACATTTAACTCACGGTGCAAAAGTTAACTTTTCAGGAAAACATTATCACAGCTTTTCTTACGGAATTGATGAAAAAACAGGAAGAATCGATTACGACAGGGTAAGAGATATTGCTAAAATCGTAAAACCTAAAATGATAGTCTGCGGAGCGAGTGCGTACCCAAGAGAGATTGATTTTGCAAAATTCAAAGAAATCGCTGATGAGGTTGGGGCTATTTTAATGGCTGATATCGCTCATATCGCAGGTCTTGTGGTAGCTGGTGAGCATCCGAATCCATTCCCTCACTGTGACGTTGTGACTACGACCACTCACAAAACTTTAAGAGGACCAAGAGGCGGGCTTATTCTTACAAATAACGAAGAATACGCCAAAAAAATCAACAGTGCGATATTCCCGGGAATTCAGGGTGGACCGCTTGTACACGTAATTGCGGCTAAAGCGGTTGGATTTAAAATGAATCTTGCGCCGAGCTGGAAAGAATATGCAAAACAAGTTAAGAAAAACGCAAAAGTTTTAGCTGAAGTATTGATGGAGAGAGGATACAATATAGTAAGTGGAGGTACTGACAACCATCTTGTGCTTGTAAGTTTCCTTGATAAAGAATTCAGCGGGAAAGAAGCTGAAGAAGCACTTGGAAGAGCCGGAATTACAGTAAATAAAAACACTGTACCTGGTGAAAAAAGAAGTCCGTTTGTAACAAGCGGTATCAGAATCGGAAGCCCGGCGCTTACAGCAAGAGGAATGAAAGAGGAAGAATTCAAACTGATAGCTACAAGAATAGCTGACGTTCTTGACGATATTTATAATCTTGAACTTCAGGAAAAAGTGGCAAAAGAACTTAAAGAACTTGCAAGTAAATTCGTAATTTACGACAGACCTACTTACTAAAAGGGATTTTTTCCCTTTTTTTAAATAAAAAGGAGAGTGGATGGCCTATAATGTCGATATTTCCATGATTAAAATGAATAAAAAATATTATTTTGAATATAAAGGTAAAATTGTAAACAAAATAGTTTATAAAGGCAGAACTTTTTTTGATAAATATGAAAAAATTGACAAACCTTTGAGTTATCAGGTTATGAACGAACATATCGAACGCAAAAAAATCATAGCCCACGATTTGATAAACAGGGAAAGAAATATCGTAGAAAATATCGTGTTTGATTATAACGGGATAGATCCTGAGAGATTTTGGAACAGGGCTTCTTTGCTTTTAAGAGAAGAAGGATTTCTGAACTTTACCGCTTATCATTCAAAAACAAAAGGCCATCTGCATCTTTATATCCATAAAGGGCATACGGCTTTAGCCGAGGCAATCCAGCTTGGAAAAGCCCTTTCTCAAAAACTTTCTTTAAAACTTCCAAAACAGTGGAGGGTTTTTCCAACTGACGAGTTGCCGCCGGAATTTAATATTTTAAATCTGCCTTATGAAGTGTATAAAAAAGAAAGAGGCGCTTCATGGGCCAGACATATGTAAGGAGTAATTATGAAAGAAGATCTTTTAATGGACAACGGGAATAAAAATAATTTGAAAAAGCCATTAATTTACGGTGCAGCGGCATTTTTAGTATTTATCATAGTCGTAATAGGTATAGCGATATTCCAAAATTCAAAATCAAACAATAATGAGATAGTTCCTGCAGAGAACAAACCTGTCGAAGTTACCCCAAAAACTCAAACACAAAGTGATTTTCAGCCTTTAAACGTAGAAGACGAAAATAAAATAAACAAAAATGCTTTAATCGAGGAGAATACTACTTCAAACCAAAACATTCAGACTGCAAATACACAAACCAAAAAACCTCAGCAATCAATAACTAAACAACCGCCAAAAACGCAAACCAATGCGGAAGAAAAACAAAATCC
>Ga0256843_1003539_pt1 | contig 10815 bp, 9 predicted proteins | sample AlvinellametaG_FD_191572 | JGI IMG/M metagenome (GOLD analysis project Ga0256843, IMG submission 191572) | Pompeii worm associated microbial communities from hydrothermal vent at the East Pacific Rise, Pacific Ocean - Alvinella | ecosystem: Host-associated > Annelida > Integument > Unclassified ... | reverse complement strand
CCCAAGAGATTTCTTGATTATGAAGTAATCCTTCTATATTATCTATTTTTACAAAAGCACCAAAATCTGTAATAGATGATACTACACCTTTTACTACATCTCCAACTCTATATTTTGAAGCAAACTGCTCTATTGGCTTAGGCAACAGGGTTTTTCTACTTACTCTAAGTCTTTTTTGTTCTTTATCTATTTCGATAATTTCAACATCAATTTTTTGACCAACCTCTAAATAATCTTTTGGATGTTTTACATTTTTGTCCCAAGAGATTTCAGATACATGTAAAAACGCTTCTAGGTCTTCACCCAAATCAACAAAAGCACCATAAGGTTCTATATTTGATACAGTTACAGAAACAGTATCTCCTTTTTTAAGGGCTGAATCTATATCTTGCCATGGGTCAATAGTAGCATCTTTTATAGATAGAGATAGGTGTCTTTTTTTCTTGTCATAGTCGATAGCTACAACATTAACTTCATCACCCTCTTTGTAATATTTTGCAGGATTAACTGGACCTTTGTGAGATATTTGAGAGTAGTGAACTAATCCATCCATTCCCCCAACATCTACAAACATACCAAATGAAGTTATTTTTTTAACAGTTCCAACTACGATAGCTCTGTTTTCTAACAACTTATCAACAATCTCTTGAATTTCAGCTTTTTCTCTCTCTATTAGTTCTTTTCTAGAGACAATTACACTGCCTTTTTCTTTATCAACTTTGACAATAAGTGCTTTTACTTTTTTGCCAATAGGGTTAATTTTTGGAGAGATATAAGAGAGAGTTTTTGGCATAAAAAATTCTAATCCAGAAACATCTACTACAAAGCCACCTTTATTCTTTTTGGTAATAATTCCCTCAATAATATACTCTTCTTCATCATCATACTCTTCGATAAATTCAGCAAGAGCTACTCTCTTTTCTGCTAATTCATAAGAGATGTTTGGTCTTTCTCCTCTAAAGCCAGTAATAACAACAGGGATTGTATCTCCCTCTTGATACATTACATTTCCATCTTCATCTCTAATCTGGTCTAGAGACATTATGGCTTCATTTTTCCTACCAACATCAACAACTACTTGATTATCATCTTCGTCAATTCTTACAATAACACCATCAACCAAATCACTATTTGAATCTGACTTTTTAAACGATTCCTCTAGCATCGCTCCAAAGTCAACATCTTCTACTTCGATATCTTCGAATTTTGTACTCATACTTAACTAATCCTTGCCTAGCCTAATTTTGGGCTAATTATACCCTATTTTTTTTAATAGCAAATTATATTTAGATATTGCTATTAAACTCTTTTATTTTATTGATAACATTTTGTACTATCCAATCTGGAGTTGATGCTCCAGCAGAGATACCACAAAGTTTTTTGTTCTCAAACCACTCTTTTTTTAATTCACCTTCATTTTCTATTAGATAGCTATCTTTGCAACCTCTACTTGCTATACTATGTAACTGTTTTGTATTTGAGGAGTGTTTTCCTCCAATTACTATCATTATATCAGCTTCTTTTGCAAGTTCTTCAGCTGCATCTTGATTTTCAAATGTTGCATTACATATAGTATTAAATACTCTAACCTCTTTATGTTTAAGTATTAGAGCATTGACTATTTTTAAAAAATCTTCTGGTTTTCTAGTAGTTTGAGCTACTACTGCTACTTTATTTCTAAGTGGTAGATTTTCTAACTCTTTTTCATTTAAGACAATAAAAGCATCATTTCCACTAGCATAGCTTACTACTCCTTTGATTTCTGGGTGATTTTTGTCTCCAAAAATAACAACAGAGTAACCATTATTACTCATCTTTTCAACTATTTGTTGAGGCTTTGTCACATAAGGACATGTCGCATCTATTACTTTGTTGTGTTGCTTTTTTAGTATTTGAAGCTCATCTTTTGGAATACCGTGAGTTCTAATAACTACTGTATCACCTTCTTTTACATCATTTATACTTTCAGCTAAACCTATATTGAAACCGTCTTTTAATCTTTTGATTTCATCTTTATTATGAATTAATGGTCCATAAGTTAAACTATTTTCATGTTTTTGGGCTATATCTATGGCTCTTTTTACTCCATAGCAAAATCCATAACTTGAAGCTAATTTAATTTCCATATTCTATCTCCGTAATTTCTGATAGTATCTCAAAAAAGTTTGGAAAAGAGGTATCTATACACTCTATATCTTCTATATTCATACCACAGAGTATTCCAGCTATTGCAAAACTCATAGCAACTCTATGGTCTCCATGACTATTTATTGTGGCTTTTTTCAGTTCTCCACCTATAATTTCATATCCATCCTCTTTCTCAAGAGTCTCTATTCCACATCTATTCAATCCCTCTAGTACAGAGGAGATTCTATCACTCTCTTTTACTCTTAGTTCTTTTGCATTTTTTACAATACTAACTCCATTGGCTACGGCCATAGCGATAGATAGTGCAGGTAGTTCATCTATAAGCCAAGCTATATTTTTTTCAACTTTTACACCTTTTAGCTTACCATTATAGCTAATAGATATATCTCCAATAGGCTCATAGATATTCTCTTTTTCTATAAATTCAACTTTTGCACCCATCTCTTTTAATATATTATATGCTTCTATTCTAGTTGGGTTAAGTGTAATATTTTTAATAACTACTTTGCTATCTGGAGTAATAGCACTTGCCACTGCAAAAAAGAATCCACTTGAAGGGTCAGCAGGAACAGTAATTTCAAGAGGTTTAAGAGGTTCTTTTAGAGGCTCTATCTCTATCCATCCATTACTAAGAGTTTTAATATTTGCTCCCATACCTCTGAGCATTCTCTCTGTATGGTCTCTCGATATTAGTTCTTCTCTATAGTAGCTTTTACTATAAGCACTAAGTCCAGCTAGGATTAGTGCTGATTTGACTTGAGCTGAATTGATAGGAGATTTATATCTAAAAGGTTTTAGTTTTCCTCCTCTAATAGCTAGTGGAGCCAAATTCCCATGTTCTCTCCCATCTATTTTTGCACCAATTTCACGCAATGGTGCTACAACTCTTTTCATTGGTCTATTTCGGAGGTATTTATCACCATTTAATATAAAAAGTCCATCAAATCCAGAGAGAAGTCCTGTATAGAGACGCATAGCTGTACCTGCATTCCCACAATCTAGTACAATTTCTGGTTCTTTAATCTGTGTTGGAGGGGTTATGGTTATATTGCTTTCATCTCTTTGAACTTTTGCACCAAGCTGTTCTACAATAGATAGAGAGGCTAATGTATCTTCAGCCAAAAGAAAATTTTTTATATTAGAGGGTTTATCACTAAAGAGGGAAAACATTGCACATCTATGAGATATAGATTTATCTGGAGCTATATTTTTACATTCCAAATCAAAAGATTTGGAGTATTTAAATATTTTGGCTATTTTCATCTTAGGGTTGCACCGTATTGTTCTTTTAGTAAATCTAAAATTTTATTTATTGTCTCATCTATCTCTTTATCTGTTAATGTTCCCTCTAGTGATTGGATAAAGAGTCTTATTGTCAAACTTTTAGATTCTCCAAGTGTTTCATCTTCATAAATATCTATTGGATAGAATTTTTTTAGTAAAGGCAACTCTATCTGTTTTATAGCTGTTGCTACTTGATTATATGGTAAATTTTTGTCAATTACTAAGCTTAAATCTTTGAATACACCTTGAAATTTAGATATAGGTTCACTATTTATATGTTTTGGGATAAGTGCATCAAAAGAGATTTCAGCTATAAATGTTGGAGGCAAATCAAACTCATCTGCTACTGTTGGGTGTAGTTTTGATACAAATCCAACTACCTCATTATCTATAATAATATCAGCTGTTTGATATGGATGAACCAAACTATTTTGTTCAATTCCAGTTCTAAGTTCAAAGTTTCCTATAATAGAAGAGAGTTTTTTGATAAAAGTTTCAAAATCTATAAAGTCAGGCTTTCCACTATTTGTTACACTTTCTGTCTCTTTTTGTCCAGAGAAAATTAGACTTAAAACCTCTTTTTCATTACGATTCTCATCAAATATTGTTCCAATCTCAAATAGTGCTATCGATTTTTTTGAATAGCTAATATTTCTTTTTGAAGCATTTAAAAGGTTTATAAGTATTGTTGTTCTTAGTGTATTTAAATCTTCTGTAATTGGATTGATAATATCAAATTCTTCTTTTACTACTGGAAGATTATATTTTTCTAATAGAGATTTATCTGTAAAGGCATAAGAGATAGATTCATAAAATGATGCTGATATTGCTCTTTGTCTAATATTTTTCTTGACATAAAAACGCTTTAATACATCATTTATTCTATTTTTTTCTACAAATTTTAAAGGTTTTGCTTCTATATTGTTTATACCAATAATACGAACAATCTCTTCGGCTACATCTTGTATATTTTCTATATCGTGTCTAAATTTTGGAACAATTACCCCAAAAGCATCTTCTGTAGAATTTTGTACTCTAAACCTAAGGGCTGTAAGTATAGATAATACTTGAGATTTTTCTATATCCATACCGATAATATTTGAAATCTCATTGTGGTTAACTGTAATTACTTTATCATCTGTATCATCATCTAAACTAATTAATCCATCAAAGAAGTTACATTGTGTATATTGCTCTAATAGATAAGTCAAATATTTAATACCTATTGATAAGTCTGGTTCACTTCCTCTTGATGTATTATAAAATAACTCATCTGTTTCTAGTTTATTTTCAGATACTATATCACTTATTAGAGTAGGGTTTATATAACTTGCTTCAAAAAGAACTCTAGTTGATTCATCATTTGCCACTGCATCTTTGTTGTGATTGATTCCCAAAATAGATAGCTCTTTGCCATTTACTTTAATATAAGTTATGCCATTTGGTTCTGTTTTTGTTGTAATAGTGATTCTATCACCATCTTCATTAAACATATTAGAGACATCATAAGCACGGATAATTACACCAGTAGTATGAATAGTATAGTTTATTATATTAGCTAAGTTATCTTCTTTTAGTTTATCTATAAAGGCAAGTCTTAGAGCAACAACTAGAGATGTATAGAGTTTCTCTTCTATATTTGCCATAGTATATTGCAAAGCACCTTTTATAGCACTATCTGCTTTTAGTTCTGCTACTCTTGCTAAACCTAGCTTTATTTTGTCACTACTTTCATACTCTAGATTATTTATAGGAATATCTAGTTTTGCACTGAGGTCTCTTGCTACTCCGTGAATGCTTAGACAATCTCCTCTATTTGCTGTGAGTTCCAACTCTATAACTGTATCAGCAACTTTTGGATATTCATTTAGTTCTTTTCCAATAACTAGTTTTCCAATACTATCATCTAGAATCATAATTCCATCATTAATTTTTGGTAGTCCAAGCTCACTAGCAGAACAAACCATTCCATAGCTCTCTACTCCACGAAGCTTTGCAGGTTTGATTTCAAAATCATCTCCAAGTTTTGCACCAACTAAAGCAACAGGTACAAATTTGGCATTTACTACATTTGATGCTCCACAAACAATTTGTAAAATTTCATTTCCACCTACATCTATTTGACAAACATTTAATTTATCTGCGTTTGGGTGCTTTTGACAAGAGATAACTTCACCTACAACCACCTTTTTAGGGATTGTATATTTTTTCATATTGTCAACTTCTAACCCAATACTATTAAAAGTATCATAGAGTTCTTTATCACTTATTTTACTTATATCTATAAAGTTATTTAACCAAGTTCTTGTAACTATCATCTAAACTGCTCCAATAGTCTTATATCTCCTTCAAATAGCATTCTAAGGTCTGGGATTTGGTGTAAAAGCATAGCAAATCTCTCAACCCCAAGTCCAAATGCATAACCACTAACATCTTTGTATCCCACAGCATCAAATACATTAGGGTCAACAATACCACACCCTAAAACTTCTAACCAACCAGTATGAGAACAGACTCTACAACCATCACCTTTACAAAATATACAAGATATATCAACTTCAGCAGAAGGCTCTGTAAATGGGAAGAAACTTGGTCTAAATCTAACTTCTACATCTCCAAACATATATTTTAAGAAGTCTGACAATATAGACTTTAGATTAGCAAAACTAACTTCTCCTTTTTTCTGTACTACTAATCCTTCAATTTGGTGGAACATAGGAGTATGAGTTAAGTCATAATCCTTTCTAAAAACGGCACCAGGGGCTATCATTCTAATTGGTGGTTTAGAATTTAGCATAGTACGAATCTGTACAGGAGAGGTATGAGTTCTAAGTAGTTGTCCATCTTTACAGAAAAATGTATCTTGCATCTCTCTTGCAGGATGATTTTTCGGTAGATTTAGTGCCTCAAAGTTATTAAAGTCATTTTCTATACTAGGTCCCTCTTCTACAGAAAAATTTAGAGCTACAAAATAGTCTATAATTTTATCCATAGTTTCCATTACAGGGTGTAGAGCTCCTTTTGTTTCAAGGTTACTATACAGAGATACATCAATAGCTTCAGATTTTAGTAATTTCTCTATCTCTTCTTGCTTTAGAGTGTTGTACCTATCATCATAAAGCTTTTGCAAATTGCTTTTTTTCTCATTTAACCTTTGTGCGAAAGCTTTTTTTTCTTCTGGTGGTACATTTTTTAGTTCAGCAAATTTAGAAGCCAATATTCCTTTTTTACCAAAAACTTCAATACGAATCTTTTCCAACTCCTCAAGCGATTTTGCTTGAGATATTTTTTCTTCTGACTTTTTCAAAATAACCTCTATTCAATTATCTTATAATTTGTGAGATTTTATCTAAAATATACTAAATAGTGAGATGAAATGCCTTATTATTCTAGAATATTTTTTATTTGTATATTATTATAGAGTCTATTTTTTATAATTATTAAAAAAGAGAGAGAATTTTATCTAAAATTCTTTAGAATAAAATTACCACTCAATCTTTTTTTCATTTTTTTGTACAAAACGATATTTTTGTACAGCCATAACTATATGATAGAGTAACCAAGCAAACATAACAGTTATAAGTAGTCCAGTTATTATATCTATTGTTGTAGTATAAAATTTTATATTTATAATAGAAAAAACAATAAAAGCAACATATATCCAAAAATGGATTTTAGCTCTCTTTGGGTGGATAATATCATGCATCATTGGAGCATTTAGATAGCCTTGGTTTGAGAGATGAAACCACACTAAAAATGGAACTATTTTATAAACCATAGCAAAGATTACACTAAGTATAAAAGTAGCAAAAGTAAAATATCCAAAATATTCTATTTCTATATCTAGATTAAAAAGATTATTTAGTATCATAATAATCATAGAGACAATCAAAAGCCCCATTCCTAGACGCCAAAACCAGACTGTGGCATCTGAAGTTGGTCTTCTTCTTTTGTATAGTCTATGTATGGTTATTATTGCATATATTATAAATAAAATAGATAAGATTATATTGATAGTAGCCTCTTCCCATCTCATAAATAGAGTGATTATTTTGAGGAGAAGTAGTACAAAAATAGTTACTGTAAAGTATTTAGCAATAATATCTGGATATTTAGGAGTTACATAAAACATCTCTACTACTTGAAAAGATATGGATACTATTAAAAGAGCTATCCAACCAAATAAGCCAAAAGAGTAGTGAAGTTCTTTTATTTGAGAAAAATAGGAACTATCGATATATCCTCCAAGAGCCAAAAGCATAATTACGCCTAGAATAATAGTTATAATAAAACTACTTAGAGCAAAAATCATACCTTTAGATGAGCTAGAGTGGTCTTTTATTTTTAGTAGCTCTTTTAGCATTAGGGTAGAGGCATGAAGTAATCCACTTCCCAAAAGAATAGCTGTTATTAAATATAATATAGAGTTTGTAGTAAAAAAAGCACCTATCTGAAAAAATATTCCAATACTCAATAAAATATGAGCTACCATAGCTTTTTTGGTTGGCATTTTGATAACGACACCAGCCAAAACAGGTAACATCTGAAACATAGCCCCAAGCATAAATGAAGCCATAATTCCAAGACTAAGCAGATGTACAGTAACAAGCTCAGATGAATATTGAGATGATGAAATTAATTCAAAACTATTAGCCACTAAAAAAAGCCCTAGTAATACACCAAAAATAGAAGCAGTTACAAAAAATCTAAGCACTACTGAAATTGGTGGAGCTTGTTCTAGAGATAATCCCCCTTGACTAAACATCTAATAACTCCTCTAGATTATAATTTTCTTTTTTGCATATTAATATATGCCATGTTTCATTATGATTTTTAGATAGATAAGAGTAATTTTTATCTTTTGCTATCTCTATTAAAGGAATAGGATTTTTTCTATGAATCATATAGAGACACTCATCACTGCTCATTTCACGCAGATACTTTAGTGCAAGTTGTAGTGGAGTAGGGTGTTCCATATCTCTTGCATCTAATAGTATTTTTCTCAAAGTTTTATCTCTTTCATAGCATTTATAGTTTTTTCTTTGACATCTGGAGCCATAACTCTATCGCACATAGTATAGAGCATTTGTTCTTCTTTCATATTATGTTGTTGAAGTAGTATCATCATAGATTCAGCGAGAGAGAGATAACTATCTCTATTTTTATTCTCAATAGCTTCAGCCATTTTTCCCATTAATCCACGAACTTGGTCATGTTCAAAACGCATTACGCGAGTAGGTCCTTCATCGCTACCAGTAATCTCTTCAAAGGTTGGAAAAAGTTCATCCTCTTCTTTTTTAAAATGTCTTAAGGTTTCATCAGCAAATAGTAAAAATTCTTCTTGTGCTTTTTGGAAGTCACCATCTATAACAAATTTTTCTGCACCCACAAACAGCTCATCACAAGCTCTATGTTCATCTCTCATGTAATTAGTAATAATCATTTTTTATCCTAAGCTATAAAATCATGAAATTATATGATATAAATGTTAAAAAGTGATTGATAATACTCAATAGTATTTAATTTTCTCTTTTCACCCAAACCCTCTTACCATCAAAAACCACAGCCATTTTTAGGATATTTTTATATCCTCTTTTTTTAACTTCAGTCTCATATTTTTTATCTTCTATCTGTTTGAGAGCGTTTTGTAGAGCTTCATCTTTGGTATTTTCTCTAAATCTGTTTATCTTCTTTAGCTCCATTATAATAGCAAGTCTATTTTTATCTGTTTTATGAAGTAAGATTATATCCACTCTTCCAAGTCCTGATTCCTTATTGGATATTACTTCATAATTTGTTAGATTTATCAATATCCCAAGTAAAAAAGCATGATAAACTGCTTCTTCATTTTTTTTATTTACATCATAAAATGAGAGTGTTTCTACTATAATTTCACTAAAAAGCTCTTCAAAACTCTCTATATCTCCACTTATTAAAGTATCTAGAAGATGTTTAAGTCTATCTATTTTAAACCCTTCATTAATCCAATTAGATATAATTTTTCTAAAAATATAATAAACCTCCTGATTTGGAATAGCTAAATTACAGTAGTATGTCTCATTTTTTAATTCTTTATTTAGACACTTTAGATACCCACTAAAAAATAGAAGTGAATAGATATTTTTTTCATTTTTCTCTAACTCATTAAAAACGACATTACTATCAAGTTCTCTTTTTACACTTCCACCTTTTAGCCAAATCTCCAAACTCTTTTTAAAATCCATTGATGAAATTTGGATTAGATATTTTACCAAATCATTACTACTTGTATTTGCCCAATATGGCAAGGGTTTATGTTTTTTGTCTCCTATAAAATTTATAATAGACCATGGATTAAATATGGTATCATCTCCTATTTTATAACCATTATAGAGTTTAGAAACTATCTTATATCTATCTGATAGATTAAAATCGGCTAATATTTTTTTAGTCTCATCAATAGTAAATCCAAACTTATCACTATATTCATAATCAAGAATAGAGTAAGTAGCAATATTATTTAGTGAGTCAAACATAAACTCTTTATTTATCTTTAAAACTCCTGTAATTACACCTTTAGATAAATATGAATTATCCTTCAAAGCTCCACCTAAAAAATTTCCCATAAATTCTCTCAGTTTTATTATAATATCCATATAAATATGAGTTAAGCATGGGAGTATCGTATTCATCTATTAGGATTATTAATCTTTGATTATATCTTTTATAGAGAAGTTCTGATAAAAGCTTTAAACTATTTTCATAACCTACTAATGAACCGTTAAGATTTATTATATTTTCAATAATATTTTTTTCTCTTTCTTGTAGATTTAGAGTAGAAATTTGATTATAATGTTTCTTGTATTCTTTTGATATTAACTTTTTTATATTTTTAAAACTCTTCTCAAAACTACTATTTTTAATATCCTTAAAACTCAAAAAAATCACAGGATATTTATTTAGATGAGTTTTAAACTCTTCTGTTTTAGATATAGCTAAATCTTTAAATAGGTAACCATTATCCTCTCCAACTTCAAAAAAGTATTGAAGCATTGAAATATTTAGAGTTTTTCCAAATCTTCTAGGTCTAGGAATTAGGCTAACTTCAGCATTTGAGTTTATAAGCTCATATATAAACATTGACTTATCTACAAAATAGTTATTTCCTTCTATTAGTTTTTTAAAGTCACTTATACCTATTGGGAGTTTTTTCATTTTTTGACTTGTTTTTGGAGGTATTATAACATAGATTTAAAATTCAAAAAGTATAAAAAAAATTGGAAGAGTTTTTATTTATGGATAAGACAAGGAAAAATATCCTTGTCTATAAAAAAATTAGCAAGAGTAAGTAGAGATATACTCATATGGAGTTGGTCTTCCCTCAACTGGGATAACATGTCTATC
>Ga0256843_1003538_pt1 | contig 10817 bp, 9 predicted proteins | sample AlvinellametaG_FD_191572 | JGI IMG/M metagenome (GOLD analysis project Ga0256843, IMG submission 191572) | Pompeii worm associated microbial communities from hydrothermal vent at the East Pacific Rise, Pacific Ocean - Alvinella | ecosystem: Host-associated > Annelida > Integument > Unclassified ... | reverse complement strand
AATATCATCTACTCAAGTGGTTCTTTTTTACTTACTCTTATCAATGATATCTTAGATATCTCTCGTATAGAAGCAAGGAAAATTGTTATAGAAGAAGAGATTGTAAATATAAAAAATATTGTTGAAGATGTAGTAGCACTACTTAGAAACAAAGCAGAATCAAAATCTTTAGATTTAGAGATAATTTATAAGACAGTTATACCTGAATGCATAAAAATAGATAGTAAAAAAGTACGTCAAATTCTTTTAAACTGTATAGGTAATGCTATTAAATACTCTCATAAAGGTAAAATTACTGTTAGTCTCTCTGTTGAAGATGATTATATAAATATTATGGTTGCTGATGAGGGGGTTGGTATTGCACAAGAGAACCTTATGACAATATTTGAGCCATTTAAACAGGTAGGAGATGCATCAGAAGCAACAGGAACAGGTTTAGGGCTTACAATCACAAAACAGTTTATAGAAGCTATGGGTGGAAAGATAAAAGTTGAGAGTGAACTTGGTAAGGGAAGTCTTTTTATTTGTAAATTACCTTATATAGCATGTTCAGATAATGAAGTACCGATAAATTTAGTGAATAGATATACTAAAAAAGTAATAGGTTTAACAGCTAATAGTAAAAAACTCAAAGTGATGATAGTAGAAGATAAAGAGACAAATGTACTTCTTTTACGAAAAATTATGGAAGTTTTAAATTTTAATATTGTTGTAGCAAATAATGGAGAAGAAGCAGTTGAACTGTTTCAATCATTTCAACCAGATTTGATTTGGATGGATAGAAGAATGCCTAAAATGGATGGCGAGGCTGCTATACGTAAAATTCGTATGCTTAAAGGTGGTCGAGATGTTGTTATTATTGCATTAACTGCTAGTGTTTTAAATGATGAAAAATATAGGCTTGTTGAAGCTGGTGCAAATGAGTGTGCATCAAAACCATATAAAATACAAGAGATATATCAAATTATGAAACGTTATTTTGATTTGGAGTATATATATCAAAAAGAGAGAGAAAGAGAAGAAGAACAAAAAGATTTTTCTTATGATATACTTAAAGTAGAAATGGAAAAATTGGATGAAACTCTAATTGATGAGCTGTATAATTCTGCTCTTTTACTTAATCAAGAGGATATGCAAAGTATTATTGAAAAAATTGCAATGCAAAACAGTAATCTTAGTCGTATGTTACAACAAATAATAGATAATCTTGATTTCGCAGAGATTATGAATGTTGTCGAAGAGATAAGAGGGCAAAGAAGTGTTTAACTTCTCTGCTCTTGAACGAAAGCATCAATACGTTTGATACCTTCTCGGATAGTTGCAATGCCTGTTGCAAATGAAAATCTGAAATACCCTTCACTACCAAAACCAACACCTGGTACAACTGCAACACCCTTACTTTTTAAAAGTTCTTGGCAAAAAGCTAGAGAGTCATTACTCACTTCTTTTATATTAACAAAAAGATAAAAAGCACCATCAGGTTTTAATACACTCAGACCATCTACAGCATTAAAAAGTTCAACAGCTTCATCACGACGTTTAATAAACTCTTTTTTCATCATTGCTATATCATCATCAGCTGATCCGTCAAGGCCAGCAATCGCAGCATATTGTGTGATTGAATTGATATTTGATGTACTTTGTGATTGAAGCTTTTTAGTAGCTTTAATAAGCTCTGTATCATAAGCAGCCATATAGCCAAATCTCCATCCTGTCATTGCAACAGATTTTGAAAGACCATTGATAGTGATAGTACGTTTGAACATATCTTCACTGATAGATGCAGTTGCTGTAAACTCACCATCATATGTGAGTTTTTCATACATCTCATCACTTGCTACTAAGATATCAGTACCTTTAAGTACATCAGCAAGTGCTGTGAGCTCTTCTTTAGAATAAACTGCCCCAGTAGGGTTTGAAGGAGTAGTAAGAATAAGCATCTTTGTCTTTGGAGTAATAGCATTTTTAAGTTGTTCAGGAGTGATTTTAAAACCACTGCTGTCATCAGTCTCTATTGTTACTGGTTTTCCACCACAGTACTTTACAAGTTCCGGATAAGTTACCCAGTATGGTGCTGGAATGATGACCTCCGCGCCATCTTCAATCGTTGCAGAAAAAAGATTGAAAAGTGAGTGCTTTGCACCATTGTTTACAATAATTTGGTTTGGTGCATACTCCAAGCCGTTATCACGTTTGAGTTTTTTAGCAACTGCTTCTTTAAGTGCTGGAATACCATCAACTGCAGTATATTTTGTAAAACCACTTTCAATTGCTGCAATAGCTGCATCTTTGATAACACGAGGCGTGTCAAAGTCAGGCTCACCTGCAGAAAAACTAAGGATATCTTTTCCTTCAGCTTTTAACTCTTGTGCAAGTGTTGAAACTGCAATAGTGATCGATTCAGATAGTGTGTTAATGCGATTTGTTAGCATAAAAACCCTTTAGGTGAAATATTAAGGGAATTATACTAAAAAAACCTTTTAGTTTTTCATCGATTTTATAAAAGATTCATAGATTTGTTCAAGTTCTAGATCTTGTTCAAGAACTTCTTTGTTATCTTTAACAAGAATATGTTCTAAAACAGCAACCCTTTTAAGAAGGTACTCGAACATCTCTTTATTGATATCTGGCAGCATATTGTGCATAAAAGGATCTTTACATCTCCCTTTTTCGATTACATGTGCAGGAATACCAATAGCAGTCGAGCACTCTGGTACTGGTTTTACAACTACAGAGTTGGCACCAATTTTTGCATGTTCGCCTATCTCTATGTTTCCAAGAACTTTGGCTCCTGCACCGATAACAACCCCTTTTTTGATAGTTGGGTGACGTTTGCCGTGAGTGAGTGATACACCACCGAGAGTAACTCCTTGATAGATGACAACATCATCTTCAACAACTGCAGTCTCTCCGATAACTACACCGGTACCATGATCTATAAAGACACGTTTTCCGATCTTTGCAGCAGGGTGGATATCAATATTTGTCAAAATCTGTGTAAAGCCCATAATCATACGTGCTAGGCGTTTAAAGTTTGCATTATAGAGTCTATGAGCAATCCTATACCATGCAACGGCCCAAACACCAGGATAGTTAAATAAGAAATCTAATCGTGAGTTTAAAGCCGGATCATTCTTGTAAGCATTTGAAAAATCTTCTTTAATCTCTGTAAAAATTCCCATAAAATTCCTTAGTTTGTAGTTCTTAAATACCCATTTTGATGTAGAAAAGTTTCTAATTTTGTAAGTGTATCACTTTTTTCTTGTTCTGTGATAAAGTCACTACTCTCAAGGTCACTTTTAAGTTTTGTCAAGACTTCATCTTTTCTGTACCCAATGGACTCTAAAATGTCTAAAATATTTTTTGATTCAATAGGATTAGTGATCTCATATCCACTGTCTGTAATAAGTACCGTATACTCATTTGGATGTGTAAAGAGGTTGTGTTGCATGCCAAGAGTCTCCTGATAGGCGCCAACATTGAAAAATCCTAAAAAGTAATCCTCTTCATCTATATTTACATCATGAAGATAGAGTGGTTTTTGGGGATCAAAACCGATCTCACCATCACTGTCACAGGTAATATCCCAAAGTGATGCAGCACGAAGTGGAGTAGTGTTGAGATGGTGAATAGGCATGACTGGGAAGTGCTGACCAAGTCCCCAATAGTCAGGAAGACTCTGAAATACAGAAGCATTTATCAAGTAACGTTCTTGAAGTTTTATCTGGAGCTGTTCAAGCTCATTTGTCGGATTGGCAGATTTGAGATAAAGTGCTTTTTTGATGATATTATGTACCAAAATCTCTGCATTGGATCTGTCTTGAAGATCAATATAACCCAGATCAAAAAGTGTAAAAAGTGACTCCATATGATCGAGTGCATCATGAAGGTACTCTATACAGTTCGCATTGTTTAAAAGACGGTTAAGCTCACGCAGCTCTTCAATGAGTGGTGGATTACTCTCTTTGAAATTAAGCAGTTTTTCTTGATAGTCTTGAGAAAACAGCTCTAAAACAGGAGTGATAAGCACTGCGTGAGAGGCAACTATAAATCTGCCTGACTCTGTAAAGATATCAGGATGTGCAACACTCTTTGCATCCATGATCTCACCAAGCAAAAAGACAACAGAACTTGAAAATTCATCTATGGAATAGTTACGTGCATGCGCTTTTTCATGTTGGTCATACTCTACTGCAAGACCACCACCTATATTAATACTAGAGAGTGCTTCAGCACCCATTTTTTTAAGTTCAGCATAGATATTTCCAGCCTCACGCAGGGCTTTTTTCAGAGGTGCAATGTCTGACATTTGGGAGCCGATATGAAAGTGAATCATTGTCAGTTTGTTAAGAAGACTTGCATCTTTTAAGAGTTTGATGGCTTCAATGATCTCAGTCGAGGTAAGACCGAATTTCGCATCCATTCCTCCACTTTTTGCCCAAATACCACTTCCGGCACTGTGCAGTCTCACACGAATACCGATATTTGGAACTTTTAGCTTGCATTTGGATGCAACATCAATAATGGTCTCAAGCTCATTAAGCCCCTCTATTGTAATGGTTATATTATGCCCACTTTGGGCTGCAATAAACCCCAGTGTAAGCATCTCTTCATCTTTGAAGCCATTGACTGTAATATTTGCTCCCATAGGTGTTTTGCTCATTGCCAAAATTAGTTCTGCTTTACTGCCAGCTTCAAGACCATAATTATATTTTCTTCCCTGTGTTGTGATCGCTTCAACAAGTGATGGAAATTGATTGACCTTTAGCGGAAAAACAGCATTGAAAGAGCCTTTATAGTTATTCTCGTCTATCGCTTTGTCAAAATAATTATAGAGTGTTTTTATCTGACGCTTAACCAGATGAGGAAAGCGTAAGATAATAGGACCTTTGACATCATTGGAACGAATTGTATTTGTGATCTCAAGAAGAGATGGCATCGATTTGTAGTTGAGCTTTATCTCTCCATCTTTAATGATGAAATTTTTATTTGACCAGATATTAAGACCGAAATTATTCAAATCTCTACCTTAAACATGAAGCTTTTGGTGGAAATACTGGTCAATATCAAAGTAGATTTCACCATTTCTATTTTTAAATGTAAGGTGTTTTTTATTGAGGTCTTTGAATTTTTTAACACCCATAACTGCAAGAACAACTTTCATACTCTTAATAAGATTTTTATGATAGTTTCCTATTTCACGACCCTCTTTGACAACAAGATATGAGGCACGTTTTTTCTCATCTTGTGTTGCCATACCGACAGGGCATACATGTGAACCAAAACCAGAGCACATACGTGCACGAATACAGCCACCGCTCATCATAAATCCACGAGCAATACCAACTGCATCAGCACCCATACAAAGTGTGATAATCGCATCATCAGGGGTAAGAATTTTCCCACTTGCTATGATCTTGATCTCCTCACGTAAGTTATACTGTTTTAGGATCGTATCTAAGATATAAAGAGCGTTATTTGTTGTAAGTCCTACTGACTCCATAAGCTCAAGTGGTGCTGTAGCACTACCACCTTCACCACTGTCTACTGTAATGAAGTCCGGAAGTGTCTTTCCTTCTTCTTTATGTCTTACCATAGCCTGTGCCAACTCTTCAACCGATTCAGAGTCAGAGATAACTATCTTAAAACCAACAGGCTTTTTAGAAAGCTCTTGTAGTCTTGATACAAAGTCTAAAAGATGCTCTGTTGTGTCAGCATATGGGAATCTATTTGGTGAAAAGATATCTTTACCTTCTGGTACACCACGGTAGTAGGCAATATCAGCAGTAACTTTTTTACCTGCGAGTTTTCCACCTGTCTGTTTTGCACCTTGAGCGATCTTAATCTCTGTCATTCGACAAAATTTCATTACTTTTTGGTAACGTTCTTCATCAAACTTTCCATCTTTATCTCTGACACCATAAAGACCTGAACTCATTTGAAAGATCATATTTGGTATTTCAGAAGGTACTTCTTTTGGAAACGCCTCAAGAGGAGCATCCCAGTTTACACGAAAAAGTACATGAGAGTCTGTATCATAGATATAAGTATTTTGTGTTTTTTTATTTAGAAGGGCATTTCTAAACCATTTGAGTGCTATCTTTCTGTTAAAGAAAAAATCTCCCATTTTAAAAACAAATTCTGCATAGGGAGTACTTTTGACAATTTCAAGATATTTGTCTTTTTGAGGATTAGGTTTAAGTGTAAATAGGTGATTTGAAGTTAATGAACCTTCTCCTACATTGATTGTTAAGTTTGAATCACGCCCAGCAATACTAAAGGCACGTACAGCTTCAGGAGAAAGTGCTCCATCACTCATGGCTGAACGGATAATTGGAGTATGTGAGACAAAAGGAATTTCTCTCTTTTCTCCAAAGATGATGCTTGTATCATTACTGACTTCATCTTCATTAAGTACACTCGAAGCATGTTTTATAATAAAACGAGAACCTGAAAATGGCTGATTTACTGAAAATGATTGATAGTTTGGTTTATCTTTTGCAGCTTTATATACCCAATCAACCTTATCTTTTGATTCGTAAAATGTTTCTTCTCCAAAGTATTGGCGAAGTGGTTCACGCAAAGCTTCAAAAAGATAGCGAAATCTTCCAATAACTGGATAGTTAATAAGTAATGCATGCTTTCTCTGTACATATTTATCATAAAAATAGAGATATGCGATAAAGAAGATAAATGCAACTATAAAAAATTCAAAAAACTCTAAAAAAAACTCCCAAATCGTATCGATAAATCCATCTTCTTTTATTATCATAATGCTGATATCTCCACAGTCTCTTCTGTTCTATTTTCTAAATCTTTTACCCATACTGTACCATTTTCAAGTTCATTGGAACCAATAACACAGCAGTAGCGTGCATTGACTTTGTCCGCTGATTTAAGATGGTTTTTAAGATTTCTTGCACGATAGTCACAACTTGCTTTATCTGTTTTTCTCTTTTTCTGAGTAAGAGAGATGACAAGATCAACTGCTTCATCATCCATAGCACCGAAGAAGTAACCCTCACGTGAATTCTGAGGCATATTTATAAGCTCTAATAGACGCTCAATTCCCATTGCAAATCCGACAGCAGGAGTAGGGCGACCATCTAAAAATTCTACAAGTCTGTCATAGCGTCCACCACCGGCAATGGCACTTTGGCTACCGATATTGTCACTGACAAACTCAAAAGCAGTCTTGGAGTAGTAATCCAGTCCACGTACAAGGTTTGTATCGATCTCGTAAGCGATGTTGTTTGCATCTAGAATAGTTTTGAGTTTTGCAAAGTCACTCTCACAACTCTCACAAAGTGAGTTGATAAGCTTTGGAGCATTTTCATAAAGGCTTTGACACTGCTCATTTTTACAATCAAGTACGCGGATAGGGTTTGTTGATTTTCTTCTTTGACAATCCTCACAAATTTCATTCTCAACACTCTCTATGAAACTAACAAGGTTATCACGGTATGGTGGCATACACTCTTTACACCCAAGAGAATTTAACTGAAGACGATAACCAATACCCAGTTCTCCTAAAATATCTGCGATCATCATAATCATTGCAGCATCTTCATAAACACTCTCTACACCGAAACTCTCGACACCAAACTGATGGAACTCTCTTAAACGGCCTTTTTGTGGTCTCTCATAACGAAACATTGGTCCATGATAGAAAAATCGGTGTGTTCCGCCTGCACGGTCGAGTTTATTTTGAATAAAAGCACGAACTACTCCTGCAGTACCCTCAGGACGAAGACAGACATCATTGCCGCCTTTATCTTCAAACTGGTACATCTCTTTGCCGACAATATCACTCGACTCACCTACAGAGCGTTTAAAGAGGGCAGTCTCTTCTAAAAGAGGAGTTTCAATATAATGAAATCCATATCTTAGAGCTACTTTGGTAGCGGTATCTATAAAATATGTAAATCTTTGTGACTCCTCTTTGCTAAGAATATCATTCATCCCTCTAAGTGATTTAATCATCTGTTTCCTTTAAAAGTTGTTCTTTTTTTAATGCAAATAATATCATTTTTTCTCTTGTAAGGAGTTTATGAATTAATATTATTTAATATCTCTTTTGTTATACTCTCTATGCTTTTTGTCGCATCTATCTCTATAAGCTCTATTTCAAGGAGCTTTGCAGCTTTTATGATAGCATCTTGAATAGCAAGAAGATACTCACTTCCACGTAGTTCTATACCATCAAGCTCTTTTTGTGAAAGACGATATTGAAGCTCCTCTTTTGTAAGTTTTAGTAGAAATACTCTCTCTGGGTAGATACCATCTGTTGCAAATCTATTAAGGTGCACAATAGCAGTCTCTTTTATCTCACCTTGCGTGAGGGCATAGGCAACACCACTTACTGCTGAACGATCAGAGATGATCATCTTGTCAAGGTTTGGTTTTATGACCTCTTGGATATGTTCCGCCCGGTCTGCCAAAAAGAGCAGGAACTCTGCTTTTTTACTCTGTGCTCTTGCACTCAGGACCAAAGAGCGAATTTCAGCTCCTATGGCAGTGCCTCCTGGTTCTTTTGTAATGATGGCATTAGGGTAAGCACTTTTGAGCGCTGCTATCTGTGTACTTTTTCCGGCAGTATCAATACCCTCTATTGCAATGTACATGCGTCCATACTCCCTATAATCTCTTGTACTTCACGTGGAAGCAGATGCTCTGTCTTTCCATTGAATTTTAAAAGGTTTCTTACTATTGATGAACTGATAAAAGCATGTTTCAGTTTAGGCATAAGGTATACAGTCTCTATCTTTTCATCAAGTGAGTTATTAAGATAACCAAGTTGCAGTTCATATTCAAAATCACTGACAGCGCGTAATCCGCGTATAAGTACACCGGCCTTATGTTCATGAGCAAGTTCAACAGTAAGATTGTTAAATCCTACAACACGTACACCATCAATATCCTTGATAGCTACCTCAACCATACCAATTCGTTCATCTAATGAAAACATCGGCTTTTTGTCTTTAGACTCTGCCACAGCTACAATTACCTCATCAAAGAGGTTACGTGCTCGTTCAATGATGTCAAAATGTCCATTTGTAATAGGATCAAAAGTTCCAGGATATAGTGCTATTTTTTTCAAATATTACTCCCATCTTTTATAAAGATTATTTTCAATGCCAAGAAGGTCAAACCATTTACCTATAGTAAAGTTTTCCATCTCATTAAGTGTCTGTTGTTCTGAGTAGTACGCCATAATAGGCGGTGCTATAATAATACCTAAAGATGCAAGTTTATGCATATTTTCAAGTGCTATAGCAGAGAAGGGCATCTCACGTGGAGCTAAGATAAGCTTTTTTTGCTCTTTTATCATTACAGCTGCTGCACGAGTTATAAGGTTGTCAGCTATGCCGCAGGCAATCTTTGCTAGAGTATTCATAGAACAGGGAGCTATCAGCATAGCCTCAGCTCCAAAAGAACCAGATGCTATTGATGCAGAGATATCACTGTTTTGGTGTGTAATAACATCATTCATCTCTTTTTGTAAAACTACTTTTGAATGCTCAGACATAATAAAGTGTTTCTCTATCTCTTGAGGAAGTAAAGTAAGTGCTTTTATACCTAGATTGACACCACTCGCCCCACTTGTTGCTATAATAATTTTTCTTTTTTTCATTTTACTTTGGCTCTGTTTTTTCCTGTCACAATGACATATATTTTTTTCTTGTTATCATGCATAATAGCTATTGTATCGCCAAAACGGCCATTTTGTAAGGCTCGACCAGAAAAAATAATATTAACTCCCGCATCTTGAAGTGTTACAGTAATACGTGAGCCTCTTTTTATAAGAAAAAGAGTCGTAACATCTCTTTTTGTTAAGAGTGAAAATTTTTTCAGTCGATGTTTTGCTTCATAATGTCCTCGTGGAAGTTCCATGATTGGCATAGCCCGAAATTTATCCAGTATTATACTCTTTTTTTTAGAGTTTAAATATGAGAGTTCATCTCCTTTGTTGATCACTTTTTTTGTTTCAAAAACAGAAACTGTTGCATCTAAGATATAGTTGAAAAATATCTTTTTATTTTGTTGGGTTTTTATATATAAAGTCCCTTTGCGTGAGAGCTCTGCATTACGTGAAAAACCAATGGTATATTTTTTTGGTATAAAAGTGATATATCTACTTGGTTTAATAAAAATATCATTGATCTGAATATCTTTATAATACTCTTTGTAGTAACTCTTTATTTGTTGTTCTAAGTTACTGGTATCTATAGGACTTTTTTGTGTAAATTGAATATAAGCATGTTTGCTATGATAATTTTTATAACCATAAGATTTGAGTTTTTGTAGTACTTCTGATGCTTTGACCCTTTTTGAATGTCGAGTATTATTAATCGTATAGAGTAAAATATCTTCATTCGGATTATTAATAATATCTGAGAGCATCACTTGTTTATCTGTGATGATATATTCTCTTTGTAATTCATTATTTGCTAAAAGAGTAGAGGTGAAAAGTAGTAATATAAGAAAAAATCTAAAAAAAATTATCATAACAAAAGTACCTTTTCTAAGGGAGGATTTTAACATTTGTTTTCTTCAAAGTTAATTATCTTAACGATTCGCTAATATTACTTTAGTATTATCTCATAATTAAATCTTCTATAAAAAGGTATAACACTGGATGAATAAAAAATATTTTTTTACTCTTTTTATCTCTGCAACTTTGAGTGCAATGAGTTTGGATGAAACGATTCAAAAAGCACTACTGCATAATAATACTCTAAAAAAGATCTCTTTAGAGATAGAGCAGTCAAAAGAGAACAGAGCTTCAAAAAAAGCACAAAATTTTGGTAGAATTG
>Ga0256843_1003537_pt1 | contig 10819 bp, 10 predicted proteins | sample AlvinellametaG_FD_191572 | JGI IMG/M metagenome (GOLD analysis project Ga0256843, IMG submission 191572) | Pompeii worm associated microbial communities from hydrothermal vent at the East Pacific Rise, Pacific Ocean - Alvinella | ecosystem: Host-associated > Annelida > Integument > Unclassified ... | reverse complement strand
CACCAATAGGAATAGAGACTTTTTCAATTTTCAGACCATCTTCTGTTACCCAACCATCAAGTACTCTTCCTACCGGATCTTTAAGTCCTGCAATCTCTTCAATAGCAACAGCCATTGCATCAATACGCCCCTCATCCAAGAAGAGTCTATCCATCAATGCAGATGAGAGCTGATTTTTTTCACCATCAGCCATATCTTTGGCATTCGCCTCCAAGAGCGTCATTGTATTTGCTCGTAAAGCTTCTGCCATCTCTTGCAATATACGGTTTTTTTCCGCACCACTTAATGTGTTAAAAACACGACTTGCCCCTTTTGCTTTTTGCAAAAATTTTTCCATTATTATTCACCTAAACTTATTCAATTAATTAAATGGTATAATACTACCATAAAATATTTAGGAGTTTTATGAAAACGATAACATTTATTGGAAATGGCAATATGGCGCTTAGTATTGCACAGGGACTCAAAGAACAATATACAATAGAAGTCGTTGGAAGAGATATCAAAAAGTTGGAAATATTTGAAAAAAAAGTTGGAGTAACTGTAGAGAAACATCTTCTTGAAAATTTCAATATTGATAATAAAGAGATCATTCTTTGTATAAAACCTGCAAATGTTGAAGAGGTAGGAGCAAAACTTCAAGGAGAAGCAACAGTACTCTACTCTGTACTTGCAGGAACAAAGCTTCAAAAACTCACAACACACTTTAAAACAGCCGCAGTTGTCCGTGCTATGCCAAATCTTGCAGCCTCTGTCGGTGCATCAATGACAACACTATGTGGTGATACAGCATATAAAGAGCATGCAAAAAAACTTTTTGGTGCCATCGGTTCAACACGCTGGCTCAATAATGAAAAAGAGATAGATATAGCTACGGCACTTGCCGGAAGTGGTCCTGCATATCTTGCACTTATTGCCGAATCCTTGGCAGACGGTGCAGTAAAGCAGGGATTAAAACGTGATGATGCTATGGCAATTATGCGTGGACTCTTTGAAGGGTTTTCAAAACTGATCCAAGAGGAACACCCTGCTCTTTTAAAAGACGGTGTTATGAGTCCAGGAGGAACTACAGCTGCAGGATACAGTGCCTTAGAAGAGGGAAATGTCAGAAATTCATGTATGCAGGCAGTTGAAAAAGCTTACAAAAAAGCGACTGAGTTATAAAACATAACTCAGTTTAATAATCATCCTCAGAATCATACTTCAAATACAAAATCAATATCCAAACCAATGAAAAAGCAGCTACTATTTCATAACCAATTAACCAGATAATCAAAAAAGCATTCATATTAAGTAACTGAAAGGTATCATAGTTTGCATCAGCTACAAAAAAGAAAAGAAAAACAGCACCAACTATATAAGGGATACCTATACCATAGAGTATATAAAAAAAACTTTCCCACTGTTCAGGAATAAAAAGAAAATCTTTTATTGAAACTTCCTGTGAAGAAAAAGTCTTTTTCTTCGTACGAGCTCTCTTCTTAGAAGCTTTGGCTCGTCTCTCATTCATAACGAGTTGATTATAATAGATTATATTACGTTTATTTTTTTCATCTTCTCTCATGAATTTATTCTACACTTTCCTATGTTAAGTATGCCTTAATATGTTATTTTCAATTAATTTTATCACATAAGTAGAAAAAAACTTTATATAATATTATAAAAACTCTAAAATCTCTTTTTCAATATCCTCTTTTTCAATAACACTTTTTTGGACTATCTCTTTTGTAAAAAGCTCTTTAATCATTGCAGGAATCTCAAGTTTTGCAACTTTAGATATAGACTCCAATGCCTCTATATCTTTTGTATCGATCTCTCCTGTTAAAGCATTTGCAATAACCGGCGAAAATTTTGTCCACTCTGCCGTAGAGTAGATAATAGACTTGATTTTCGGATTGCTACGTGTTTGATAAGATTTTATACATGTAGCCGTATGCGGATCCATAAGATAGTTGTCATTTTCAAAAATCTCTTTAATATATCTTTTACCCTCATCACCACTACACCAGTCTGCATCAAAAAGAGTTTGCAGTTTTTCAAGTTCTGCTGCAGTGAGCTCATAAAAATTTTGCTCTTCAAGATCAAACATCAACTCTTTTGTACGTTCTGCTCCAAAAAGATCAAACAAAACACGCTCAACATTTGAAGATTTTAAAATATCCATAGCCGGAGATGTTGTACTGACAACTTCACTTTCACGAAGGTCGTACTTACCATCACGAATAAGACGGGTAAGTACATTATTTTCATTTGAAGAGATAATAATTTTCTCTACTGGTAATCCCATCTTCCATGCATAGTAACCACCAAGTGCATTTCCAAAATTTCCGCTTGGAACATTAAGATAGACCTTTTCACCCATAGTTATTGCTTCTTGACGAACAAGCTCAAGATAGGAGTGAATATGATAAATAATTTGAAAAATAATACGACCAAAATTAACAGAGTTTGCAGCAGAGAGTTTTGTATCTTTCTCCTGCAATGCTTTTTTAAATGTATCACTTGCCAACAAACGTTTGAGTGCACTCTGTGCATCATCAAAAACACCGTTAATTCCTATAACTTTTAAGTTTTTTGCATCTTCAGTTACCATCTGAAGACGTTGCACATCACTTGTACCACCATCCGGATACATACATGCCACTTTTACATTTGGTCTGTTTTTAAATGTCTCAAGTGCGGCAGGACCGGTATCTCCACTTGTTGCAGCCAAAATCAGGTAATTTTCATTTAAACGCTGTGCAATCGAAGAGAGAACAACACCAAAAGGTTGCAGTGCCATATCTTTAAAGGCACGAGTCGGACCATGATAGAGTTCACTTACATAAAGATTTTCTCTTACTTTTACAACAGGAACAGGATTGGAAGCATCATCAAATTTATCATACAGATCAAGAGCTTCATCAATAACTGCACCATCAATATCAATACCAAAAGTATCCAACATATCTTTTGCCAACTCTTTATAAGAAGAGTTCAGATGTTTTTGTAAAAAAGCATCTCCAAGGTTTGGTAACTCTTGGGGTACGTACAATCCGCCAAATGAAGCAATAGGACTTAAAATAGCCTCTGAAAATGTTACAGTTTCCGGTTTTGCAGGTTCAACACCACGTGTTTGAATAAATCTCATTTTTTATCTCTACTCTTAATTTTTTTGCGAATTATATCCAAAACTATCTGAATAAACGTATAGGGTTAATATGAGCACTCTTTTGTGTCACTTCAAATACAAGTTCATCTTTTACACGACCGATAACTGCACCACGTCTTATCTTTTTTCCGGGATGTATATTTGGTGCAATCTGTGATAGATTTGCATAAATTGTATGGAGTCCGTTTTTATGTTCAACAATTACAATATTATCTAAAACTGCTGTTCTGTCTGCATAAATCACTTTCCCGTTAAAGACTGTTCTAACCTTTGCATTCTCTCTTTTTGGTTTCATAGAGATAGACTCATTAAAAATTTTAATACCATAAATCGGATCCGTATAGGTACCATACTTTTTTGTAACGGTATAGGAACTCAGCGGTGCTATCGTCTTTTTACCGTGATATCGAATTGTCTTGACACTCTGATAAGAACTGCCATGTTTTTTTACTGTCGGTAAATTTTCATTTAAAGCAATCTTTTTCTTTTTAAAAGCCTCTTTTTGTGCCTTCTCCTCTTTTGCACGATTAATCTCATCTATCTTAATCAAGTTAAGTTTGGAGAGTGTTTTTTTCAATGCATTTTGTCTTTTGAGAAGTTTTTTCAACTCTTTTTTATAAGAAGCTTTGGCAAGCTGCAGTTTTTTTATCGCTTTTTTATTCTCCTCTTTCTTCTTAATCAGCTCTTTTTGCTTTGCATCAATCGAGGCGATGGAACGCTCCAGCATATCTGTTTTTCTATTGAGGGCATCTATTATTTTTGCATTGGCAAAATAGTTCTTACTGAGTTTTTTTGCTTTTGCTTTTGACTCTCGTAACATCCCTTTTAAAACTTCAAACTCAATAATAGCCTGTTCGTTTGCAGGAAATTTTTCATCAAGCATAACAGAGAGAGAAACTGATTTTGCTATAACAAAAACCAACTCCTCTTCAAGCTTGTTCTGCTTCGCTTTTAATGCTTTTTGCTTCTCTTGTAATGCCTTAAGCTCTTTTGCATTTTTTTTATAGTTACTCTCTTTACTGAGAAGTTCCTCTTTAAGCTTTTTTAAATAGGCTTCCTGTTTTATCAACTCTTTTTTTTGTAAAAGAATTGCTTTTGCAGTCTTTGCCATTTTTCTGTTTAAAACAGAGTAGTTTTTACTGTAGAGATGAAGTTTTGAACTTGTCTTTTTTATCTTCTTATCTATATTTTGTGCATATCCGGAATATACCAACAGAAGTAAAAGTAATACTATACGATACATCATACCTCTTCTTTATGTCCCAATACAATAAATATTGCAAGTAATATAGAGACAGAGAGTGAAACACCCAACATAATAAGAGAGTCATAAACCTGATCAAAAACAAGTACATTAATACCAATATCATGGAACTGTTCTTCTATCCAAGGCAGTGTACTCAAATAAGAAAAAATTCCAAAAGCCAAAGCAGATGCTATAAGTGCATCCACAATAGCAAGTCGGAACAAAACAGCAGAACGAAGCCATACAGGTGCACCAAAAAGCCCCATAATATTCATACGCTCACTATGTTTAAACTGCCAGATACGCAACTCTTTAAAGATCAGTAAAATCGTTACGATAATAACGGTGAATGCAAAGACAGTAATAACACTTTTAAAGAGTAAAAGCAGTTTGTAGGTTGTATCGTGTGTTTTACTAAATGTCTCTACTTTTTGGATCTTTCCACTTTTGAGAAGTAATTTTGTCAGACTCTCAAGTTCATCAGGAGAGGGATAGGATTTTAACTGCAGTTTGTAAAATTTAGGTAACGTTACCTTGAGAAGTTCCATATTTTGCTTACTGATATTTGTATTTAATTTTTTAATAACACTGTCTGGAGAGAGCTCTTCAATACTTTTTATAAGATTGTTCCGTTGAACAAATCGTTTTTCATCCAAAGTTTTTTTGGCAACTACCACCAAAGAATAATTTTTTGCCAAATTCTCTTTATAGGCATCTATTGCTCGTTGTGCTATAGTAAAAACCTGTAAAGAGAAAAGAATACTTAAAAGTGCGATAACCAAAGAGAGATGATTTTTAAAGGACTTCACGAATATCTCCAAACTCAATATGATAATGTTTGTAACGCACGCTTAAATTTTCGGGGATATGGTGTGTAACAACCACTATTGTTGTTTTTAACTGCTCATTTGCCCCTTCTAAAAGATTCCAGATCAGCTGTGATGAGTAATCATCAAGGTTTCCTGTAGGTTCATCAGCCAAGATCAAAATAGGATTATGAGCCAAGGCTCTTGCCATCGCTACACGCTGCTGCTCTCCACCTGAGAGTTCTTGCGGATATTTTCCTGCCTGATGACGCAGTTTCACATGTTTAAGCAGTGAATCTACCTGATTTTGAGTGACTGTCTTTTCATAACCGTTAATAATTAAAGGGAGCATAATATTCTTCTCTATCGTCCACTCTTTTACCAGTTTGTAATCTTGAAAGACTATTCCCAAATGTTTTCTCAAAAAATTAAGTTTTGAAGAGGAGACACCGCCAAGCTCAACACCTCCGACAATCAAACTCCCTTCAATAGGTTTCAATGCACCATAAAGTGATTTTAACAGTGTTGACTTACCGCTACCACTCGCTCCTGTAATGAAAACAAAACTTCCCGAATCAATAGAGAGATTGGCTTTATTTATAATAGTCTCTTCATCAGAATAGGCAAGAGAGAGATTTTGTGCAATAATAACTTTATCCATATAAAACCTTCACAAGATGTTGATGTGCTTTTAAATTTACAGGCGATCGCAAAGGTAACTCCGGAAAATATGCTACACGATCTTTTTCTACAATGACATAGAGATGTTCCGGTCTGTCAAAACTTCCCATAGAGATCCGCAACATAACACCATTCTCAAGTGTATAAACTCTCTCAAAATGGATAAATCCTCCATCAAAACGAACAGTTTTATTGTGCAATTGTAAAAGTTCCTCTTCTGAGAGTAAAGAAGCACAGCAATCACCAAAATCGAAATTACCCTCAATTTTCAGTTGGGGAGAATCTTCATCATTTGTCATAATTACATCATAAATGTTCTTCTCCATTCGCTTCCATCTGTCTTCATACTTTGAACTGACTGCAATATCTCTGTTTTTGTTTATCTGCAGAGAGATTTTAGGAAATGCTATAAAAGTCTCATACGAATAGGCATAATAATTTTCACTGTCTGTACGTAACTCTAAAGTTCCACCAACTTTTAAAACACGACGTGCCTCTTTGATAAAATTTGTAGAGATAACTCTGCGATGCGGTTTTTTATCCCATGGAACAGGGAAATGAACATAAATTGCACCAACAAGGTTAGAGGGAATAAGCTCCATAAAAAGTCTTGCATCATAATCTAAAAGCAACACATTATCGAGCTTTTGAATTACAATCTGTTTGAGCACCTGTTCTATTGACGGACGGTGAATCTCTATACCTATAAAAAGAACATCAGGATTATTTGCAGCCTGATGCAAAAGATGACGACCCGATCCAAAACCGACTTCTATTCGAATCTCTTTTTCAGAAGGAAACTCTTTAGCAAAATACTCTATTTTTTTCAGTGCCGTTGCCTCTTGCAGATGGACATTTTTTTGTGTATCTGGAACATTGGAAGCCAATACTTCCAGATCTGCCGCTTTTGCATAAGCAAGAAGTGCTTTATGTACATTGTAAATAGATGCGGGACGAGTCAATTTATCTGTTTTTAAAAGTGTACGATCGGTATCTTCTTTTACAAGTAAAAAGAAATCCTCACCCTCATAATTCACAGCTATCATCTTCTCATCTTTATGCATGACATTACTTGCCATAAAACGAAACGCAACACCATCCTTTTCTGACGGTAACGAAATGGTCTTAAACTCTTTAATATGCAGATGTGGCATTAGAGTCCGTTCAAATCAAGTTCTGCATCAGGTGAAATCACTGTTTCACTCTTTTTAGTTACCGGAGTAACTACCGTTTCTTGGGTACTTTTTACTTTTGGAGCAGCTATAAACTCTTTTGACTCAGGTGTTTTAATATGCACTTCTATACTCGGTTTTGACTCTATCGCATTAGAATCAATGCTGTAAACTCTATAACTGTAAAGTGTATCAGGTTCTATATTTGTATCTATAAAATAGTTCTTTTTGATCCCTTTAAACTCTTTTGAGACCTCTTCAAACCAACCTTTTTTATACTTTTTCACAACTTTGTAAGCTGTTGTTCGAGGATCACTTTTATCCCATTTTAACTCTATCTTCTTACCAATAAGTCTCGCTTCGACTATTTCCGGTGGATTTGGCTTTGCCAAAGTCATCCCCATTACCGTATTTTTATCATGTTCACTCTCAAGTCCATCTTTATCAACGACTGCAACTCTGTAAAAATAGGCTTTTCCATCTTCATCAATCTTATCTGTAAAGTGATTATTATAGAGTTTTGCTATCAGTTCATACTCACCGTCAACATTATCCGATCGATATAAATAGTACTGTTTAAAATCTTTCTGTTTTGAAGCACTCCACTGAATCTCTATCTTTTTTGGAAGATCTTTACTGACTGTAATCGAAGTTATACTCTTTGGAAGCGGTTTGGTAATCGCTTTTACAACCTGAGAAGGTGTAGAGACAATTCCGTCATAGGTTTTTACTCTGATTCTATAAAGATAGACTCTGTTATCATCCAATCCACTGTCTATATACTCAGCATTTAAACGACCAAAAAGTTCATCGATCTGATGCCACTCTTTCTCTTCAAAAGTTTTTCTTTCTATAATGTAAGAATCCACTCGCTCACTTAAATGTGGTCTCCAGATAATTTTAGCCAATCGAGGAAGTCCGTTAATAGAGTGTATCCATGAGACAGACTGCAATACAGGAAGTGTATTGACTACAAAAACTTTAGAGTTAACACCCTGTGCATCTTCGGTAAAAACTCGAAATGCATAACTGTATTTTGTATCCGGATCTACCGTACGATCAACAAAGTGTGTCGAATAACGGGTATCAATAGTTGTATAATATTCTAAACCTTTTTCCTTGCCTTGAGGAGATTTTTTATATACATAAATCCCTTCTACCCGTGGATCTGTAATACTTTTCCACTCAAATGCCACTGTTTTCATATCTGTAATAATACCATTCTTTGTCAAGGTAATTACAGGCAGTGTTTTATCAACCTTTACCTTCTCTTGTGGTGTCGGTGTAACCTCAGCACAACCGCTAAGAAGCAGCAGTGAAGCTGCGAATAATGTAGTTAGGGTCGATAACTTCATTTACAATCTCCTTATCAAATTTTTTCTCTATTTCATCTTTTATTATATTGTCAAACGGTGCAGTAAAAAAGAGTTTTTCATTACTCTTTGGATGCATAAAATATATTAAATAGGCATGTAGCAAAATTCGTTCCGCCTTCTCCTGTTTTGGGGCAAGTGCATAGATATGATCACCCAAAATATGACGATTCAAACTCTCTAAATGAACACGAATTTGATGTGTTCTTCCGGTAAAAAGTTTACATGCTATCAGCTGGACTTTTTCATCAAAACTCAATGCAAGATTTTTAAAAACTGTTTTTGCATATTTTCCGTGTTCAACTCCCGATGCCATCTTCAATCGATTATGAGAACTGCGACCTATATTTGATTCTATTATTGTAACATCATCTTTTAAAGGAGGGGTAACAAATGCCAAATAATATCGTCCCATACTCTTATCTTGCAGCTGTTTTGAGAGAAACTCATGTGCTTCATTGTTTTTTGCAACAACCATAGCCCCACTTGTCCCCTTATCCAAACGGTGTACAATACCATGACGCTCCTCTCCGCTGATGGTAGAGAGACGGATCCCTTTATGTTTTAACCAATCAACCAAAGTCGGCTCTTTTACACTCGGTGCAGGATGTACTGTTACACCACTTGGTTTGTTAATTACCAAAAGATCATCATCTTCATAGAGAATTTCCACATCAAAATCAACAGCCTGTGCCTGTGACTCTTTTACTTCAGGAAATTCAACCCGAATCTGCTGCCCTACTTTGAGCTTTACACCGGGACGGGCAACTTTTTTTTCATCAATATAGACAGCCCCGTTTTTAATCAGTGCTGCGATCTGAGAACGCGTTTTTCCTATCTTTGCCGTTAAAAACGTATCTAAACGCTCAACCTTTTCACAAAGATATCTTTCTGTATTTAACATTTTGTTTACCCTTTATGATACAATCATATAAATTTATTTTGGAGTTACAAACTTGTGGAGATTTGATAAGAGTATTTTATCACAATTTGACTTTCTTTCTATTATTCTTATCATTCCTCTTGTTATTATGTCCAATTGGCTAATAGGAGAAGCAGTTCCTGCATTGGCAGAGAAACAGATTGCCTATGTCAGTGTCGCCTTTTTAGTCTTTATTATTGTCTTTTTACTCCCTATCAGACGAATGAGCTGGCTCATTCCATTGATATACTGGGGAAATATTCTTTTACTTCTGGCAGTTGAATTTTTTGGACACTCACGACTCGGTGCACAACGATGGATTGAGATCCCCTTTATCAATGCTACTATTCAACCCTCAGAGTTTGTAAAACCGGCACTTATTTTGATGTTGGCATACCTTATTAACAAAACACCTCCTCCCATAGGCGGTTACAGACTCAAAGAGTTTTTAAAGATCAGCTTTTATATACTCCTCCCTTTCATACTCATTGCCAAAGAGCCGGATCTTGGAACTGCACTTGTACTGCTTCTTATCGGATATGGTGTACTCTTTTTTGTAGGCATTTACTGGAAAATCATTGCTACTATTCTTGCAACTATTTTACTTCTCTCTCCAGTTGTTTACAAATATGGTCTGCATGATTACCAAAAGACAAGAATTAAAGACTTTTTAAGTGAAAAACCCTCATACCATGTACAACAATCCATTATTGCCATTGGATCAGGAGGATGGAGCGGAAAAAGCAAAGAGGATGCAACACAAACACAGATGAAATTTCTTCCTATTGCAACAAGCGATTTCATCTTTGCTTTTGTTGTTGAGAGAACAGGTTTTTTGGGAGCTTTAAGCCTTATTTTAATCTATGTTCTTTTGATTCTTCATCTTTTAAGTTTGGCTGTTTTTAATAAAGACTACTATATTAAAGTTGTTACAATCTCTATATCATTTATGATTTTTATATATATGGGAGTCAATATCTCAATGACAATAGGCTATGCACCTGTTGTTGGAGTACCGCTACCAATGTTTAGCTATGGAGGAAGCAGTTTTTTAAACTTTATGATCCTCTTTGCAATTATGCAAAATTTAATAACATTTCGATATAAAGATCTTTATGATAAAAGCGGAACAAAGAGTTTCTTGTAGAAGTGGTGCCGACACGAGGATTTGAACCCCGGGCCTGCTGATTACAAATCAGCTGCTCTAGCCAACTGAGCTATGTCGGCAAATGTTGCAAGAAATAAACCTATATATAAGGCTTATTTTTGAATTAGCTGTGCTTAAGTTTTTAACGAAGCATACTCATAGTATGTGAGTTGAAAAATTAAGTGCAGATAATCAAAAAGAAGTGGCGCGGTGGACGAGACTCGAACTCGCGACCCCCTGCGTGACAGGCAGGTATTCTAACCAACTGAACTACCACCGCAACCGTATCTTGAAAAAATCAAGAATTTATAAAATTTTAAT
>Ga0256843_1003536_pt1 | contig 10821 bp, 5 predicted proteins | sample AlvinellametaG_FD_191572 | JGI IMG/M metagenome (GOLD analysis project Ga0256843, IMG submission 191572) | Pompeii worm associated microbial communities from hydrothermal vent at the East Pacific Rise, Pacific Ocean - Alvinella | ecosystem: Host-associated > Annelida > Integument > Unclassified ... | reverse complement strand
CTTCTCCTGCCCGACACCGGTGTAGTTGAAAGGACGGGTAACAATGATGTCGAACCTGTCAAAATAATTTGCTGCCATATGTTCCATGGAAAGTTTGCTGCAACCGTAATGGTTCACCGGTTTTGGACACATGGATTCATCCAGTACCTCTTTGCCCTGATTTCCGTAAACAGTGGCGCTTCCTGCCAAAATGATTTTTTTGGGATATACTTTGTTGTCGATCAGGGATTGCAAAAGATTTTCTGTCCCAATAACATTGACATCGTAGATGAGGGAGGCGTTCGATTCTCCGGTAAACGAAATTGCAGCAATATGAATGATATAATCGGGCCGGACAGAAACAATAACATCGTCCAGCTGGGATTTTTGCGTAATATCACAGGCTATATGTTTTGTCTGCTTTGGCGTATCGATGACGGTACCGTAAACATCAAAACCTTTTTGCAGCAGAAGCTTCTCCAGGTGAACACCTGTAAAACCGTTGATCCCCGTAATGAGGACTTTTTTAGAATGAGAATCCGGCTTCATTTCGTCTCAGGTCTGCTTCTACCATCATGGCACAAAGGGCTTCAAGTGTTGTTTTGGGTTCCCAGCCCAACTCTTTTTTGGCTTTTTCAGGATTCCCTATGAGCAATTCCACCTCTGCGGGTCTGTAAAATTTCGGATTCACCCTAACAACAGTTTTTCCCGTAGCTTTGTCTATAGCAATTTCCTCTTCTTTGCTTCCTTGAAATTCAACGTCTATCCCGGCACCTTTAAATGCCATTGTGACAAAGTCTCTGACCGTTTCGGTTCGGTTTGTTGCCAGCAGATAGGTATCGGGTTTTTCTGCCTGAAGCATGAGGTACATTCCTTCCACATAGTCTTTTGCAAATCCCCAATCACGTTTGGCATCCATGTTCCCAAGTTCCAGACACTCAAGCTTGCCAAGTTTTATTTTGGCAACCCCGTCTGTAATTTTACGGGTGACAAATTCAAGGCCTCTCAGGGGAGACTCATGGTTGAACAAAATACCGCTTGTGGCGAACATATCGTAAGACTCCCGGTAGTTCACTACCATCCAGTGTGCATACATTTTTGCCGCACCGTAAGGGCTTCTCGGCCAAAATGGTGTCGTCTCCGTCTGTGGTATCTCCTGCACTTCTCCGAACATTTCAGAAGTAGATGCCTGATAAAACTTTATTTTCGGATTGACAATCCGGATCGCTTCAAGAAGATGTACGCAGCCCAGACCCGTAATGTGCGCAGTTGCCAGAGGCTGGTCAAAAGAGACACCGACAAAACTTTGGGCTGCAAGATTGTAGATCTCGTCAGGTTGAATTTCCGCCACCATACGCACACTGTTTGACTGGTCGGTCAGATCATATTCGATTAAATGCAAATTTTCATGATTTTCAATACCAAGCTCTTCTATTCTCCAGAAATTTACCGATGATGTACGACGGTATGTTCCGTAGACCTCATAGCCTTTTTCCAAAAGAAGTTCTGCCAAATAGGCACCGTCCTGTCCGGTAATGCCGGTTATAATCGCTTTTTTCATGTTTTTAATATGCTTGCCTTTCTTGATGTATTCATTAAAATATTGTATTTTCTGTTTAACTTCATTAAAGATTATTCGATATAATACACTTCTATTTTTACAAAACTGCTTATTTCGCGCAAAATATCAATCAAAATAAAGGACATAACATTGTCAATAAAAAAAACGAAAGCTGATGAAAGTAAATCTGATCTTGAACTTGCTTTGAAAAGTATGAAAAAAATATTTATCTCATTGGGGATATACAGTTTTTTTCTTAATATTCTGATGCTTGCGGCACCTTTCTATATGTTGGTGGTGTATGATATTGTTATGCCTTCCAAAAATATGAATACGTTATTGCTGGTTACCCTGATTGCATTAATGTTTTTTATCGGAATGTGGATTCTTGACTATGTACGTTCCAAACTGATGATCTATGCGAGTAACAAACTTGATCTTATCTTGAACAAACGGCTTTTTGATGCCACGTTCGACCTTGCTGCGAAATATCCCAATAAAGCCAATATCCAACCCATCCGTGATTTTGCGAATATTAAAACATTTATGGGAGGGGCGGCAGTATTTGCTTTTTTTGATTTCCCGTGGTTTCCTATCTATATCGCGATCATGTTTGCCTTCAGTCCCATCTACGGACTGTACGGTTTGGCAGCCACGGCAATTATTATCCTTCTGACCTGGCTGAATGAGAAAACAACCAAAGAGGGGCTGGAGGAAGCCAATGCAGATTATCGTCAGGCAACAAACTTCTTTGAAAACAATATCCGTAATGTAGAAGTTGTCAAAGCCATGGGGATGAAAGAGAACCTGCACAGGATCTGGATGGAGAAACATAACCGTTACCTCATTACCCATACCAAGGCAAGCGGCATAGCTTCTTTCTATTCCAATGCTTCAAAATCGTTCAGAATGCTGGCCTCTTCCATGATGTATGGACTGGGTGCCATTTTGGCTATTTCGGGACTTATCTCTCCGGGTATGATTATTGCCGGTGCCGTACTGATGGGACGTGCGCTTCAGCCGATAACACAGATCGTCTCAACCTGGAAAAGTTTTACCAATGCAAAAATTGCCTATGGCAAACTGAATGATCTGTTGCTGGAGTTTCCCGAAGCGAAAGAGAAACTCTCTCTGCCTGACCCCAAAGGAGTGATTAGCTTTGAAAATGTTGTGACAATTCCACCGCTTGGAAAACTGCCTGTACTCAAAGGAATCAATCTTAAAATAGAAGCAGGTGATATTGTAGGTGTCATAGGTCCCAGTGCGGCAGGGAAGTCCTCTTTTGCCAAAACGGCCGTGGGTGTATGGACACCTGCAAGCGGGAATGTCCGCATAGACGGAGCAGATATTCATCAGTACGATTCGGTAGCTTTGGGAAAACATATAGGATACCTTCCTCAGGATATTGAACTTTTTGAAGGCACCATTGCACAGAATATTTCCCGCTTTGAAGAGAATGCAGAAGATGCAAAAATCATAGAGGCGGCAAAACTTTCCGGTACGCATGAACTGATCTTGAGACTTCCCGACGGCTATGCTACTTTGGTAGGAGCAGGGGGAATGTCTCTCTCCGGCGGGCAAAAGCAGCGTATAGGTCTGGCAAGAGCCCTTTACGGAAACCCCAAAATGGTTATCTTGGATGAACCCAACTCCAACCTTGATGATGCCGGAGAGTATGCCCTGATGGTGGCATTACGGACAATGAAAGAAAAAGGCATTACGGTTGTCTTTATTACGCATAAGAAAAATATTCTTGGTCTGGCAGACAAACTGATGGTGCTTAAAGAAGGAACCGTTGTGCTTTATGATCAACGAGATAAAGTATTGGAAGTTTTGGCAAAAAACAGTACGCAGGCAGTAAAGCAAGAAAAATAGTTTTTATACATTAAAGAGAGAATATGAAGCAAATTGATAACAAACCGGATGTAAACGAGCATCATGAAGCATTAAACAAAACCCATCATTCTTCGCATAGACTGGGCATAATTACCATAGCATTGATTTTCGGTCTTTTTGGTCTGTGGAGTGTTTTCGCCAATATCGAAACAACCATTACGGCAAACGGCAAGGTGATCACCCACTCATACAACAAAATTGTCATGCACCCCCGCGGAGGCATTGTACAGAAGATCTATGTCAAAGAGGGGGAGCTGGTTAAAAAAGATCAGCCTCTTTTGGAGATAGACAATACCGAAGAGCGTGCAGAACTCTCTTCCAATATAGCAAAACACGATGCCAATCTTTTTGATATGTGCAGGCTTAGGGCAGAGTATGAGTTGAAGGAGACCCTGGATTGTACAGCATATGATAAAAAGGTCATTGATGTCAAAAAATTACCGGAGCTGGAAGAATATACAAAAAATCTGTTTATTTCAGATATGCAGAATTTATGGGCAACATTAAATTATCTTAAAAGTCAAAATACGGTACTGGATGCACAGAATGAAGGTTTGAGAAATCAAATTAAATCAAATAATGTTCTTCTGGCTTCCTATAGAAAAGAACTCAAAAAATGGAAAAAACTTTTAAAATCAGATGCGGTAGATGAGCTTAAAATCATAAAAACAGAAAGAACCATTGAAGAAAACCGTTTGAAGATCGGTATGCTTCAATCTTCTATTAAACAAAATGATGCCACTATTAAATCCAATGAACAGAAGATCGAACTTGAAAAACAGACATTTAAAAATAAAGCCTTAAGCAAGCTCAATGAGATCAAACTGGAAAATCAGCTCATCAATGAAAAGATCATTGCCCTGAAAAATACCATTTCCAATACCACGATCAAAGCGCCGAGTGAGGGCAGGGTGACAGACATGAAAATTCATGCCAGCGGTGAGGTAGTGTCTCCACAAAGACAGATCATGTCCATCGTTCCTGCGGATCGCAATCTTACCATTGAAGCCTATGTCCTTCCTACAGATATAGAAAAACTGCATATTGGGCAAAAAGCCGAAATTTCATTCCCGTCCTTTATAGATCCCTCGGCAATACCGATAAACGGAAAACTTACCTATCTTTCAGCCGATGCCATTACGCCTGAGAACAGCAGAGAAAGTTATTATATCGCACTGATTGAAATTACGCCCAAAGGGTTGGAAGCGATTAAGAAAAACAATTTCAAAATAATTCCGGGGATGCCTTCGGCGGTCTTTATTCATACGGGTAAAAAAACACTGATGGAATATCTCCTTCAGCCTATTATCCAGATGTTCAAAGGAATTTACCATGCAAACTAGATTTATCATACTTTTTCTGATGCTTTTTTCCGCTTTGCATGCAGGGCAGTATACGCTGGAAGCATTATGTAAAAAAGGGATTGAACACAATCCAAATATCAGAAGTTTTGCCTATAAAACATCGGCGAGTAACAGTGTCTATGCCCAAAGTGTCGATCAGTACAAACCCCATTTCACCATTAGCGGACAGCTTGCGGAGCAAAACTATATGCTTACCTATTCTAGTGGGGACGAATACTATAAAGGTTTCAGTCATCAGTACCAGTTTTCACTGAACCAGCCGGTTTACAGACCGACACTGCTGTATTCGATGGATGATGCCAAAAAAAGAATATTGCTTGCACGTCTCATGGAAGAGGATGAGAAGGCAAAACTGGTAACCCAGATCTTACAAAACGCCTTTGAACTGATCAGACTGAAAAAAAATGTTGAAATCCTGACACAAAAGTCAGAACTTCTGGAGAAGGCCTATAAAAATCTGCAAAAAAAACATAAGCTTAAACTGGCTTCAAAAGTAGATGTCTATCAGTCGCTTTCCATGCTGAAGCAGAGTCATAGCGATCTGGCCATTGCAAAACAGACCTACATGCAGGTGCTTTTCAACCTGAGAATGCTTACCAAAACCAAAAATGTAGAAAAATATATTGAACACCTTGAGTTCAATATGCCTGCGGTTAAAAAAGCATTTGGCAAACTCAATACCAGAGCGTTGAAATCCCAATACATACACAATACACGTTTGAAGCTTGAAGAACAGACTGCCAAAATTGCCCAGGGGCAGATAGACATGAGAAACAGCGAGCGTTACCCTCAGATAGATGCAGTAGTAAGTTACGGTGATTCGGGCGGTACGATAGATACAACCATGAGACAGAAAGATTCGCGAGCCATGCTGACACTGAATTTTCCGATCTACCAGGGCGGATATGTAGATGACCGGGTGGAAGAGGCAAAGTATTTGGCGCTGGCAGCCAAGGCAACTGCGGAAGATATGATGACAAACATTAAAATTTCACTGGAGAAGTCCATACAGGATATACGCTCGGGTATTGAAAGCTATAACGCCGATGCCATTGCGGTAGAGGCATCTAAAAAATATTTTGATGCAACGATCACAAGTTTTAAAAACGGTTTGGGTAGTTTGACAGATGCCTATCTTGCAGAGGCTGACTATCAGGACAGCAGACTGAAACTTGTCAATACGCAAAGCAATATCTTTAATTCTCTCGCAGAGATCTACTATTACAGCGGCATAGCCAATTTCAGATATATTGCAAAACTGCAAAAGAAATATTTGAAATAATGCTCAAAGTCCAAATTAGAACACTTTCTCTACTTTATGATCCCAGAGAAGACCGTATGAAACTTGTGATCAACAAAGACAAAGAAGAAGAGATAGATTTCTGGATTACGAGGCGTTTCTATTTTTCACTGCTCTTTGAACTTGAAACAATGCTTGAAGCTCTTCATATTACGCCGTTTCCTTTAAACGGAGATGCGCAAAACAGCAGACCCCCAAGCAAAAAAACGCAGACAGACCCGCTGAAAAGTGAGCAAAATAAAAAGATGCACAGAATTGATATGCCGCCGGCAAAAAGTAGACAGGAAAGCTCTTTGCTGGAAAATATCAATATCCGCTTCTCCCCCAAACGCAAAGAATTCTTTTTTCTTTTTCAATCCAATGAAATTGAAGCACAGAGTATTCTTGCACAGGAACAGTTCCTGCATTTCTACAATATACTCAAAAAGACTTTTCCAAAAGGGGAATGGGGCTTAATGTAACAACCCGTAGTCACTCCTTGGCTTATAAATTGATTCAGATATGATGATAAGGTGTAAAAAACCGTTAAAATATTTAAAATTAAAAAATATGGTTGACACTCATAAGTAAAATATGATATCATTATGCGATGAAAAATTCATAAACACATCTCAAGGAGTAAAAAGATGAGTATACAGGAACAAATTAATCAAAGTGTACAGGCACTATATGTAGCCTTTTTTGACAGAGCAGCCGATGCAGAGGGCTTGGCATACTGGTATAACGTTGCTATGGATGACGGCGATGACTATATCTATCAGATAGCAGACGGTTTTGTATCAAATCCGGCTTTCGAAGATATCTATGGGGGGATGAACGACGAAGAGTTTGTGAAAGCGATCTATCTGAATGTAACCAACAATGACAATATAGATGCAGATGCACTGGCTTACTGGGAAGGCCAGGTAGCAGACAATGGACGTGCACATATGGTTGCAGACTTTACACAGGCTGTATTGAGCTATGACGGTACGGATGCAGACGGTCAATACAGAACTGCATATCTTCAGGCTAAAGTAGATGCAGGATTGGCGTTTGCAGGTACCTTGGGAGATGAGTCCAATCCTACTAACCCTGACAACCTTAGCAATGATCCGGCATATATTGCATCACAGGACATTATGTCCAAATTCAGTACGGCTTCAGATATTGCAGGTGTAGAAGCGATTAAAACAGAAGCGCTTGACTATATTGCGACACACCCAACATTGGGTATGTGGGAAAATCAGGCTCCAACGATCAATCCGACAGATGCAGTTGTATTGAATGAAGACGGAGAAGCAACAGGTAGTGTAACTGCCAGCGATGTTGACAACGATTATGCCGGTCAGACATTGACATTCTTTCTTGGTTCGGCACCTGCCAACGGTACGGCGACTGTAAATGAAGACGGAACATTCAACTATACGCCTTATGAGAACTTCAATGGAACAGACAGTTTTGAAGTCATTGTAAATGATGGAGAAGGCGGAACAGATACAGCGGTGGTAAATGTAACTGTAAACCCTGTTAACGATGCACCTGTAGCTGTAGATGCAGCACTTACAACGGATGAATATCAGGCAGTGGACGGTATCGTGGTGGCAACAGATGTTGATGGCGATGCATTGACTTACTCTTTGGACGTAGATGCGTCATTCGGAAGTGTTACAATGAACCAGGACGGTACATTTACCTATACGCCAAACGGAGCAAACCCAGATGGAGAAAATTATATTGACAGTTTCACTTATCTGGTAAATGACGGAAACGGCGGTACAGATACGGCAACAGTAAGTATAGATGTACTCAATACAAACGATGCACCTGTATTCGAGAAAGAAGCACTGGCAGTGGACCTTGTGGAAGATGCAGAAGTATTTGGTGAAGTAACGGCAACCGATCTTGATCTTCCAAACGATACACTAAAATATGATTTGACAGAAGGACCTGCAAACGGATATGCAACCGTCAATGAAGAGACAGGTGCATTTACCTATACACCGTATGAAAACTATAACGGTACAGACAGCATGACGGTTACTGTAACAGATGCAGATGGTGCTACAGATACTTCTGTGATCAATTTTACAATCAACCCTGTTAACGATGCGCCTGTAGCACAGGACAGTGACATTACTACCGTTCAGAACATGGTTGTTGCAGGACAGGCAGTCGCAACTGATATAGACAATGCGGACGATACGCTTCTTTACAATGTAAGTGTAGAAGCATCACACGGTACGGTGACAATGAACAATGACGGTTCATTCAACTATACACCGGTTGGCGGATATACAGGTGAAGATACATTTACCTACTCTGTGACAGACGGTGAGCTTAGTGATGAAGGTGAAATTACCGTACAAATTGACCCTGCGGCACAGGTACTCACACCAGATGTAGACCATATTGACCTGAGCGGTTCTGTCATTGCTGATGTTGTAACAGGAAAAAACCATGACCTGAACTCTGGCGATACAGTTACAGGAAATGGACAGACAGAAGTTTATCTTGGATTGGATGACACAGTAGCGCCATGGGATGGTGCCAGTCTTTACAGCGGTTTTGACTTTGAAGCTGTCAATGAGTTCAGAGTAACAAATGACAGAACTACAACATGGTGGACCAATACTACAACAGCAACATTTGATCTTTCAAGTTCAGGGTATATTGACAACCTGACAGCAGAAAACTCTTTGAATGACATTGTATTTGAGTATGCAGACGGTAAAAAAGTCGATACTCAGGACAATGCTTCTGTAACACTGAATATTATCAACCAGACGCAACCTGCCAATGTAACGCTCGATATCCGTGATGCAGATACAACCGGTACGGAAGATGTGGTACATGTGCATGTAACAGACAGTAAAACAAATGCATATGAAGCAACAACAGTAACTATTGATGAAGCAGTGGAAAATATTGACTTTACCACAGCAGGTGCTGAACAGCAAATTGATATTACACAATTTGTAGCAGCAGGTGCAAACTCATTTGTAGCGACTTCTGAGCAAAGTGTTGTAATTGATACGTTGACACTCAAAGCGGGTGCTATCCCTTTTGCCTCGCAGGTGAATCCTGAAGATGCAACGGTTGCAGACTTTACAGGTGTTACAAACGGTGCGCACGTAGAGATCGGTATGGACAATGGCGGTACAGTACTTGGTTCTGAAGGTGGAGACATCCTGGACGGTCTGAACGATAATGACTACGAAATGTTTGGTAACGGCGGCGCTGATGTTATTACAACACTTGATGGCAATGACTATCTGCATGGTGGTGACGGCGATGATGTCATTACTTCAGGTGGCGGCACTGACAGTATCTGGGGTGATGCAGGCAACGACTATATTCATATGGATTCAGATAACTTGACTGGCGCTGATACTATCAAAGGTGGAACAGGAAATGATGACCTGGTTATTTCAGGAACTGCACCTACTGACCATGCTGGTTTGGACTCTGTTTCAGAGGTTGAAGATATTGTACTTAGCAGTGCTTACGTAAACTATGAGTTTACTATTCTAAATGGCAGTGATTTTGATCTAGATACAACTATTCGTACGGTAGATGCAACACAGGCGGCTTCAGTAGCTCTTGATGCATCAGCGGTAGATGGCGCAGGCATAGAAGTTTTGGGTTCAAATGGTGATGATACTTTCATGGGTTCTTCAAAAAATGATATTTTTGATACCAGAGAAACAGATGGGCTTGATGCGTTTGTAGGAGGTAGCGGAGACGATATCTTCCGTACAAACGGAACAAACTTTAGCGGAGAGCTTTTTGACGGTGGTGAGGGAACCGATACTATAGAGATGTACGGTGAGACATTTACGCTTGAAGATCCTTATGGTGGAAACCATCAGTATGTAGGTACAGGTATCGCTCAAGATGTAATCGTTGACCTTGATGATACTATCTTTAGTGTTGAAGATGTTACATTGATGGATGACAAGGCTGACTATGCAAAAGTTAATTTTGATGACACTTATTCACAGCAGACGATCAACATCAATGCACAGTATATTCCTGGAACAAATACAGAAATAAACAATACAAGACTTGTAGTACATGCTGAAGACAATGCGCCAGATGCAACAACAGGATATGATGAAAATGTTATCGTCAACAGTGGTAATGCAGGAGATTATATTCACCTTGGTACAGCCACAGCAGATGAAGTCTACACGCATGGCGGAGATGATATGATCTACTTCAATAAAGATGGTGGTCTGACAAGCACTGATACGGTTGACGGTGGTGATGACACTGGTTTCTCTGTTGATATGGGACTTGGTGTAGCAAGTAACTGTAGCTCAATTGAAAACTATGGTGCGACATATGCGGCAACCGGCGGTGATACACTTGCTATGTATGAAAGCACAATTACAGATGGTATGTTTACCAATGTTACCAATGTTGAGAACCTGACAGACTATGATGATGTTGCAGGTGACAACCATGATGCAGCATACGATGTTACACTTGGCGCAGAAGCAGATGAAGCCGGTATTGTGAATGTTGACATGACTGGAATACAGAATGCGCTTACATTGGATGCCAGTACAGGTTTTGATAATGACTTGAGAGTTCTTACAGATATCATTACAGATGCAGATGACAATATTCAGACAGGCGCAGGAAACGATATCGTGATCGCCGGACTGGGTGATGATACTATCGCAACAAATGACGGTAACGACATTGTTGTTGGTATGATCGATAACAATACAGTT
>Ga0256843_1003535_pt1 | contig 10821 bp, 6 predicted proteins | sample AlvinellametaG_FD_191572 | JGI IMG/M metagenome (GOLD analysis project Ga0256843, IMG submission 191572) | Pompeii worm associated microbial communities from hydrothermal vent at the East Pacific Rise, Pacific Ocean - Alvinella | ecosystem: Host-associated > Annelida > Integument > Unclassified ... | reverse complement strand
ATATTTTCTTAAAGTATCATCATTAGGATTAGTCACTATTCCTTCATAAGTCCATAATTCTATATTACCAACTTTTTGAACACTATCAGGCTCTTTTCCTAAAGTTTTGATAACTTGTGCTTTTGTCATACCTTTAGATAACATCATACCTTTTGTAATTACCGTATTTAATGATACTGTATTAGAATTACCACATCCAGATAACATTAATGCCCATATAATAAATAAACTACCTACTACTTTTTTCATAGCATTCTCCTTAAAGGATATTGTTCATAATATCCTTAAATCTATTAAAATAGATCTCTTTTGCTTGCTTTAAATCATATTCTATATCATTAATAGAAATTTTTTCTCCGTTTATTGTACCAATTTTTTCTACATAAATACCAATATCATTTGCTAATTTTTCAAATTTTTCTGCTTTTTCTGGTGAAATTTCTACAATTGCTCTACTCAATGTCTCAGAAAAGATATCTTTTTTATCATTAAGTTTTATATTAACTTCACATCCTTTATTACTTACACAAGCAGTTTTATATAAAGCCATAGCAATACCACCAGCACCTACTGTTTTTGCACTTTCAATTACATCTGTTTGTAATAAATTCCAAAGTTTAAGCTCTTTTTCAAAATCAACTTCAGGATGAACTCCTGCTACTTTGTTTTCTATAAATTTCATATAAGCACTTCCACCAAATTCAGACTTAGTTTCACCTATAATATAAAGTAAATTACCATCTTTTGTAAATTTACTTCCTCTTACATTATCCCCTACACCAACTGTAGCAATTTCTGGTGTTGGATATACATTTTCATTATTTGTTTCATTATAAAGTGAAACATTTCCACTAACTACTGGTGTATTAAGTGCTGCACATGCTTCTTTAATACCATCTGTAGCTTCTTTGAATTGCCACATAGTTTCAGGCTTTTCTGGGTTACCAAAATTTAGACAATCTGTAATTGCTAAAGGTTTTAATCCTTTTGCAGCAATATCTCTACCTGATTTCATTACAGCTTCAGCACCACCAGCTTTTGGATCAATATAACAAAATCTTGCATTACAGTTTGTACTCATCCCTAAAAATCTATCATTTTCTTTTACTCTAATTACACTTCCATCTAGACTCCCAGGATGCTCCACTGTATTTGTTTGTACCATTGAATCATATTGATTATAGATATATGCTTTATCTACCATTTCTGGTTTAGACATCATAATCTCAAATGCTTCTTGGTTTGATATATCTTTTGTGATAGTTTCATTTTTAATATCATCTATATATTTTGGCTTCATCACAGGTCTTATAAGTTCTGGTGCTTCTTCACTAACAGGTGCTACTGGAATATCTGCTACTTTCTCACCATGCCAGAAAAGCTCCATTCTACCAGTATCAGTTACTTCACCTATAACCTCAGCATCAAGCTCCCATCTTCTAAAAATTTCAATTACTTTATCTTCATATCCTTTTTTAGCACAAATAAGCATTCTTTCTTGAGATTCACTAAGCATAAAGTCATAAGGAGTCATCCCTTCTTCTCTAGCTGGTACTTTATCAAGATACATTTTCATTCCTGCATTACTTTTTCCTGCCATTTCAAATGATGATGATGTAAGCCCAGCTGCACCCATATCTTGAATACCAATAATATAATCTTCTTTAAAAAGTTCTAAACAAGCTTCCATAAGTAATTTTTCAGTAAATGGATCTCCTACTTGAACTGTTGGTCTTTGATCCTCTTGTCCTTCTTCAAAGCTATCACTACTCATAACAGCCCCACCAAGTCCATCTCTACCTGTTTTACTTCCTACATAAATTACAGGATTTCCAACACCTTCAGCTTTTGCATAGAAAATCTCATCACTTTTTGCAAGTCCTAAACTAAATGCATTTACTAAGTTATTTCCTGCATAACAATCTTCAAATGCTGTTTCACCACCAATAGTAGGAACTCCTATACAGTTACCATATCCAGCAATACCTTCTACTACACCATTTAATAAATGTTTATGAAGTTTAGCTGTTTCTGTATCATTATCAATATCAGCAAATCTAATAGCATTTAAATTTGCTACTGGTCTAGCACCCATTGTAAAAATATCTCTTAAAATTCCACCTACACCAGTTGCAGCTCCTTGGTATGGTTCAATAAATGATGGGTGGTTATGAGATTCCATTTTAAATACTGCGGCCATTCCACCACCAATATCAATTACACCAGCATTTTCTCCTGGACCTTGGATTACCCATTCTGCTTTAGTAGGAAAACCTTTTAAATAATATTTACTTGATTTATAACTACAATGTTCACTCCACATTGCACTAAATACACCAATCTCTACAATATTTGGTTCTCTTCCTAAAATTTCTAAAATATGTTCATAATCTTCTTTACTAAGCTTATGTTTTGCTAAAACTTCATCTAAATTTTCCATTTACTGTCCTTATACCTAGATATTTTTCTAAAATTTTATCCAAAATTGATATAATTTCCAAAAAATTTTAAGGAATAGCATGAAATTTATTACATTTTTAATATTAATCATTAATTTAATGTACGCACAAACAGATGTTTTTACAAAATACAGAAGTGGTTACAGCTGGGAAAAAGATGTAGACAAATACCTATATTCAGACCAATATATACAAAGTTTATTAAAAGACAAAAATGTTAAATTTGGTTATTATGACAATCCTACAAATATTATTGTATGTAATAAAAAAAATAAAGTATTAAAGCTATATAGATACAATGGTTTATTAGAATTAGACAAAAAATTTACACATATTTTAACAGGGAAAAACCCTGGTGATAAATGGAATGAAGGTGATGGAAAAACTCCTATAGGGGTTTATACATTAAAATATAGATTAGATGATAATCAACTAAGTGATTTTTATGGACCTTTAGCATATCCTACCAATTACCCTAATCTATATGATAGTTATTTAGGGAAAAGTGGTCATGGTATTTGGATTCATGGATTTCCAAAAGACAATCCAGACAGAAAATTTGATACAAAAGGGTGTATAGCCCTACCAAATAGTGAATTAGTAAAATTATCAAAATTAATTGATTATAAAAACTCTATTTTAATTATTGATACAAACAATCTACCAACTACAACCAAAAAAGAGATATCAATTATTTTAAAAGATATTTTTAGATGGAGATATGCTTGGAAATATAATGATTTAAATACTTATTTATCATTTTATGACAAAAAAAATTTTAAAAAAGAAAATAAATATCACTTTACATTCTTTAAACACTTAAAAGAAAGAATATTTAAAGTACAAAAACATAAAACTTTAAAATTTAGAGATATCAAAATAATACCTTATCCAAGTAAAGATAAAAATTTATATAAAGTTAGCTTTTATGAAATTTTCAATTCAGGCTCTCACCATTTCGAAGGAGAGAAAGTTGTATATTTAAAATTAATTAATAATAAAATTTCTATATTTTTAGAAAATTAATTAAGCTTTTACTATCTCTATTTCTAATTTTAATGTAAACAACTCTTTGCAATGAGGACATCTATCCTCATAAATAGGAGTTATATGTTTACAATTAGTACAAATATACTCAAACTCTAAATCTGCTAAATTTTTAGGTAAATTTTTTAATACTTCAATCTCAAATACTGGTGATTTTTTTTCAAAAGTTAATTCTTTTTTTGCTGCTTGAATATGTTTTAAAGCTTCATTATTTAAAGGTAAATAATCTATATTCCAAAATAAGTCTAACATTTCATATATATCTATTTCATCTATATATTGAAAAATCAAACTATTATCTATTCCCAAGAAATAGCTAACAAAATTTCTTTTTAAAATAGGATATTTTTCATATAAAAATTTAATTTCATTTTTATTATTTTCTAATTTTGCCTTTTGAAAATATAAATAAGCTTTTTCTTTAGTAGTATTTATTTCTAATTCATCTAAAATTTCTATAATATTTTCCATTTCATCGAAATCTTTCAATTTATCATCTACTATAAATAATAATTTTAAAGCCTTTATATCTCTAGGATATGCTTTTAATATTTCATATAAAGCCTCTTTTGCCTTTTGTAAAAAACCAGCTTTAAAATAAACTTCAGCCATATTCTGTAAAATAGTAAATTTTTCTTTACTATTAACATTTTGTAATAATACTTTATAGATATTCAAACTTTTTTCATAATTACCTTCTTTTTCAAAGGCAATAGCTAATAGCATTAATGCATTTATAGAAATATCATCAGAAAAAATAGATTCTATCTCTTTATCATTTAAAAAATCAAATTTTTCTATAAATTCTTCTAAATTTTTTTTCTTTTTTTTCTCTTTTAATGAAGCAAAAAAATTAATAACTAATAATATAATCAATATTAATAATAAAAAAGCTATTATACTAAATAATGGGTCTCTATAATTTAACATTTCTATCCTTTATGATATAATTATATTTATGATAAAACCTGAATCAATAGAACACTTAAAATCTATCGCCGATGTTGTTGATGTTATTGGTAATTATATCCAATTAAAGAAAAAAGGTAGTAATTTTACTGCAAATTGTCCTTTTCATTCTGAAAAAACACCCTCTTTTGTAGTAAGTCCTACAAAACAGATATACCATTGTTTTGGTTGTGGAGCTAGTGGAGATTCTATAAAATTTATAATGGAATATGAAAAATTATCATATCCTGAAGCTATAGAAAAATTAGCTAGTATGTATAACTTTAAACTAGATTATACAAAAAACAATACTCTAATAAATTTAAATATTTTAGAAAAAATAAATAGTTTTTACAAACAAAATCTAATACATAATAAATCAGCTTATCAATATTTGAAAGACAGAGGATTATATGACTCTACAATAGAAAAATTTGCACTTGGATATGCCCCATCAAGTAAAGATCAACTAGATTTTTTAAATAAAATAAATATCCCAATAAATGAAGCTATAGAACTTGGTGTTTTTGCTAAAGGTGATAATGGAATATATGCAAGATTAATAGAAAGAATAACATTTCCTATATTTTCTACTAATAATAAAATAATTGCATATGGAGGAAGGACTATATCAAACCATCCTGCAAAATATATAAATTATACAAACACTAAAATATTTAATAAATCTAAAACTTTTTATGGTTTAAATTTTGCAAGAGAAAAAATTTTAAGAAAAAAAGAGATAATTATTACAGAAGGATATATGGATGTAATAATGCTTCATCAAGCTGGATATTCAAATGCTGTAGCTACTTTAGGAACTGCTCTTACTAATGAACACCTACCAATACTTAGAAAAATGGGAGTAAAAGTAATTGTTGCTTATGATGGAGATAGTGCTGGAATAAATGCAGCTTTAAAAGCAGCAACATTACTTGCTCAAAATAATTTTGAAGGTGGAGCAGTTATTTTTGAAGCAGGTAAAGACCCTGCTGATATGATAAAAGAAGGTATAAACTTAGAACCTATTTTTCAAAATTACACTCCATTTATAGAGTTTGTAATAAAAACAATATTATCTAAATATAATATAAAAAATCCACATCAAAAACAACAAGCCTTCAATGAAATTAAAAATTTTATTTTTTCTTTACCAAAAATTATACAAGAAGATATAGCAAGATATGCTTCTCAAATAATGCAAATTGACTTTAAACTATTTAGAATAAAAAAAGATATTACAACAAATCAAATACAAAACACAAAAAAAATAGACCAAGCTGAAGCAAGTATTATAAAAACATTATATGAATATAAAAATTATATAAACGAAGTAGCAGAATATCTCCCTTTAGAAATTTTTAATCATCATTCACTAGAATTAAAAGCAATTTATGAAGAAGATTATGAAAATTCTGCTTTATTAGATATAGTACTAAATGAAGAAATTCCTATTTTAAATTATGATTCCTTAATCAATAGTATAAGAAAATTATTAATTAAATATTATAGGAATAAGATTTCTAAATTAAAATTTAGTAATGAAGATTTCTTAGTGAAATCTCATAAGACTAAAAAATATACTCAAATTATAAAAAAACTTATGCAAGGAGAACTTATTTATGAAAGCGATAGCACTTTTTAGTGGTGGTTTAGATAGCTGTTTAGCTATTAAAATCATTCAAAACATGGGAATAGAAGTAGAAGCTGTGTATATAGAAACAGGTTTTGATAGTAATTTTAATAAAAAAAATTATTTAGAAAATACAGCTAAAGAAATAGGAGTAAAATTTACTTATATAGATGAAAGAACTCATTTTATAGATGAAATTTTATTTTCTCCAAAATATGGATATGGTAAAAATATGAATCCTTGTATAGATTGTCACGCAAATATGATAAATGTAGCATATGATTATATGAAAAAAGTAGATGCTAAATTTATAATTAGTGGGGAAGTTTTAGGTCAAAGACCTATGAGTCAAAAACTAGATGGATTAAAAAAAATAGAAAAATTAACAATCCAGCCAGAAATAGTAGTAAGACCACTAAGTGCAAAACTACTACCTCCAACACTACCAGAAATAAATGGATGGATAGATAGAGAAAAAATGTATGATATTTCAGGTAGAGAAAGAAAAGTTCAAATGGAATTAGCAAAAAAATTTAATTTAAAAAATTATGAATCACCTGCTGGTGGATGTTTACTTACAGATAGAAACTTTTCTACTAAATTAAAAAATTTTATCAAAAACAATCAATTATCAATAGAAGACATAGATATTTTAAAAGTAGGAAGACATCTAAAAGTTAATGATTCTTTAATAATAATATCTAGAAATAAAGATGAAAATCCTATTTTAAAAGGTTATAATGGTGAAAAATTTGAAAAAATGTACCCTATTGGAGTACCTGGACCAGTAGGACTTATAGAAAAAAATGCCACTAAAGAAACTAAAAAATTAGCTGCTCAAATATTATTAACATATACAAAAGCAAATAAAGGTATTGTAGGTATTAATGGAGAAAATTTTGAAATAAACTCTTTTGAATCAAAAAATGACATTAAAGCATTTATGTTTCTTTAAGTGCTATAAAAGTGCCCTTAACAAATATTTTGTCATTTTTAAGTATTTTTTAAGCAATTAAACACTATCATTTCTAAAAAAACAAAAGGAGTTGTAGTGTTTAAAAACATGTCAATAAAAGCTAAACTAATCGCTATGATTACTATTCCAGTAATTGTATTGATGTTTTTAGTATCACAATCAATATACAAAGAAAATCATTTGTTAAATAATCTTAATAATCTAAAACAAATGCTTTTATTATCTCAAGAACTTGCTAACGTACTTCATGAAGTACAAAGAGAAAGAGGAGCTACTGCAGGATTTTTAGGAAGTAAAGGTAAAGCTTTCAAAGATATTTTAATTAAACAAAGAAAAAATACTGATGAAAAATTAAAAACTTTTGAAAACACATTAAAAACCCTAAGAATAGAAGAAGCTGATAAAAATGTTAACCTATATATTAAAGAAGTATTAGCTAAATTAAGTAAATTAAAAACTATAAGAGAAAAAATAGATAATTTATCTATATCTGTAAAAGAAGCTATCCATTATTATACATCTCTTAATAGAAAAATATTAGATACTATTGCTGCTGCTAATCAATTATCTATATTTAGTGACCTTACAAAACAACTAACAGCTTATATGGCTCTTTTAGAAATGAAAGAAAGAATGGGAATTGAAAGAGCTGTAGGAACAGGTGCAATCGCTAGAGGTTACTTTAAACCAGGAGAACTTGCAAAATTTGCTGTATTAGTATCAGAACAAAAAAGTTTTGAGATTACTTTTATAAATAATGCTTCAAAAGAAGAATTGGATTTTTACAATAAAACAATGAATAATCCTACCGTAAAAAGAATCAATCAAATAGAACATATTTTACTAAATGATAATACAAAAAAAGCATTAATGTCTCATATTAAAAGTATAATAGGATATGGAGGATTAATTCATAACTTCAAAAACTATGTAATTAGAGGAAAAGATAAATATTCTAAAAAAGTTAGAAAAGAATATAAAGAATTAATGCAAATTATTAATCAATATAGATCTTTATCTAATGTTACACCAGAAGAATTAAAACTTTTAAATGATATAGAAAAAGTATTTACAAAATATTACAATGGTATGCCAAGAGTTGTAGAAGCTTATAAAAACAATCAAGATGTACATCAATTAGATAAAGTAGTTAAAGTAAGTGATGGTCCAGCTATAAAAGCTATCAAAACTCTTACAAATAGCTTTTTTATTAAAGAAACTGGAACTGAATTTTTCCATTTAATGACTGAAAAAATCAATTTATTAAATAAAGTAATACATTTCCAAGAAAAAAGTATTATGAAAAATATTAACAATAAAATATCAGAATTAAAAACTAGTTTAATAACAACTATCATCATATATATCATATTATTTGCTCTTATTATATTTATGTTAATTACAATCATAAAATCTATTACAACAAATCTAAATATTTTCCAAAATGGATTATTAGATTTCTTTAAATATTTAAATAAAGAAACATCTACTGTAAATAAAATAGAAGTAGATACAAATGATGAAATTGGTAATATGGCTAAAATAGTAAATGAAAACATAGAAAGAACAGCTGAACTTATAGAAGATGATAATCAAACAATAGCTTCTATTATAAATACATTACAAAAATTTAGCTCAGGTGATTTTACTCAAAGAATCACAGTAAACCCAAAAAATGAAACTTTACAAAAACTAAAAACCGCTTTAAATGAAATGAGTAATACTATTCAAAAAGCTATAGGTAAAGATTTAAATGAAATAAACCAAATGCTTGAAGCATTTTCAAAATATGATTTCACTCCAAGAATAAAAAATGATGATGGTAAACTTGTACTTACTTTAAATCAAATTGGTGATACAATCACTCATATGCTTCAAAATAATAAAGCTGATGGAGAGGCATTAAATGAAAAATCTGAAATTTTAAAAACAGAAACTGATAAATTAACAGAAATTTCAACTACTCAATCAGAAGCTTTAGAAAAAGTAACTGAAATGATGCAACAAATTAGAGAAGGAATGTTTGAAACTGCAAATCAAGGAGAAGAAGTTGCAAATCAAGCTAATGAAATCAAAAATGTTGTAAATGTAATAAAAGAGATTGCAGACCAAACAAATTTACTTGCTTTAAATGCAGCTATTGAAGCTGCTAGAGCTGGAGAACATGGTAGAGGATTCGCTGTAGTTGCTGATGAGGTAAGACAGCTAGCTGAAAAAACACAAAAAAGCTTAGATGAAATAAATACTACTATTAATGTATTAACACAAAGTATTAGTGAAATATCATCTAATATTCAAAATCAAACAGAAAATGTAAATGAAAGTGCAGAAGCTGTAGTAGATGTAAACGAAAAAACTCAAATTAATAATCAAATTGTAGAAGAATTAAATGAAATTGCAAATGATATTGATGAAATGAGTAATAAAATTATAAAAGAAGTAGAAAGTAAAAAATTCTAATACAATATCCTCTTTTGGGATATTGTAAAAAAATAAAATATTTTTTATTCTACCACAAATCTAAAACCTTCTTTATAAAGACTTCTTTTTATCTCTTCTTGATGCTCATACCCTCTAGTCTCTACAGCAATACTAACATTCGCATCACCAAAAGCAAGGTTTACATCTGTTCTATCATATCCAATTGAGACGATATTTGCTTTTACATCTCTTAAAATTTCTGTTAATTTCATAAGACTACCTGGTTTATCTATCAATGTAACTATTAGTTTCATTTTTCTATAAGACTTAATAAGCCCTTTTTCGATGATTAAGTTAAGCATCGTTACATCAATATTTCCACCACTTACCACAACTCCTACTTTTTTAGGCGAAGTGAATTTTATTTTATGATGCATAAGTGCTGCTACTCCTACAGCTCCTGCACCCTCCACTACAATTTTTTGCTGTTCCATTAGATAAAGAATAGCATTTGCTATCTCTTCATCATCAACCTCTACTATATCATCTACATATTCTCTAATGATATTAAAAGTAGTTTCATTTGTATCTCTTACAGCTATCCCATCTGCTATAGTTTTAACCCCTACACTATCTTGAACAATTCCACTTTTAAATGAATCATGCATAGCTGGAGCACCACTTGCTGTAACACCTATTATTTTTATATCTTTATTTATACTTTTTGCAGCAGTAGCTATCCCACTAATAAGTCCACCACCACCTATAGGTACTATAATAACTTCTAAATCTGGTTTAGCCTCTAACATTTCAAGAGCGATAGTCCCCTGTCCGGCCATTACATCATAATCAGCAAAAGGGTGTATAAAAGTCTTTCCACTTTCTTTTGCTAACTTTATAGCATGTGCATAAGCTTCATCATAATTATTTCCTGCTAAAACAACTTCCCCACCATAGCTTTTTACTCCACTAATCTTTGTCATTGGCGTAGCTTCTGGCATCACTATAGTAGCTGGAATATTAAAATAACTCGCACTATAAGCAACCCCTTGAGCATGATTTCCTGCACTAGCAGCAATTACCCCATGAGACTTTTCTTCTTCACTAAGATTTGCAATTTTATTAAAAGCACCTCTAAGTTTAAATGCACCAGTTAATTGAAGATTTTCTTTTTTTAGATATATCTCATTACCTATCATTTGAGATAGTTTAGAAGCATAAGCAAAAGGTGTCTTAGTTACTACCTCGCTTATATTTTCTTGTGCTTTTTTGATTTTTTCTAAATTAAGCATTTTGACATCTTTTATCTTCAACCATAGTACATTTATCTTGAACTG
>Ga0256843_1003534_pt1 | contig 10822 bp, 9 predicted proteins | sample AlvinellametaG_FD_191572 | JGI IMG/M metagenome (GOLD analysis project Ga0256843, IMG submission 191572) | Pompeii worm associated microbial communities from hydrothermal vent at the East Pacific Rise, Pacific Ocean - Alvinella | ecosystem: Host-associated > Annelida > Integument > Unclassified ... | reverse complement strand
AAAAACCAAAAATCCCCCGGGGGGAAATTACCCCCGGTCCCGGAGGGCTTTGGCGACGGTGGCTCCGATATCGGCGGGGGATTTGACTACATAAACTCCCGCTTCGGCGAGGGCTTCCATTTTCTCTTGGGCGGTTCCTTTACTTCCGCTTACAATTGCCCCGGCGTGTCCCATTCTCTTCCCTTTGGGGGCGGTTTGTCCGGCGATAAAGGCGATTACCGGTTTGGAGATTTTTTCTTTAATCAGTTTTGCCGCTTGGATTTCCAAATCTCCTCCAATTTCCCCAATCATTACGATAGCTTCGGTTTCGGGGTCGGCTTCAAACATTGGGAGGAGTTCTTTGTAGCTCAATCCGATAATGGGGTCTCCTCCGATACCCACGGCGGTGGTAATTCCCAATCCCTCTTTTACCACTTGGTTTGCTGCTTCGTAAGTTAAAGTTCCAGATTTGGAAATGAGTCCCACATTCCCCTTTTTGAAAATGTGTCCCGGCATAATTCCGATTTTACACTCTTCGGCGGTGATAATTCCGGGGCAGTTGGGTCCGATAGTCTTCATTCCCTTTTTAACGGCGTAATGTTTAGCTTCCATCATATCTTTTACCGGTGCCCCTTCGGTGATAATTACCGCCAGTTGGATGCCGGCGTCGGCAGCTTCCATTACGGCGTCTGCCACAAAGGCGGGGGGCACGAAAATCAAGCTAACGGTTGCTCCAGTCGCTTTTACTGCCTCCTCAACGGTGTTGAAGACCGGTTTTCCCAAATGGGTCATTCCCCCTTTATTCGGGGTAACTCCTCCCACAATTTGAGTCCCATATGCCATACATTGTTGAGAGTGGAAAGTTCCCTCTTTTCCGGTGAATCCTTGAACAATTACTTTTGTATCTTTATTTACCAAAATACTCACTTTTAACTCCTTTACCGATTTTTTGGCTCCCTTCCCCTCCAATTTTCCTCAAAAACCAATTCCCAAAATTGAAAAATTTAAATTTTTTCCTCCCTTTTAGTGCCCTAATTGCCCGTGCAAATTTTATATTGTTCAATTGTTATCTTTTTTCTCTACTTTCCAGTTTCCCGGTTGGATCTTCTCCCCTCCCTTCCCTTTCTCTTGGACAACCTTTTGGAAAAGGGGATTAAAGCTCCCCTTTAGCCGCTTTGACTGCCTTTTGTGCCCCATCTTTCAAATCGGAAGCGGGGATAATGTTTTTAATATTGGCTTTCCGGAGAATTTCCCCCGCCTCTTCGGCATTGGTTCCGTCAAGTCTCACAATTACAGGAACATTTACTTCCACTTTTTCGGTAGCTTGGAGGATTCCGTTGGCAATTCGGTCGCACCGGACAATCCCTCCGAAAATGTTTACAAAGATAGATTTTACATTGGGGTCGCTCAAGATAATTTCAAACCCTTTGGCAACGGTATCGGGGTTGGCTCCTCCACCTACATCTAAGAAGTTGGCGGGCTCTCCCCCTTCCAGTTTAATAATATCCATAGTTGCCATTGCCAATCCGGCTCCGTTGACCATACATCCCACATTTCCGTCCAGTTTGATGTAGCTCAAACCATACTTTTTAGCTTCAATTTCGGTGGGCTCCTCTTCATCCAAATCCCGCATTTCGGCAATATCGGGGTGGCGATAGAGGGCGTTATCGTCAAATCCCATTTTGGCATCAAGTGCCAAAAATTTTCCATCGCCGGTTTTAATCAAAGGGTTAATTTCGATGAGCTCGGCATCATTTTCCACATAAACCCGGTAAAGGGCGGAGGCAAATTTGATAAATTCCCGTTGCTCCTCTTTACTCAATCCCAATCCGAAAGCCAATTTCCGGGCGTGGAAAGGTTTAAATCCGATGGTGGGGTCGATGGCAACTTTAATAATTTTTTCTGGGGTCTTTTCGGCAACCTCTTCAATCTCCATTCCCCCTTCGGTGGACGCCATCATTACCGGCATTTCCAAAGCCCGGTCTAAAACCATTCCCAGATAATACTCCTCTTTAATATCGGCTCCCTCTTCGATGTAGACCTTTTTGACAACTTTTCCTTCGGGTCCAGTCTGGTGGGTAACCAGAGTCATACCCAACATCTCTCCGGCAATTTTTTCCACCTCATCAAGGGAGCGGGCAAGTTTTACTCCCCCCGCTTTTCCCCGTCCACCGGCGTGGATTTGGGCTTTTACCACCCACAAATCTCCCCCCAACTCTTGGGCTACTTTTCTGGCTTCTTTGGCGGAGAAAGCTACTCCTCCCCGGGGGGTGGGGACACCATATTTCCGGAAAATCTCTTTGGCTTGATACTCGTGGATATTCATTTTTCAACTCCTTTCCTGATTTCAGATTTCCTTTCCCTTCTCCCAATTTCCCTTTCCCCGATTTTGGAGAGTGTGTAATTTTTAAAACTCTCCAACTTTTTTCACTCCCCTTCCCCTTTTCTTCTTCCCATTTTTGGAGGTGGAAGAGCCATTTCCGTTCCCTCGTCGACTCTCTCCTCCCTTTTCTTCCCTCTTCTCCCCCTTCCCTTTCCCTTTTCTCCCTTTTTCCTTTCCCTTCCCTTACCCCTTTTACTCCCATTCTCCCCCTCCTTTTTTCTCCTTCCCTCTCTCCCCTCTCCAACTTGAGGGTTTCCTTTGGGGCTCCCCTTTTAGACCGGGGCTCCTTTGGAAACTGGGGTAGTAAAATACTCCCCCTTCCCGATAGGCGGAGGAGGTTTTACTCCGCCTTTCCTTCCCACTCCTTCCGCCCCATTTCGTAAAGGTCGTTTCCATAGCAGTCGTTGACAACTACCACTGGAAACTCCTCCACCTCCAGTCGGCGGACTGCTTCGGGTCCCAATTCTGGGTAGGCGATTACTTCCGCCTTTTTAATCCGTTGGGAGAGGAGGGCACCGGCACCTCCCACCGCCCCAAAATAGACCGCTTTATACTTTTTACACGCTTCAATCACATCTTTATTCCGTTTTCCCTTCCCAATCATTCCCTTCTGTCCGTGTTGGATAAGGATTGGGGCGTATTTATCCATCCGGTATGAGGTGGTGGGTCCGGCACTTCCGATAGGCTCTCCCGGTTTTGGGGGGGTGGGTCCCACATAGTAGATTACCGCCCCTTTCAAATCGAAGGGGAGAGGCTCTCCCTTTTCAATCAAATCTACCAATCGTTTGTGGGCTGCGTCCCGGGCGGTGTAGATGGTTCCGGTCAAATAGACAATATCCCCCGCCTTCAACTGCTCCACATCGGCATCGGTCAAGGGGGTTTTCAGATGGTATTCCGCCATTCTCTACTCCTTCTTAAATTACGATATGGCTATGCCGGGAGCTATGGCACTGGATATTTACCGCCACCGGTAGGGAAGCGATATGGCACATTCTCCCCTCAAAGGTTTCGATATGGACTGCCAAAACGGTTTGGGTTCCCCCCATACCCATTGCTCCAATTCCCAATTGGTTCAACTCCCGTTTCAACTCCTCTTCAAACTCCGCCATTTCCGGGTCGGGGTTTTTGGTTCCGATACTCCGGAAAAGGGCGTGTTTACTCATTACCGCCGCCATATCGAAACTCCCTCCAATCCCCACGCCTACCACCAGAGGAGGGCAGGGGTTGGGTCCCGCATCGCTTACCACCTTTTTGACAAACTCTTTAATCCCCTCCTTCCCTTGGGCAGGGGCTAAAACGGTTGCCCGGCTCACATTTTCACTTCCTCCCCCTTTGGCGGCAAATTCAATTTCGATTTTATCCCCCTCCACCAGATCAAAATAGATAATTGGGGGGAGGTTATAACCCAATTTATCTTTCAGATTTTCCCGGGTAAAGCAGTCGCAGGTGGACGCCCGGAGGTAACCTTCCCGATACCCCTTTTCGGTGCCTTCGTAAAGGGCTTGTTTGAGGGTTCCACCCTCCACCTTTACTTGATCCCCCACTTTTACAAAGTAAATTGCCAATCCGGTATCTTGGCAGAGGGGTTTCCAATTCTCCTCCGCCAATTTGGCGTTTTCAAGGAGTTGTTTCAAAACCGCTCTACTAACTTCGCTCTTTTCGTTTTGATACGCCTCCTCCAACGCCTTTTTCATATCGGGGGCAAGGTGGGTGGTGGAGTAGATAATCATATCCCGCACCGCTTTTACAATATCCTCATACTTTACAACTCTCATTTTAGACCCCTAACTGAAAAATTTTTTATCTAAAAGTTCAATCATCTCTTTGACCGATTGGATACTCCGGCGGAAAAGCTCCTTTTCGCAATGGTCAAGGGTTACTTCAATAATCTTTTCCGCCCCATTCCGTCCCAACATTACTGGCACACCATTGACCACATGGGAGTAGCCATACTCTCCCTCCAGATAGGTGGCACAGGGGAAAATCTGTTTGGAGTCTTTCAAAATCGCCTCCACCATAATGGCGGTTGACTTTCCGGGGGCAAAATAGGCGCTTCCAGTTTTTAAATACCCCACAATCTCCGCCCCCGCCTTTTTAGTCCGCTCCACCACCTCATCTATCTCTTTTTGGGTCAAAAGATCGCTCAAAGGGACTCCTGCAACGGTGGAGTAGCGGGGAAGTGGCACCATAAAATCGCCGTGTCCGCCGATTACAGAGGCTCTAATCTGTCCGGCTCCATATCCCAATTTTTCGTAAATAAAGTAAGCCATTCGGGCGGAGTCCAGAATTCCTGCCATTCCAATAACCCGCTCCCGTTCAAATCCACTTGCCCGGAGGGCGGTGTAGGTCATTGCGTCCAAAGGGTTGGTTACCACCACCAAAATTGAGTCGGGGGCAACTTTTTTTATCTTTTCCACAACTTCAATCATAATTTCGGCATTTTTGAAAAGGAGGTCTTCCCGGCTCATTCCCGGTTTCCGGGGAAACCCGGCGGTGATAACCACCACTTTACTATCTCCTACATCGTCGTAACTCTCCGCCGCCTTTACAATTGAGTGGCTCCGAATTGCCGAAGCGGCGTGGCTCATATCCAACGCCTTCCCCTTTGCCCGGTCTACATCTCTATCGACCAAAACAATTTCGTGGGCTAATCCCTGCATTGCCAGAGAGTAGCCTACAATACTTCCCACATTACCTGCACCTATAATTGAAACTTTATTGGATTGGGACATTTTCAAATCCTTCCCGTTTTACCAGAGACCTTTTTGCCAGTTTAGCGGATAAAAAAGAGACCCCAAAAGGGGGATTATTGTCGGAGGGCATCGATAATCTTATTGAAAGTTGGGCTTGGTCTCATTGCCTTTTCCGCCTTGGCATCATCTGGGTGATAATACCCTCCAATATCTACCGGTTTCCCTTCGGCGTTCCGGATTTCTTCAAGGATTTTCTCCTCATTCTCCCGGAGTTCCCGGGCTACCGGTCTAAATTTCCGTTCCAAATCTGGGTCTCCGCAATTTGCCAACTCTTCTGCCCAATATCTGGCAAGATAGTAGTGGCTTCCCCGGTTGTCCAATTGTCCAACCCGCCGTTTGGGGGTTTTGTCATTTTGGAGATATTTTCCAACTGCTTTACTCAAAGCGTCGGCAATTTTTTCAATTTTTTCGTTGGCTCCCTGTTTTTTTGCCAATTTGAGGGATTCAACCAGAGCCAAAAACTCTCCCAAACTATCCCACCGGAGGTGTCCCTCTTTTTGGAATTGTTGAACATGTTTGGGAGCAGATCCACCGGCACCGGTTTCAAAAAGTCCTCCACCTGCCAAAAGGGGCACAATAGAGAGAGTCCGGGCACTGGTTCCAACTTCAATAATTGGGAAGAGGTCAGTCAAGTAATCCCGGAGCGCATTTCCGGTTACAGAAATGGTTCCTTTTCCTGCCCGGAACCGTTTCAAAGTCTGTTTCATAGCTTGCTCAGGAGCCAAAATTGCAAATTCAACCCCTTCCAGATCGTGTTCAGGGAGATATTGGACAACTTTTTTAATCAAATTGGCATCGTGAGCCCGGTTACTATCCAACCAGAAAATGATTGGGTATCCGCTCTCTTTTGCCCGGCGGACTGCCAATTTTACCCAGTCTTTAATGGCAATATCTTTGGCGGTGTAAGCCCGATAGATATCTCCGGCGGAGAGGCAGTGCTCCATAATTACATTTCCATCTTCATCTTCCACCACAATTTTTCCATCTGCCGGTGGGAAGAAGGTTTTATCGTGGCTTCCATACTCCTCCGCCTTCATTGCCATCAATCCGACATTTTGGACGGTTCCAATTTTGGTGGGGTCAAACTGCCCTTTTTTCACAATATCTGCAATAATCTCTTTATACATTCGGGCATAGGTTCTATCGGGAACGGTGATAACGGTATCATCAACCTCTCCGGAAGGTCCCCACCCTTTCAATCCATTTTTAATTACCGCCGGAATGGAGGCGTCGATAATTACATCGTTGGGGCGATGGAGGTTGGTAATTCCCTTGTCGCTATCGACCATATAGAGCCGGGGTTGCTCTTTGTAAATCTCCTCCAAAGTCTCTTTAATCGCTTTTTGTGTCTCTTCAGGGAGTCTGGAGAGTTTATTTTCCAAATCGATAAGTCCATTGTTGGGGTTAAATCCAATCTCCCGCAACTCTTTTCCAAATCTTTCAAAAAGTTTTTTGTAATAGACCCGAATTGCATCTCCCATCATTACCGGGTCGGAGATTTTCATCATTGTGGCTTTCAGATGGAGGGAGAATAAAATATCTTTCTCTTTTGCTTCCTTAATCACTTCTTCATAGAAGTTCCGGAGTTCTTTCCGGTTGAGGTAAGTGGCACTGAATACCTCTCCCTCTTGGAGGTCAATCTCTTTCAACTCTTTCCGGTTTCCGTCGTTGTCGATAAAGACAAATTTGACTTTCATATTTTTGGGAGCAATAAAGCTCTTTTCATTGGCGTAAAAATCCGCTTTATCCATATGGGCAACATAACTTTTACTATCTGGAGAAACCGGTTTCATTGGGTGGGGGTGGGCTTTTGCATACTCTTTTACCGGCTCCGCCAACCGCCGATCGGAGTTCCCTTGCCGGAGAACCGGGTTAACCACACTTCCCACACACTTGAGATACTTGAGCCGAATCTTCTCCTCTTCTGCACTCTTGGGCTCTTCTGGGAAATCTGGAAGAGGATACCCTTGCTCTTGCAACTCTTTAATGGTCGCTACCAATTGGGGGATAGATGCAGAAATGTTTGGCAATTTAATTACATTTGCTTCCGGTTTGTTTACCAACTCTCCCAAATATGCCAGATCGTCCGGTTGCCGGAGATTTTCAGGGAGCATATCACTGAACTCGGCGATAACCCGTCCTGCCAAAGAGATATCCCGGACCTCCAAATTTGCTCCCCCATCTTTAATAAACCCTTCCACAATGGGATAGAGGGAGTAACTTGCCAAAGCCGGGGCTTCATCAACTTTTGTCCACACGATAGTTGCCATTTTACTCCTCCTTAACTCTGTTTTAATTTTCACAATTCTACCAATGGGGTGGAGAAAAGGTAACATTGGAGGCGGAAAAAGTGGGAAATGCCCCCGGAAGGTGTTACAACTTTTCCACTTTCTCCCTTTTTAGAGAGGGGGGTAAAGGGGAAAAAGAACCTAAATTATGAACTTTTTAAAAGTGATTCTGGGAAGGGGAATTAATTAAATTGAAAAACTCATTCCGGAGTTTTCCATCTCCCTTTAACTCCCCCCGGAAAGCACCGGTGGAAGTGTAGGAGTATTTGCTCTCTACCCCCCGCATCTCCATACACATATGGCGGGCGTGGACTACAACCCCCACCCATTTGGGTTGAACCACCTCCAAAATGGCGTCGGCTATCTGTTCGGTCATCTGTTCCTGAATCTGGAGTCGTCGGGCGTAGATATTTACAATCCGGGGGATTTTGGAGAGTCCCACCACCTTTTTGTCGGGGATATACCCAACATGCACCCGTCCAAAAAAGGGGAGAAGGTGGTGTTCACAGAGGGAGTAGAATTCAATATCCCGGACAATTACCATCTCCTTATTGGTGCTTTCAAAGAGGGCGTTATTTAATACCTCTTTGGGGTCTTGGGTGTAACCTTGGCAGAGAAATTGGAAACTTTTTGCTACCCGATAGGGAGTCTTTTTCAATCCGTCCCGTTGGGGGTCTTCTCCTATCGCTTCCAATATTTCGGTTACCGCCTTCTCAATTCTCTTCAACTCTTTTTCACCCATAGGGCTCCTTTCCAAATTTTTGCCGTTTATATTCAAAAGATACCCAAAAATCAATACTCCTCCCTCTTTTTTGGTATCATTCTTCCCAAAAAAAGGGGTTTTATGGACCTGAAAGTTTCAAAAATTGATTCTGCCAATTACAAAATTGAGGGGATAATCTCCGGAGAAGAATTGGCTAAAGAGAAGAAAAAGATAGCCAAAGAGTGGGCAAAAAAAGTTAAATTGGACGGGTTCCGCCCGGGGAAAGTTCCGGTTGCATTGGTGGAAAAAATGTATGGTGCAGGGATTGAAGAGGAGGCTCTCCAAAAGAAAGTGGAGGAGATTTTAAAGGAGGCTAACCCCCAAATTGAAGGGCGGATTGTCGGAAATCCGGTTATTAAAAAATTGGATAGAAAAGATAACGGCGATTTGGAAGTGGAGATTGTGGTGGGAATTGAACCCCAATTTGAAGTGGGAACCGCCTATAAAGAGTGTATTCCCCAAGTTGAACTTCCCCAAGTAAGTGAGGAGGAGATTCAACGGGAGTTGGAGCGGATTCAAGAGGAGATGGGAGAGTGGAAAGTTGTAACCGACAAAGAGAGGGAGCTCAAAGAGGGGGATACCGCAATTATCGATTTTGTAGGGTATGTCAATGGGGAGCCCTTTGAGGGGGGGAGTGCCGAAGGGTATGGACTCAAAATTGGAAGTGGAGCCTTTATCGATGGGTTTGAAGAGCAATTGAAGGGTATGAAAGTAGGAGAAACCCGGACAATTGAAGTAAAATTCCCAGAAAATTACCACGCTTCCGAACTGGCCGGACAACCTGCCAAATTTGAGGTTACCCTCCAAGAGATTCAAGAGCTTAAAAAAGGGGAGCTCAACGACGAATTGGCTCAAAAATACCTCAACAATGATAAAGCAACTTTGGAAGAGTTGAAAGAGGTAATTAAAAATAGACTCCTCGACCAGAAAAAAGGGGAGATTTACCGCTCCAAATGGGACGAAATTTTGGAGTGCTGGTTGGAAAAATACCAAATCGATGTCCCAGAGGAGATTGTAGAGCAGGAATTGGAAAATATTATCAATACTGAAGCCTCCCAATTGAGCCCAGCCGAACTGGAAGAACTCCGGAAAAACCCCGAAAAAATTCAACAATTGAAAGAAAAATATCTTCCCGAAGCCCGGGATAGGGTAAGATTGACCTTTATTCTCTCCAAATTGATTGAAACCGAAGGTATCAAAGTTGACGACAATGAAATTCTCTCCCAAATCTATTATGAAGCCCTTTTAACCGGACAAGACTACAAAGCCCTCTATCAATATTACAAAGATAACAACCTTCTCCCTGTGGTTCAAATGGAGATAGCCAAAGCTAAACTCCTCAACGCCCTTTTGGAGGAGAAGAATGGAACCTCCGGAGAGGAGAAAAACCCGGAAACAGATAAATCTGAAGGGGAGTCTACCGAGAAAGGAGAGAGTTCTCAAACTTCCGAAAATAGCGACAAAACCGATACCCAAAAGGGAGAGGAGTAGATGAGTCTTCTAATCCCAACCGTAATTGAGCGGACTGGACGGGGGGAGCGGGTTTACGATATCTACTCCCGACTTTTGAAGGATAGAATTATTATGCTCCAAGGGGAGATTAACGACCATTCCGCCAATTTGATTGTTGCCCAACTCCTCTTCCTTGAAGGGGAGAATCCGGAAAAGGATATCTACCTCTACATCAACTCCCCCGGGGGAGTGGTAACCGCCGGCTTTGCAATTTACGATACTATGAACTATATCCGCCCCGATGTGGTTACCATCTGTATGGGACAAGCTGCCTCAATGGGGGCGTTTCTTTTGAGTAGTGGAGCCAAGGGGAAAAGATTTGCCCTCCCCCACTCCCGGATTATGATTCACCAACCTTTGGGGGGAATCCAAGGGCAAGCCACCGATATTGAAATCCACGCCAAAGAGATTTTGAGAATTAAAAAAGAACTCAATCGGATTTTGGCGGAAAACACCGGACAAAGTCTCCGAAAAATTGAAAAAGATACCGAACGGGACTTTTTTATGTCCGCCCAAGAGGCAAAAGAGTATGGGCTCATCGATGAAGTAATGACCCGCCGGGGAGAAGAGGGGTAAAATTTTCCCTCTTTTCCTTGAGAGAAGGGGGGTAAAATCTCTTTCTCTTTATACTTCATACTCCAATTGGTTGAACAGAAAATTCCTCTGTTTTTTACTTCCCAACTTTCGGTTTGTTCCAAAACTACTCCAAAACTCTGGAGAGAGAAAAGTATCTCAAAATCCTTTCAAAAAAAGTGGAGACAAGTTCCCCTATTTAGGTAAAAGAAGAGGCAATTTTAGGATAAAAACCTCCCGTTCTTTACCACTATTTGGAAACTTCTTCCCACCTTTATGAAAAGTTTCCAATTAGAGATTGAAAAGAGGTTAATAATGGAAGTTTGGTAGTTTAATTCAATAATTCAAAGGGAAAAAGGGAGGCTTCATTAATCAATAAACTTCTCTTTCTCTTTTAAAGTTTTCATTATCGCTTCTCTTCTCTATTCTATATTGATATTCATCGATCTTTGCCAATAATGAATAATGATTGATATTCAGACTTTTTTGTGGAATTGGTGACTCAATTTTAGAACTGAAAATTCGGAAAATAGAATAAAAAAGTGGAGAAGAAGGGGTATCTGTAAGCCGG
>Ga0256843_1003533_pt1 | contig 10823 bp, 8 predicted proteins | sample AlvinellametaG_FD_191572 | JGI IMG/M metagenome (GOLD analysis project Ga0256843, IMG submission 191572) | Pompeii worm associated microbial communities from hydrothermal vent at the East Pacific Rise, Pacific Ocean - Alvinella | ecosystem: Host-associated > Annelida > Integument > Unclassified ... | reverse complement strand
CTAATTTGATAGATTTTAAATTTTCTAAAAATTCATCAATATTGATAACATTTTGTAAATCATATATGATTAAAGATTTATACTCTTTTAAATCGATTTGATTTTCTATAATTAACTTTTCCAATTTTTTTGCTGTTATTGATGTGCTATTTGGTAATATCTCTGTTGCAAGTAACTTTTTACCAACACCAACCTCTCCATAAATAAGTGTATTTACAGGAAGATTTGCTGATAGTTTTGCAGATTTTAATATCTGTTTTGATGAGTCTGATTTTGTTATAAATTTATCCATCTATATCCTTTGTCTTTGTAACAATATACAATATTTTAACATATTTTTACTTTTAGTTGTATATATTTTATACATTATATATCACTAAAATATGATTAAATATTATATAATTTGACCATAAAAATATAGGAATATATATGCAATCTTTAGAAAAAGCTTTCAATAGTAGAAATAAAAAAATAAATAAAATAGAAAAAATCAAAGAATTAAAATCTCCACAAGAGGCTTTTAATAAAATATCTCAATATGCAAAAGAGGGATATGATTTTATCCCTGATGAGGATAAAAATTATTTTCTGAAATGTTTTGGGATATATGATAGAGCAAAAACACCAAAACAATTTATGATAAAATTAAGAATACCAGGTGGACAATTAAATGCAACTCAAGCACAAGCTATAGGTGAATGTGCTAAAGAGTTTGGAAGAGATTATTTAGATTTAACCACAAGAGCCCAATGTGAGCTAAGATATATAGATATACAAAATATACCTACAATATTAAAAAAACTACAAGATACAGGACTTAATCCATATCAAACTGGAGTGGATAATATAAGAGGGATAGTTGGTGATCCTTTTGATGAAGTTGGATTTGATAATATTTTACCATCACAAAAATTACTTTTAAAATTACAACAAACATTTTTATATGATCCAAATTGGATAAGTGCATTGCCTAGAAAATTTAATACATCCATTACAGGTAGTATGGCAAATAGATGTAATGCTTTTGGAAATGATTGTTGTTTTGTACTTGCTATTAAAGATGGTATCTATGGGTATAATATGTACCTTGGTGGAAGAGTAGGGCATCTAGCACAAAATGCAGATATATTTTTACAAAATGAAGATGAGGTTTTAAAGGCATTTGAAGCTATTACAACTATATTTAAAAAGTATGGATTTAGAGATAATAGAAATAAAAATAGACTTCAATTTTTAATACAAGCAGTTGGTATGAAAGAGATTTCAAAGGCTATACGAACAGTATCTGGAATTGATTTTTTAACAGCAGGTGAAACACTTACAAAGATGGATTATGTAGAGCCAGATAATGGAAAAGTACAACTAAAAGATGGTACAAATGCTATACATATAGTTGTCCCATCTGGAATATTCAAAGGTAGTTCTTTGATAAAAGTAGCTCAATTATCTAAAGAGTTTGGCGATGAAAGATTAAGATTTGATATGGAGCAAAGTATCTATATACTTGGGGTAAAAGATACAACTTTAATATTAAAAGATAAATTCTTTGATGAGTATAAAAATATAAATACACCATATTTTAATCATCTTATAGCTTGTGCTGGAACTGAACATTGCCCTTTTGGTGTGATAGAAAATAAAAATGATGCTATAGAGATGGCTTCATATTTAGATGAAAAAGTACCTTTAGAAAAAGGACGAGTAAGGATGTATTGGTCTGCTTGTGTTAAAGGGTGTGGTGTTCATGGACTTGGAGATATTGGATTTGAAGGGTGTAAAGCAAAACTTGATGGGCAAAGTGTAAGTGGAGTTCATATCTATCTTGGTGGTAAATTAATAAATGGTAGTCAAGAGGGGCATACAGTTATAAAATCTGCTCCATTAACTCTTGCTAAATCTTATATAGAGTCGTTGATGTTGGAATATAAAAGATTAAGGATATCAAATGAGCCATTTGAACAATTCTATGACAGAGTTTTAACACTTTATTCAAATGCTTATATTGGTTTTATGATGAAACTTTTAGCATATTTAAGAAAAAACAATATCGATATAGAGTTTGGATTTAATAAAAAAAACCAAACAAATAAGATTGAGAGATTTGAACTATTTGATTTAGGTGATAAATTATATTATGCTATTACAAAAAGCCGTCCATATAGTTCTATTGTAAATTTTACACATACTTTACAAAGTGAACAATATATACCAATCAAAGATTTTGATACAAATATAAATATAATATTGGAAAGAATATTAACCCATAAAGAGGGGAAAAGAGCTTTAGTATTTTCAGAGATAGTTGAATTTATAGAATAATATATAATATACCTCTATTTTAAGAGATATATTTTGACATTTATGGTAATATTTTTATATATTTTATTTGAAGGTAACTATTGAAAGAGCAAATTGCAGAACTACTAAATGATAAATCATCACTTCTAACACAAACATATTTTAAACTTCAAAAACTATTTGAACAAAAGTATGGTGAAAATAGTGTTATTCTTATGGAGATTGGTACATTCTTTGAAGTGTATGAAGTAAATAATGATGAAGAGCAAATAGGGAAAGCAAAAGAGATAGCAGAGTTATTAAATATACAACTTACAAGAAAAAATAAAAATATTATAGAAAACTCACAATCAAATCCACTAATGGCAGGAGTTCCTGCTGTATCATTGGAAAAACATTTAAGTCGTTTAATCTCTTATGCAAAATATACAATAGCAATTATTAAGCAAGTAGGAACTCCACCAAATGTAAAAAGGGTACTTGATACTATTATCTCTCCAGGTACAAATTTTGATTATGCTTTAACTACTGATGAGAATAATATCACATCAATAGTTATAGATAAGGTAAAAAACAATTATTTAGTGGGTTATAGTGCTATTGATGTAACTACAGGGAAATGTTATTATAATGAGATATTTGGTACAAGTGAAGATCCAAGTTTTGCACTTGATGAGGTGTTTAATTATATGACAACTCATAAGACAAGTGAAGTAGTTATCACATTTTTAGATAAAGAGATAAACCAAAAAGAGGTATTGGATTATCTTGAACTAACTCATAAAATACACCATATCAATAACCAAAGAGCAAAGATTAATTATCAAAATGATCTATTTAAAAATGTATTTGATATACAATCACTACTAACCCCTATAGAACATCTTGATATGGAACGAACACCAATGGCAAGTGAGAGTTTAGCTATACTTATAGATTTTGTTATAGGGCATGATAGTAATATTGTTCAAAAACTTTTCAATCCTATAAAATTAGACCTAAGTAAATATATCTATCTTGGAAATAATGCACTTGAACAATTAAATATTTTAGAATCAAACCATCAACCAAGCTTATTTAATATCATAAATAATACCTCTACTGCTATGGGAAAAAGGCTTTTAAAGGAGAGATTATCTCATCCTATAAAAGATGCAGATGAATTAAATAGAAGATATAAATTATCAAATGATTTATATGATTATCATACCCCTATTGAAAATTCTATGGGTAGTATTTATGATATAGAAAGATTAGCAAGAAGGATTAAACTAAATAGATTGCACCCTTTTGAATTAAGCTATTTGTATGATTCACTTTTTTCTATCAAAGAGGTTATATCTTTTATGGAAAATTATAATTTTATTAAACCACCTTGTAGTAGTGATGATGTTAATATATTTATAGAAACTATATCCAATACATTTAAGCTTGATATTGCTGCTAAATTTATGTTAAAAGATATATCTATAAATATGATAAAAGAAAATATAGATACAAAAATAGATAAACTTTTAAATGAAAATAAACAATTAGAAGCTAAGCTTGAGTTATTTCAACAACATATTCTTGATATGTTAGGTACAAATGATAGTAATTTTGTATCTATAAATAGACTTGATAAAGAAGGGTTTTTTATACAACTGACAAAAAATAGATATTCAAGTATAAAAGATAAGCTTTTGGCTTCACATCTTATTGTTGATGATGAGTTGTATCTTTTTAAAGATTTCAATATTAAAATACAAACATCAACAGTAAAAATATCAAATAAACTTACATCAACTATTTCAGATAAATATGTGCATAATTTAAAAAAGATAGTTGAGTTAAATAAATTTATTTTTATGGAGCAAATTAGTTATTATAGTATCAAATTTAGTGATATGCTTAATGAACTTGTAAATTTTATAGCGGAAGTTGATGTTACTATTTCAAATATAAAAACTGCAAAGAAAAACAACTATGTATGTCCAAAAATAATCACAACAAAATCTGATGAGAATTTTATAGAATTAATCCAAAGTCGCCATCCGATAATAGAAGCAGGTGAAGAAAATGGTATATTTGTACCAAATGATATAGTTTTAGGAAACTTAAATCTTGTAGCGGAAGATTATAAAGATAATATTATTATCAAACACTCAAAACCTTTAAATATTATAGATAATCATACCACTGGGGTATTATTATATGGTATAAATAGTAGTGGTAAAAGTTCATTGATGAAAACTATTGGATTATGTGTAGCTTTAGCTCAAAGTGGATTTTTTGTACCTGCAAAATCTATGAGATTTAGTCTATTTGATGCACTATTTACAAGGATTAGTGGAGCAGATAATATAGCAAGGGGATTATCTAGTTTTGCTGTAGAGATGTTGGAGTTAAAAAATATATTTAATAGAGCCACTTCAAAATCTTTAATTTTAGGTGATGAGATAAGTCATAGTACAGAAACAATGAGTGGACTTAGTATCGTTGCATCTGCAATATTAAAACTATCAAAACTAAAATCAATTTTTATGTTTGCTACACATCTACATCAGTTACCTACAATTAAAGAGATTGAGGAGCTTAGAAATATTATATCTTTGCATCTTAGTGTATTATATGATGAAAACCAAGATAAGTTAATATTTAATAGGAAATTATCTTATGGTAGTGGTAGTAGTATGTATGGACTGGAATTTGCCAAATCTTTACATATGGATAAAGAGTTTTTAAGTGTAGCTAATAGTATAAGAAAAAGAATTACTGATGATTATAATACTGTTGAGAGATTATCTCAAAAGAAAAGAAGTAAATACAACAAAGACTTATATATAGCTTCTTGTGCTATTTGTGGAGCTAGTGTAGATGATGTTCATCATATAAAAGAGCAAAAAACACAAGATGAAAAAGGGTTCATTGGGCATATAAATGCAAATCACAAATACAACCTAATCCCATTGTGTAAAAAACACCATAAAGCTGTTCATGATGGGAAGATTACAATTAATGGATTTGTAACTACATCTAAAGGGTTAGAGTTACACTATACAAATATTGAAGATTAAAAGGTTAAGTATATCAATTTAAGTTAAAATGGGTATCTCAATAAAAAACTTTGCACCTAGTTTTGTATTTTTTATATATAATTTACCTTTTAAACTTTCTGTAATAATTTGATAACTCATATGCAATCCCAATCCAGTACCTTGTGATTGGTGTTTGGTTGTAAAGTATGGTTCAAAGATTTTATGTATAATATCATCAGGTATCCCACCAGCATTATCTTCTATAGTTATGACAGCGGTATCATTTGTAACTTTTAAATCTATAGTTGTAGTAGGATTCTTTATCTCCCTCTCTTTTAAGACATCTTTTGCATTATTTAAAATATTAATCAATACTTGTGGAAGTTCTCCTGTAGTCATATATACATGTACTTTGTTGTTATAATCTACATTATCAATCAATTTAATATCATGATCTTTTAGTATAGTAGAAGAGATACTTATAGCTTGTGCTATCTCATCTTGAAGAACAAAGTTTTTTAATACCTTTTCACCTTTTATAAAATCTCTAAAAGTATCTATTGTTTTTGATAGGTATTGAACATTTGTAATTATCCCATTACAACTTTTATCTAAGGTACTATCATCTAATATACCCATCTCTTTTTGAAGTAATATCCCTGAAGCAGTTGTTGATATTGAAGATAATGGTTGTCTCCATTGATGAGCGATATTCCCAATCATCTCCCCTAGTGATGCCATTTTTTCAGATTGGATAAGTTGTTCACTTTGTTGTTCAAAATCTTTTTTAGCAGTAATATCATGTCTAATTGCAATATATCCAATTTTATTGCCATTTGCATCCTCTTCTGGAGTGATAATTGCTGATGTCCAGTAGTAACTACCATCTTTTTTCTTATTTTTTATCTCACCTTCCCATACTTTATCATTTGATATAGTATCCCATATATCTTTAAATAGTAAACTATCCATATCTTTATGTCTTATGATATTGTGATTTTTCCCTACTAATTCATCTTTGGTATATCCAGATATTTTACAAAAAGCATTACTAACTTCTGTAATTTTACCTTTTAGATCTGTTTTTGAATATATTACATAATTGCTTACAATATCAATATTTTTTTGTAACTCTTTTGTTTGCTCTTTTACCATATCTTCTAGATGATTATTTAGGTCTTCTAGTTTCTTTTTATCATCCTCTATTTGATTTGAAGCAGGACGAAATATAAATATAACCTCTAGTAGTAAAACCATAAGAGTTATGATAGTAAGTGTAAGTTCATATTTTGACATAATATCAAGTTGTTCTTTTGCATATCTTTCATACTCTTTTACAGCATCATCTAATTGTTTTAGAATAGTTGAGGATTCTAATCTTGCTTTATTAAAATATTTTGGATCATGAGTTTGTAAAATTTTATTGAAAATATTTAGATAATTGATAAGATTGATATCTAGTTTGTCTTTGAAATATATATCTTGTAGTCTTTTAGTGAAAACTTTTGTTAAAAGATATTTATGAGCTTTTTTCATCTCTTTAATAGTCTTTTGTAACTCTTGTTTATATTTTGAATCTCTTGATGATAGATAGTTTGTAGTAACTATAACTAGCTTTTGAGACAACATCCGTTGTTTACCACTTATATTGATAATTTCACCATACTCTTTATTCTTTAAGATTGCTTTTGTATTTATAATATTTGTCATAATTATAAAGATAGATATAAGCAATACAGCAGGTATATATCTTCTTGTCAATGAAATATTTAAAATTTTCAAATAATTTCTCCATTTTTATTTTATTTTAACATAATAAAAATTATTTATTCTTTAATATAAGCTTAATAATAACTTAATTTAATCCTAGTGAAGATTTAAAGAAAGTCGATAAAATAGGATTTATAGATATATTGACCATATATGCATTAAGCCGTATTTAATAAATATTGATATATAATTCAGAAAATTAAATATTGTAGGACGAAAAGTGTTTAGTACATTAACCAATTCTTTTAAAACAGTTGTAGGAAAAATCAGATACAAAGATGATGCAAAAGCTCTAACAAAAGCTATTGGTGAGCTTAAAAAATCACTTTTAAAAGCAGATGTTCATCATAAAACTACAAAAGAGTTGGTTAAGCAAGTTGAATTAAAAACTAAATTAGCTGGTATTGGACAAGATAATTTTCTAAAAGCTTTAAAAGATTCACTTACAGATATTTTAACAGTAGAGGGCAATCAAGGTTTTGTCTTTGCCAAAACACCACTTACAACTATACTTATGACTGGTCTTCAAGGTAGTGGTAAAACAACTACTACTGGTAAATTAGCTACTTATTTAAAATTAAGAAAGAAAAAAGTTCTAATAGCAGCAGCAGATTTACAAAGATTAGCAGCGGTTGAACAACTTAAACAAATTGGTGAACAAATAGAGGTTGATGTATATTTTGATGAAAATGAAACTAACCCTGTAGAGGTTGTAAAAAAAGCTAAACAAAAAGCTGAAGATGGACTTTATGATGTACTTCTTGTAGATACTGCGGGACGATTGGCTATTGATGATGAGCTTATGGAACAATTAGCAAATATTAAAAAAGCTATCAATCCAGATGAGATATTTTATGTGGCAGATTCACTTACAGGACATGATGCAACTAGAACTGCTACAACATTTAAAGAAAAAATTGGAATAGATGGGGTTATCTTATCTAAATATGATGGTGATACAAAAGGTGGGGTTGCAATCTCACTTTCACATCAAGTAAGAGTTCCACTTAGATTTATAGGTGTTGGTGAAAAGATGGAAAATCTGGAAGTATTTATTCCAGATAGAATTGTATCAAGACTTATGGGTGCTGGAGATGTTGAGGGATTGGCAGAAAAAGCTAGTGCTGTAATAGATGAGAAAAAAGCAAAAGAGGTTACTAAAAAGATTAGAAAAGGGCAATTCAATTTCAATGACTTTTTAGATCAATTAGAGATGATGAAAAAACTTGGAAGTATGAAATCTATTATGGGTATGATACCTGGTATGGGTGGTATGGCTGATAAGTTAAAAGATATGGATTTAGAACAAAGTGGAGAGATTAAAAGAATCAAAGCACTTATCTCATCTATGACACAAAAAGAGCGAGAAAATCCAGATTTAATCAACCTAAGTAGAAAAAGAAGAATGGCAAAGGGTAGTGGTCTTAGTGAAGTTCAAATCAATAAGATTTTGAAGCAATTTAAAAATGCTGCAAAGATGGCTAAAAAGATGGCATCAAAAGGTGGTATGAAAGATATGCAAAGAATGATGGCTCAAATGGGCAATCAAGGTCAAATACCAAGATAAAGTGTGCTAAGTGTTAAGTGCTAAGTATTAAATTTAATATTTAGCACTTAACATAAAGTTAAAAATACAAAACAACAAAGGAAAACAAAATGACAGTTATTAGACTTACAAGAATGGGAAGAAACAAAAAACCTTTTTACAGAATCGTAGTTACAGATAGTAGAAAAAGAAGAGATTCAGGATGGATAGAATCAATTGGTTACTACAATCCAGTAGTTGAGCCAAAAGTTCTTAAATTTGATCAAGAAAGATTAGATTATTGGTTAAGTGTTGGTGCAAAACCAAGTGAAAAAGTTGCAAAACTTACAGGTACTAAAAAGTAATCTTTATGGTAACTGATTTTATACAAGAGTATGCTAAACTTATAGTCTCTCAACCTGAATCTATAAAGGTTGAAGTTTTAGAAGTTGATCCAACATTTAAAGAGATTATAATTTATGCTAGTGAAGAAGACTTAGGGAAACTTATAGGAAAAAGTGGGAATATGATAAACTCACTAAAGACTATAGTAAATGGTTGTAAAGCTAAAGATGGTGTATCGTATAAAATCCAAGTATTAAAAGCATAACTTACCAATATGGAAAATATATATGTAGCAAAGCTGGGTAAAACTGTAGGATTAAAAGGTCAATTAAGATTGATAATCGATACAGATTTCCCTGCTCAATTCAAAAAAGGTGCTACATTTATAACAAATAAAAAACAAACTCTTCAAATAGAGTCTGTAAATTTAACTGCAAAAACGGTTAAATTTGTAGATATTGATACTATTGAAGATGCTCAAAAGTATATCAACTCACAACTTTTTTCAACTTATGAAGATACTATAAATAATTGTAAATTGGAAGATAAACAATATTTTTGGTTTGATATTGAAAATTGTACCATTTATGAAGATGGTAAAAAATTAGGTGTAGTAAAAGATATACACAGATACCCTATAGATGATTATTTAGAGATAAAAGTTGATAGTGAACTTTTAAAATCTTATGAAAAATTGCCAAAAACATTTATGATACCTTACAATGATAACTATATTAAAAATGTAGATATAGAATCTAAGGAGATTCAAATTGCAAATGCTATAGATATTATGGAAGCTAGTTAGAAACTAAATTTATTATTGTATTTTACAGTAGAACTTTTTATAAAGTTTAAACAATTATTTTGATATACTAGAACTAATATGAAAGATAATAATAATTATAAAGAAGCTTTAAATTTAATCAAAAATTCAAGATATATTTTGGTATTGACACATATCAATCCAGATGCAGATACTTTATCGTGTGCTTTAGCTTTATCAAATTATTTTTATGAAAATAATATCAAACATAAAGTTATAAATAAGATGGATAAACTACCAAGAAGTGTAGATTTTTTAAATAGATTTGATAAGATTACAACTCAATTACCAAAATTTTATGATTTGGTTATATATGTTGATTGTGGTGATCAAGATAGACCATCTATAGATATTGATAATAGTGTGGATATAATCAATATAGATCACCACCAATCAAATGATAGTTTTGGTAGATATAATTTTGTTGATGATACAAAAGCAAGTACAGCAGAGGTGTTGTATAATTTTTTTATTAAAAATGATATGAATATATCTAAAGATACTGCTCAATGCTTGTATTGTGGTATATATGATGATAGTTTACAATTCTCAACACCAAGAACAGATGCTTCAACTTTTGATATAGTAAATAATCTTGTAGAGTTTGGAGTTGAACCTAGTTATGTAGCTAATATGCTTACAAAAAGAGCTTCTCTTGCAAAATATAGATTATTGCCTCGTATTTTAGATAGTTTGGAGTTGCATTGTGAAGGTGAAGTTGCTACTATTTATGTATTGGATAGTTGGCTTAAACAAAGTGGAGCAGATTATAGAGAATGTGAAGATGCTGTTAATATGATACTTAGTATTGATGTTGTTCAAATTGCTATTTTTTTAAGGGTATCAAATGGTAAGACAAGGGTATCGTTACGATCAAAACAAAAAGATATTACATATATAGCAAAAGCCTTTAATGGTGGAGGTCATACTTTAGCTTCAGGATGTAGTGTTGAAACATTAGATGTAATTAAGGCAAAAGATATGATAATAGAGTATATAAAAAAGGAAGAGATTTGAAAAAGAAAAATGGTTTTATAAAGTTTAT
>Ga0256843_1003532_pt1 | contig 10823 bp, 14 predicted proteins | sample AlvinellametaG_FD_191572 | JGI IMG/M metagenome (GOLD analysis project Ga0256843, IMG submission 191572) | Pompeii worm associated microbial communities from hydrothermal vent at the East Pacific Rise, Pacific Ocean - Alvinella | ecosystem: Host-associated > Annelida > Integument > Unclassified ... | reverse complement strand
ATTTGCTGGAAAGCCAGAAAATTTAGAACAAATTAAAAAGATTTTAGAAAATACCGACTTAAAAGTAGAAATTGGTGGTGGAATTAGAGATGAAGAAACTATCAAAATGTATTTAGAATTAGGTGTAAATAGACTAATTCTTGGAAGTATTGCAGTAAAAGATCCTGAATTTGTAAAAGAGATGGCAAAAAAATATCCAATTGCTGTAGGTATTGATGCAAAAGATGGATATGTTGCTGTAGAAGGATGGGCTGAAGTTAGCCAGATGAAAGCTACTGATCTAGCAAAAGAGTTTGCTAATGCTGGAGTAGAAGCTATAATAGCTACAGATATTGCAAAAGATGGGACTTTAAGTGGTGTAAATATTGACTTTGTAAAAGAACTTCAAGATGTAAGTGGTTTACCTGTAATAGCAAGTGGAGGAGTTAGAGATATAAATGATATAAAACTCTTAATAAAAAACAAAATTTATGGTACAATTATCGGTAAAGCTTTTTATGAAGGCACAATAGATTTAGAAGAAGTATTTAAGATTATTAAGGAGAAGTAATGAAAGTATTAGTAGTAGATGATAGCTCAACTATGAGAAGAATTATTGTAAATACATTAGCAAGACTTGGATATAAAGATGTAGTTCAAGGTGCTGATGGTGTAGAAGCATGGGAAGCTCTACAAAAAAACTCAGATATTGGAGTAGTTATTACAGACTGGAATATGCCTAATATGAATGGATTAGAGCTTGTTAAAAAAATTAGAGCAGAAGAAAAATATGCTGATGTTCCTATTATTATGGTAACTACAGAAGGTGGAAAAGCTGAAGTTATTACAGCACTTAAAGCAGGTGTAAATAACTATATAGTAAAACCTTTTACTCCTCAAGTATTAAAAGAAAAACTTCAAGCGGTACTTGGTGTCAATGAAGGATAAATATTTTGAACTAACAATAACTCCATCATCTTTTAAAGATGAAATAGAGAGTTTTTTGTTAGATAATTTTAATAATGGAATAGAAGAGGCTGATAATTCTCTTATTTTAAGAAGTGAGAGTAGTTTTGATGATTTGATTAAAAGCTTAAAAATTTATATTCATTCGTTAGAGGAGATTTTTTCTACAAAAATAGAGCTTGATATTAAAGTAGAAGAAAAAGAAAATAAAGATTGGATTGAAAATTATCAAAATTCTATTGAACCTGTTGAGATTGATGAATTTTATATTCACCCTAGTTGGCATGCTCCAAAAGAAGGGAAAATTAATATTTTAATAAATCCTGCTTTGGCTTTTGGTAGTGGTCATCATGAAACTACATCTACTTGTGTATTAGCATTAAAAGAGATAGTAAAAAAAGACAATACTTTACTTGATGTTGGATGTGGAAGTGGAATACTTGGAATTGTAGCTAATAAATTAGGTGCAGTTGTAGATGCTTGTGATACAGATCCATTAGCAGTTGATAGTGCAAAAGAGAATTATGAACTTAATAATGCTAAATATGAAAATATTTGGCAAGGAAGTGCAAATAAAGCAGATAAGCAATATGATGTGGTTGTAGCAAATATTATTGCTGATGTTTTAGTATTTATTTATAAAGATATTGTAAAAGTATCAAAAGACAAACTTATTCTATCTGGAATTATCGATAAATATAAAGATAAAGTCGTAGAGAAATATTCAAAAGATTTTAAAGTAGTAAAAGAAATTCCTAAAAATGAATGGGTGACTTTAATATTACAAAGGGTATAAATGCAACAAAATAATGATAATAAAAATAATAACTTTTTTAATCAAAATCCTTTAATTACATTTGTTATTTTTGCAATAGTTACAATCTTAGCTTTTAAAGCTTTTGCTCCTGCAAATGATACTACAAATATGAATCAAAGTAGTTTTAATACAAAAAAAATAGATATAGCATATTCAGCTCTTAAAAAACTTGTAAAAGAGGGTAAGATTGAATATGTAGGAATAGGAAAACATCTTATAAAAGCTAAAACAAAAGATGGTACTTATTTAGTAACACAAAAAGTGGATGGAGATACTACATTAATTCCTTTACTTGATAAATATAATGTACCTTATAGCTCAATTCAAGACACGAGTTGGTTAAATGAACTTTTATTTGGATGGGTGATTCCTGTATTTATCTTTTTTGCTATTTGGATGTTTCTTGCTAATAGAATGCAAAAGTCTCTTGGTGGGGGAATTCTTGGAAAAAGTAGTACCAATGGATTAATTTCAAGTGAAAAACCAAAAGTGAAATTTGATGATGTAGCAGGAAATGATGAAGCAAAAGAGGAAGTAAAAGAGATTGTTGATTTTTTAAAAGAACCACAAAGATATTTAGACCTTGGTGCTAAGATTCCAAAAGGTGTATTACTTGTAGGACCTCCAGGAACTGGTAAAACACTTCTTGCAAAAGCAGTAGCAGGTGAAGCTGATGTGAAGTTTTTTGCTGTAAGTGGAAGTAGCTTTATAGAAATGTTTGTGGGTGTAGGTGCATCTAGAGTAAGAGATTTATTTAGCCAAGCAAAAAAAGAAGCTCCAGCTATTATTTTTATAGATGAGATAGATGCTATTGGTAAAAGTAGAGCAGCTGGTGGAATGATGGGTGGAAATGATGAAAGAGAACAAACTCTAAATCAACTTTTAGCTGAAATGGATGGTTTTGATAGTGATGTACCTGTAATTGTACTAGCTGCAACAAATAGACCTGAAGTACTAGATCCAGCTTTACTTAGACCAGGTAGATTTGATAGACAAGTTCTTGTAGATAAACCAGACTTTAAAGGTAGAGTAGAAATTTTAAAAGTTCATATTAAAGGTTATAAACTTTCAAAAGAAGTAGACCTTGAAGAGATAGCTAAGCTTACAGCTGGTTTAGCAGGAGCTGATTTAGCTAATATTGTAAATGAAGCAGCACTTCTTGCTGGTAGACAAAATAAAAAAGAGATAGAACAATCAGACTTTTTAGAAGCTATTGAAAGAGCTATTGCTGGACTTGAGAAAAAATCAAGAAGAATTGATGAAAAAGAGAAAAATATAGTAGCATATCATGAAAGTGGACATGCATTAATTGCACAAATTACAGAAGGTGCTAAAAAAGTTAAAAAAGTTTCAATAGTTCCAAGAGGAATGGCAGCACTTGGATATACATTAAATACACCAGAAGAAAATAAATACTTAATGCAAAAACATGAATTAATTGCTGAAATTGATGTTTTACTTGGTGGTAGAGCGGCTGAAGAGGTATTTATAGGTGAAATATCAACAGGTGCTAGTAATGACTTAGAGAGAGCTACAGATATGGTAAAAGCTATGGTAAAAATTTATGGTATGAGTGATGTAGCTGGTCTTATGGTACTTGAAAAGATGAATAATCAATTTTTAGGTGGTGGATTTGCAAACCAAAAAGATTATTCAGAAAAAACTGCAGAAGAGGTGGATGAATATATTAAATCTCTTTTAGCTGAAAGATATAAAGAAGTTAAATTTAAGCTTAATGAATATAGAGATGTTATTGAAGCAATGGTTAAAGAACTTCATGAAAAAGAGGTTATTACTGGAGAAGAAGTAACAAAATTAATCCAAGAGCATTCTCCAAAAAGGATAGAAGATGAAGAAAACAGAGATAATTCTTAAAGAGGGATATCCTTTTGTAGGTGTAACGGGAGGGATATTTTTAATATCTCTTATTTTTAGATTTGATGCTATATGGCAAATAGGTTATTTTGTATTATTTGCTTTTATGGTTTACTTTTTTTTAAATCCAGAAAGAATTCCTGATGAGACTGGTGAAGATGTGATTATTTCACCTGCTGATGGAGAGATAATAGAAATAATAGAAACAAAAGAGCCATTTTTTACTAACAAAGAGATGATAAAAATATCTATAAGATTAGGTTTATTAGATAATCATATACAAAGAGCTCCTATTGAGGGTATGTTAAAAGAAAATGATTATGTTCATGGAGAGTTTTTAGCTTTAAGTAGCCAAAAAGCTAGTGAGCTTAATGAACAAAATAGAACACTTTTTGAAAATAATAAATTTTCAGTTGTAACAAATCAAATAGCAGGATTTATCACTAGAAGAATTGTTACATGGCATAATGAAGGACATATCAGACTTGCTGAAAGATATGGTATGATTATGTTTGGTTCTCAAGTAGATATTTATATTCCAAAAGAAACTACATTAAAAGTTATAGTGGGTGAAAAACTTACTGCTGGAGAAAGTTTAATAGGTTTTGTTAGATAACCACTTCTTTTTTCTCTTTTTTTATAATAAATCAATATATTTTTTAAAGTTGTTAATTATAGATAGTTTGTTTTTTTGATTTTTATTTGGAAAGTTTAAATGGCTCCCCGAACTGGATTCGAACCAGTGACCAAGTGGTTAACAGCCACCTACTCTACCGCTGAGCTATCGGGGATCGCTTTGTGGAATGAAATTATAGCAAACAAAACTTAAAGTTTGCTTAATAATAATTAAAATATAAATTTTTTAAAAAGATAAAGTTAAATTTTTTTTATTAATCAACCATATATATGGAATATATTCATCTTATATTCATCACTATTTTGGTATAATATATAAAAATTTTCTAAGGAGATTAAATGGGTCTATATGATAGACAATATGTGAGGGATAACAGTACTACAAATTTCGATACACAATCAAAAATAAGGGTAAATCAATTTATTAAACAAACATACCAATTATTTGCAGGTAGTTTACTTGGTGGGGCTGTTGGTGCTTATTTAGGTATGGGATTTATGCCAGCTGGTGGATTAGGATTTTGGGGAGTAGTTATTTTAGAATTTGCACTTCTTTTTGGAGTATATGCAGTAAAAGATAAACCAGGTATTAATTTAGCTATGCTTTTTGCATTTACGTTTGTAAGTGGACTTACAATTTCACCTATGATTTCTGCATATGTAGGAAGAGGAATGGGTGGTGTTGTAGGTGAAGCATTTTTACTTACATCAGTTGCATTTGGTGGACTTAGTCTTTTTGCTATGAATACAAAAAAAGATTATACTACAATGGGTAAAATGTTATTAATTACTTTAGTTATTGTATTCGTTGCAGGGCTTTTAAATCTATTTTTTCATTCGCCATTATTACAATTAGGAATAGCTGTTGTAAGTAGTGTATTATTTAGTTTCTTTATTTTATATGATACTCAAAACATTATTCAAGGAAACTATTCTACTCCAATAGAAGGTGCTATTGCTTTATATTTAGATTTCTTCAATCTATTTGTATCATTACTTCAAATTCTTGGAATTTTTGGTGAAGAAGACTGATCGTTCTCTTCTTCGCGTGATTGATGCTAATATCAATCGATATAAAGAGGGGATAAGAGTTGTTGAGGATATTTATAGATATATTTATGATGATAAAGAGATAGCCTCTAAGCTTAAATCTCTACGTCATATAAATATTCCTATTAATATTAAAGAGTTATTATCATCAAGAGATAGTATAAATGATGTTTTAAAACCTTCGATATCTAGTGAACAAAATAGAGCAGATATAGAAAGTATTATAATAGCTAACATAAAAAGAAGTGAAGAGAGTGCAAGAGTTTTAGAAGAACTCTTTAAACTTATAGATATTAAAACATCTGAAATGTTTAAGCATAATAGATATATGCTTTATAATATTGAAAAATTAATACTTACTTAAAAATTCTTTTATTTCATCATATATTTTATAGATAGATTTTATTTCCACTCTTTCTCTTATTGAATGAGGTTCATAAATATTTGGACCTATAGAAATCATCTCTTCGAAAAAATCACCTAAAATAGCAGGTTCTAGTCCTGCATGAATTACTTTTAGACTTTTATTTGATATTTTTTGATAATCTTCAGCTAATTTACTTTTTATAGGTTTCCATGCTGGATATTCATCTACTATTATAAATTCACATTCTATAAATGAAAGAAGATGTTTTATTTCATCTTTTAGTTTTTTCATCTCTTCATTTGAATTAGCTCTAAAAGAAAGAATAATTTTATTATCATTAACAATAGCTAAATTCATACTTTGGCTTACTACATTATATTCTTTATCATATCCTAAAATACCATGATGTAAAGTTTTTAATAGTTTTATAATTGTTGATGAATTTTGAATAATTTTTCCTTTTGTTGTAATTTTAGGAAAATCAAGTTTTGAATCACTAAGTATTAATATTTCACAAGATTTTGGTATAGAATTTCTTCTCTCACCACCTTTAATACTAAGTAATGTCCAATTATCTTTTATTTGTTTTATTGCTTCTTGTATTGCATTTGGATAGTTTTTATCTATATCTACACCACTATGTCCACCTGGAAGATTATCTATTTTTAGTTGATATACTTCTCCAAAATATGGTTTTCTTTTTGTTGGTATTGTAATTTCTACATCAAAACCACCAGCACATCCTACATAGATATTTTCATCTTCACTATCTAAGTTGATTAATTTTTTAGCTTTTGGATGTAATTTTAGATTCATAGCACCAATAAGTCCTATTTCTTCATCATTTGTAAAAAGAAACTCTAAATCATCTCTTTCATCCATTAAAGCCATCATAATAGCTATTCCAATACCATTATCAGCTCCAAGAGTAGAATTTTTTGCTTTTAGATATCCATCAACTTCAATTATTTCAATATTATGATAATCACCTATACATACCATATCATAATGTGATTGAAAGCATATTTTTGGATTTTCTGAAGTAGCTAAAATATTTCCATACATATCGGTTTTTACTTTATATCCTTTGTTTTTTGCAAAGTTGACTAAAAACTCTTTCATTTGTTCTGTATTTCCACTACATCTTGGAATTTTTGTTATTTCTTTAAAATATTCTAAAATCATTTTGCAATTCTCCCTTGAGTACAACCACCTCTTAGAGGTTTTGCATTTTTTAATAACTGATAAAAACTATTTTGTTCTATACTACCTTTTAGGCTAAATCTTAATTCTGTTATATATCCTTTTTTACAAATCATTTTTACTTTTCTTGCTGTATGAGGATAGATTTTATTTATTACTTTGTTTAAAGCTTGTTTTGTAACTATTTTTCCTTCATTTTTTTGGAAAAATCTTAATATTTCTGAATTATTTATAGTTTTGATTAAAAATAACATATCTGAAAAATATATATTAGGATCTTTTGTATAACAAGTTCCATGTTTTCTCCATTCATGATGTATAAGTCTAGTTGAAGGCATATAGTTTTTTAGTTCTATCCATAATGGTTTGGGTAGTCTAATATGTTTGATACCATTACAATTTTGTTTTTTAGGCCATAATCCATGAATAGTAAAATAATCATAATTTTTAGAATATTTACATTCAGGAGAGTGATTTATCTTACAAAATGATTTTTGCCAAGATACAGCAAATATTGCTTGTGATGCAAATAATATAAATGGAACTAATAAAAGTAGTAATTTTTTCATTTATAACCCTTTTTTTGATAAAATTGTAACAAAAAAAGAGTACTTATGAGATATATAATATTATTTATTTTATTACTATTTTTAAGTGGATGTGTAAATCAAAATGGAGTAAGTGCTAAATATTATGATGATTGTCATACTGTATACGATAATTATGGCTCTTATGAAACAGTATGTCCATATAATTTTTATAATTTGAAAAAAGATAAGAAAAAGGATTGCTTACAATGCAACTAGATGAAATAAGAAAAGAAAAACAAAGACAATTTACATTTAAAAATATTGCACCTTTAAAAGAGATGGTAGATTCTTTAAAAGAATATAATATTGATGAAGTTATTTTAGGAAATACTATTGAAATAAAAGGGAAATTTGATAATGAAGTTGAAAAAGTAGCTAGAGCTTTAATGCCTTGGAGAAAAGGGCCTTTTAAAATAGGGGATTTATTTATAGATAGTGAGTGGCAAAGCTTTATTAAATATAATTTACTTGAACCACACTTTGACTTAGAAGGAAAAGTAGTAGCAGATGTAGGATGTAATAATGGATATTATATGTTTAGAATGTTAAAACAAAATCCTAAAAAAGTAATTGGTTTTGATCCTATGGCTTTATTTAATCTTCAGTTTGATTTTATTAACCATTTTGTAAAAAGTGATAAATTAAAATATGAATTATTAGGAGTTGAGCACATTCCTTTTTATGAAGAAAAGTTTGATACTATTTTTTGTTTAGGTGTTTTATATCATAGAAGTGATCCTGTGAATATGTTAAAACAGCTAAAACAAGGACTAAAAAAAGGTGGTGAAGCAATAATTGATACTTTTATTATTGAAGGTGATGATGAGATAGCACTTACTCCAAAAAGATATGCAAAGATGAGAAATGTATACTTTATACCTACAATAAATGCACTTAAAAATTGGGCTGAAGTTGCAAAATTTAGTGATTTTGAAGTGCTGGAGATTAAACCAACTGATTTAACTGAACAAAGAAAAACTGATTGGATTGAAGGTGAAAGTTTAAATAATTTTTTAAATGAAGATGGCTCTAAAACAATCGAAGGATATCCTCCTCCGATTAGAGCTTATATAAGATTAAAATATTAATCTTCTATAGACATTTTTTGAAAATAAATTACTTGAAATGCGAACCAACCTAAAATTCCAAATGCTGCCACTTCCATAATAGTATTACCCATTTTGTCTCCTTTTTGATATAATTTTACATAATTTTACTATAAATTTTTCAAAAATAGGAATAAAATATGAAAAAACATCTAACACATACAAAAGATTTGAGTAAAAATGAAATAATTACTCTTTTTAAAAGAGCAGAATTATTTTTAGATGAAGAAAAAAGAGATATATTAAATGGTAAACTTATTATTAATATATTTTTTGAAAATTCTACTCGTACTAGAAGTAGTTTTGAAATAGCTGCAAAAAGACTAGGTGCTGATGTGGTAAATTTAGATGTAAGCAGAAGTAGTACATCTAAGGGTGAGACATTATATGATACAGCTATGAATCTAGATGCTATGGGACCAGATGCAATTGTGGTAAGACATAAAAATGCAGGTGTTCCTAAAATACTATCTAAATATGTAAGTGCTAGTATAGTAAATGCAGGTGATGGTGCTCATCAGCATCCATCACAAGGACTTTTAGATCTATTTACAATAACTAAACATTTTAATAGTTATGATTTAAGTGGTAAAACTATTGCTCTTGTTGGAGATATTAAAAATTCTCGTGTAGCAAATAGTGATATAGAATTATTCCAAAGATTTGGTGCAAAAGTTATATTAGTGACACCTCCCCATTTTTTACCTAATAAAGCGTTGCCTTATACTCATAATATAGAAGATGTGATAGATGAACTTGATGTGATAATATCGCTTAGAACGCAGACAGAAAGACATGCAAATGCAACTTATGCTTCTTTAGAAGATTATGGACATAACTTTAGAATAACTAAAGATTTAATAGCAAATAGAGATTTAATAGTGATGCATCCTGGACCAGTTCATAGAAATATTGATCTTAGTGATGAAGTGATGGCAGATGATAGATGTAAAGTATTAGAACAAGTTCAAAATGGTGTGGCTGTAAGAATGGCTATACTTGAGCATCTATTAAAATAAGGTGATTTTTTGAAACTATTTTTGATTGATTTTGAAAAAAATCATTTTATTATTGAAGATATTAATTCAAAAGATTTTTTATTTTCTTTTGATAATATCTCAAATACATCTAAAAAAGAGATAAATAAACCTACATTTTTAAGAAAACATCCAATTCCTTTTAATTCATATAAAAAAGCTTTTGATAATGTAATCGATGAAATAAAAAGTGGAAATACTTATTTATTAAATCTTACATTTCCTACAAAAATAGAAACAAACCTTTCTTTAGAAGAGATGTTTTATAAATCAGATGCAAAATTCAAATTAAAATATAAAGATAAATTTGTATGCTTTTCACCTGAAAGATTTATAAAAATAGAAAATAATAAAATTTATACTTATCCTATGAAAGGTACTATTGACGCAAATATTCCTAATGCAAAAGAGTTGATTTTGAATAATCACAAAGAGCTAGCAGAGCATACAATGGTAGTGGATTTATTAAGAAATGATTTAGGGATGGTAGCTAAAAATATAAAAGTTACTAAATTTAGATATATTGATAAAATAAAAGCAGGGGATAAAGAACTTTTACAAGTAAGTAGTGAAATAGTAGGAGATATGCCAAAAAATTGGATAAATTATTATAGAGAAATTTTATGTAAACTTTTACCAGCTGGAAGTATTTCTGGTACTCCAAAGAAAAAAACTTTAGAGATTATTAAAAATGTAGAAAATTATGATAGAGGTTTTTATACTGGTGTATTTGGTATTATAGATGAAAAAAGAGGATTTTTAGATAGTGCTGTAATTATTAGGTATGTTGAAAATACAAAAGATGGCTTATTTTATAAAAGTGGAGGGGGAATCACTCTTGATAGTGATTGTGAAAGTGAATATCAAGAACTTATTGATAAGGTTTATTTACCGCAATAGTGTGTGCATTAAAGTTTTAATAATTTTATAGGATATTTTGTTATTTCAGCTTTAACTATTATTAGCTATTAATAAGGCTATAAAACAAGTTTCTTTTTTGATGATCTCTTTTATATCTTTAATGACATATGGATATATTTCATCACATGCAAAAACTTGGTTTATTGATGATAAAAAACTTGAAATGTTTTATAAAATTTCTGGATTTATATTTATTTTGATGGGGATTGGAATGTTGTTTGTAAAAAGATAAAAGTGATTTTAGATTATATAAAAAGTGGCGGAGAGACAGACCTT
>Ga0256843_1003531_pt1 | contig 10825 bp, 13 predicted proteins | sample AlvinellametaG_FD_191572 | JGI IMG/M metagenome (GOLD analysis project Ga0256843, IMG submission 191572) | Pompeii worm associated microbial communities from hydrothermal vent at the East Pacific Rise, Pacific Ocean - Alvinella | ecosystem: Host-associated > Annelida > Integument > Unclassified ... | reverse complement strand
CTTACACTCGCTACAAATACCACCTATGTCTCTTGGATGTACTCTTAATCTATCTAACAATTCACCTTTTTGCCAGATATCACCAAAATTTTGGTTAATAATATTTCCAACTATAAGGGGAAAAAACGGATCTGGTCTTACATCGCCTTCTGAGTTTATATTTAGAAGTTTGCGTCCTGCTGAATTTCCACCCCATTTTACAAGTCTGTCTCTCATAGTTTTTGCATACTTAGGATACCTTTTTGTAAACTCTTCTAAAAACAGTACTGCATCCATCTCCATATTTCCGGTTACTATCTCTATATCTCTACCTGTTTCATAGTACTCAAACGCTTTTTTTAAGATAAATTCAACAGCTTCTCTTCTTTGCTCTTTTGTTAAATCCATCTTTAAGTTATCAAGTCCACGCCCAGAATACACAAGGTGTGATATATATATTTTTGGTATATTTTCTTTCTCTGCCAAATTAAATATATACTCCAAAGAGCCTATAGTATCTTTTGTCATAGTAAATCTTATACCAACTTTAGCACCTGTTGCATTTGCAAGTTTTACAGCTTTTAGTGTCTCTTTAAATGCACCTTTTAAACCTCGAAAATAATCATGAGTCTCCTCATCACCATCTATACTTACCCCAACATAGTTAAAAGTATCTACGATTTTTTGAACATTACCTTTTGTAAAATACAGTCCATTACTAGAGAGGTAAGTGATAATCCCATTTTCTTTACAAAAATCCGCTATCTCAAACAAATCTTTTCTCGTAAGTGGTTCCCCACCTGAAAATATTATAAACTTAACACCATTTTCTTTCATCTGTAAAATTGTTTTTTTTATCTGTGGTGTTGTAAGCGTATCTACCTCGTCAAGTGTCGATTTTGAATAACAATGTAAACATGATAGATTACATCTGTTTGTAAAGTTCCATATAGCTATACTTCCATCTAAAACTCTCTCTTTTTTCTCTTCAACTACAGAAGATATAAGATTTGACAATCTAAACATTATTTTTTACCTTTATATGAGAGTATATATTTTGCTATGGCTTCTCTCTCATCATCACTAAGATGAAATTGAGTCATAACAGTTCTTTTATATCCAAATTGTTTATACATAGATTTTGGGCTTATTATATATGCTTGAATCTCGTCGTAAGTTCTTTTTGATGCTATCTCAGAAAACGGTGGTCCAAAGGCAACAGCAGTTTGATGATGGCAACCCCAACAGTAAGTCTCAAAAACCTTTTTACCATCTAGCGTTTGAGCAGACAACAAAACAGACAAAAACATCATAGTCAAATATATTTTTTTCATAAACAACCTCTATTTTAATGTAGTATTCTAGCAAAATAAAACTTGTTGTAAAGCTTCAAACCTCAAGAAAAAAGATATATTTATATTTTTTTTAAAAAGAAGTGCTATTTTTTATATATAACACTCTTCATTAATCTTGGTTTTGTTAAAGATTTATCTTTTAAATCCAATACACTCAAACAGCTTGGTTTTACTAAAACAACATAAAAAGATGCTTTTATAACATCCCCTCTTTTAAGAGACACACCATCATATTTGAGAACTTTTGTCTCTTTTGCTTTTAAGTTATTTACAAAACCTCTACCATAAGCAAAAGCTGGGATAGAAACATACTTCCCTTTATCATCAACAAACTCCGTAACAAAAGCGCCCTGTTTATCTTCCATTGGAGATTTTTTAAAGTTTTTCCAAATAACTTTACCATTTCTAGTAACAGTGAGTTCAAGATATTTTAATCTTGAAGCCTGAATAATTAGAGGGTGTGGCATTTTATTTTCAATAGTAACTTCTATCGTATTACCACTACTATCTAAAGAGAGTTCTATACCCTTTGTTATCATATCACTGTTATGAATACCTGCAAAGTCATGACTTCTATGCTCATCTCTACCTTTTTTATTTGTTTTTTCAACTGCACCAGATGTGTAAGGCATATGACATTTTATACACTCAGTTGAGTCTTGATTATCACTCATCGCATCAAAAATCAAAACATCATGACCATTTCTTTTATGTGAATGGCAACCTAAGCATACATTCTTTTTATATATAGGATTGTTTAGCATCTCATGTTTATCACTATCATCTGGATCCTCAAGTGAGCCAAACATGGATGGTTTGTAGCCTTCAGGCTTCTTGGAAAGATAGTTTATATTTCTAGTATGTGCTTTTTTTACATAACCTATCTGGTGACAATAAAAACAACCAATAGCATCTTTTTGTTTTTCACGATACTCACTAGGCTGAGCTTCACCATTTACAAGTTCTTTTAGATTATCTGCTCCTGGCATATGGCAAACAGCACAATCATACTTTTTAGAACTAACCTTATTTGCCACTTTTCTATGCAACTCATCATTAAAATATGTCTTTGAATGGTACGAATTTTGATACTCATAGTAAATGTCTTCATGACACTCTTTACATGATTTATTTGAAAGATATTTTGCAGACAAAAGTGAAGTTAAAAATATAGCAATAGATATAAATAGTTTCATAATAATTTCTCGAAGTTAAATATACTTCCTCAAAAGAGGAAGTAAATAGGAGTTTTTATGCTCCAGGGATAGTTTGTCTATGCTCGATAGAGTAAGTAAATGTAGGAGTTGTTAAACCTTTGATATATTTAACAAATTTACCTGTTTTTGCTTCATAAATACCGATACGACCTGCATTCCACTCAGAAACCATTGTCCAGTGACCATGATTTGCTGGTTCAGCGTGTAAAATACGAGGAACAACAACTTTACCTTTAGATCTTACAGTTGGAACATTCCATTTGTAAAGAACTTTATGAGTTACAGGATCTGTGATAGTACCTTTTTTAGTACCAACAGTTAAGATTCTGTCTGTTTCAAGAGTTTGTTTGTTGATTAGGTAGATTTTGTTCCAGTTAGCTTTTCCACCAAGAACACAATCTGACCAGATAAATGGTGTATGCTCACTTGTACCAACAAATAAACCACCACCAGCAGTAGGAACATGTTTTACAACATCCCAGTTGCTGTCCCAGATAACAACATCACCAACATTCATACTGTTTGTAGCAAAAAGTTGACCATATCTGTCATTATACCAAGAAGAACCTTGACCTGGGTGTGGCTTAGTACCTGGACCTGTATAAACTTTAGCAACTAAAGATTTAGTTTTAAAGTCGATAACACCCATAACATCTGAACCTTGAGATGCTTGCATTAAGTAACGACCAATCTCTTTACCTTCATTTTCAAAACCATCATGTAAAATTTTACCGATATTTGGAATATCACCAACGATTGGGAAGTTTGGTTTAGAGTAATCTACGATATATACATGACCTGCATCTTTAAGAGCAAATGCGATGTATGGACCATATGGAGTATCATAGATACCAGCAACACGAGATGAACCGATGTTACCATCCATATCAATTACAGATGAAGTTGGATAAACTTTTAATGGCTCAAGAGTCATAGCGTCCATAAGAATTGCACCACCTGGTACATAGTTACCAGCCATTAGGTATTTACCATCTGGAGAAACTGCAAGACCACGAGACTCACTACCAACTTGTACTTGAGCGATTTTTTGTTGACCTTTAGATGCAAGGTCGAACATTGTTACTAAACCTGAACGAGAGATAGAGTAAGCATAACGAGGTTGACGCTTGTTAGTTACTGTAACATGCACAGCAAAACCAGCTTTATGTTTAGATATAACTTTACCAGTTGTACCATCAACAAATGCAACTCTATAAGCATCTCTTTCAGTTACGAAACAGATATCAGTTACATGTTTAACATCTACAGCATGTGGATATTTTTTCATCAATGCCATTCTATCATTTAGTTTTTTCCAACCTGCTTTCACATTTTCAAGTGAAAGAACTGCCATCTTTCTACCTTTAAAATGTTGAAGATAATCAACCATTTTCTGAGCATCAGCTTTATTCATTTTATCATTAAATGCTGGCATAGCCGTACCAGGACGACCATTTAAAACAGTCTCTGCTAAAAAGTTAGAATTTTTCTTAGAAATTTTGGCTGGACGAAGATCAGCACCAACACCACCTTCGTGATTTGGACCGTGACAACCTTGACACTCTTTTTCAAACATTTTTTCTACATTCATGTTTGATGTTCCAGCAAAAAGCCCAGAACTAACAACTGCCATAGCAGCAACTGACATAACTAATTTATTTAATCTCATTTTATTCTTCCTCCTAAAATAAAGATAACGCGGAGCGTTTTAAACTCCTAAAAAGACTATAAATATTAAAGTATGATAACTCTAACATATAGTAAACTCTTTAATCCATAGCTTGTACAAACTATAAACAACTTTGGCAACCCAAAGTGATTTTTCTATACAGCGTATACTTTATATCCAATTCACCATAAAATACACTATCGATATAGAATCTTCTAAGAACTTCAAATACAACAAATTGAGCTTCTAACTTCATTTTGTTTATTACAGTCCCTCAGAATTATGTGTATTCTATTTCTATTTTGATAAAAAAAAATTGACATAAATCAATTTATTGGTTTAATTTAAAAATTAAGTATAGTTTTATAAATGATGTAACTTTATGAAACAACTATATAATTTATATAGATAATACAACATAGCATAGATTTAAGTATAAACATCATCCCCATAAATAGGATATTTCCGATAAGTTTTAACTATAAGTCTAAAGCTTATAAATCTCTAAAACTTGATACACATCAATTTATTTTACCAATTCTTATTATATGATAAATTAATTAAATTTCTTTAAGTAAATTTTATATTTCTGAATTATTTAAAGATAATAAAAAAGGATTCTAAAGATGAAAAAGATTTTATCTATAACTATAATCTCTGCTCTTAGTTTGGTACTCTCAAGTGGTTGTGCTTCTAAGACAGAGGCAAAACCTGCTGCAAAACCTGCTTATGTTGATGCAAAAGTATCTAAAGATGCACTTTATGTAGATCTTAGCAATAAACAGATTTTAAATGTTATAAAAAAAGCTGGGGAAAAAACTGACTGGAGAATAACTGAATTTAAAATGAATGAAGTTATAGCTGAGAAAACAACAGATGGTGATACTGTATCTACAAATATACTTTTTTCTGATGGGCACATAGAATTTTCAAATCCAGATGTAAGTTCTGAGCTTAGAGAAGCAGTAGAAGAAGAGTGTAAAAACATCTCATCTACTCACTAAAACATTTCTCCAAATGGTTTTTTAAACTATTTGGGGTTATATCCCCATGTATCGGACTGCAACTAAATAATTCTGTTTTATCCAAAAAGAATACTGATGGGTACTCTAAAGTATATAGCATCTCTATCGGATAACTACTTTTTTGATTTTTCATAACTATTACTGAAATAAACTTAGCGTTAATATTATTTATGTAAGATTGGTTCATAAAGGTTTTTTGGAGAGTTTCTCTACATAAATCACAATCTTTTTTTATTAAAAAAATCATCAAATCTTTCCCCTCCTTAATAGCCTCTTGATGAGCCTTATCATAATTTGCATACCAATTTATATGATTTGCACTAAGAGAACTTAACAATAAGACAAAAACAATAAAAAAACGCATATTAAATAACCCCTTATAAATAAGACCTTGCTATAATTATACCAAAAACTAAAGGGGCTATATGAATTTTTTTAAGTATATACATGCCGTTGGAACGGGACCAAAAAGTAACAGAGATTTAACTTTTGAAGAATCAAAAGATATGATGGAACAGATTTTAAATCAAAGTGTTCCAACTGAACAAATCGCAGCTTTTTTACTTGGGTGGAGACTCAAACCTGAAACCATAACAGAGTTTCGTGGAGCAGTGGAGGTATGTGACAAATATATAAAAAAAGAACCTGTAAAAAACTCTTTAGAGTTAGGGTATCCTTTTGATGGAAAAGCAAAAAATCCATATATTTTTCCACTAGTTGCACAACAACTTCAAGATGAAGACTTAAACCTTATCATAGTTGGGGATGAACTAACACCAGCTAAGGGTGGAATCACAACAAAAGAGATTTGTACCAATGTCAATATACCTCAAAATATATATTATCACGATAGAAAAGATTTCTTTTTAAAGATGAGTCAACTTACACAAATAAGAATGAAACTAGGTCTAAGAACTGCTTTTAATACTATAGAAAAACTTCCCCATGTTGCAAAGAGTGATTATGCTATTACAGGTGTTTTTCATAAACCATATGTAAAAAAATATATAGAAATATTTGCACATAGATATAAAAAATTTGCTCTTATACAGGGAAATGAAGGTACTCCTGAGATTTTCTCAAAAGGGAGACTTTGGATACACGATAAAAAAGAGACCAAAGAGTTTATAATCGACCCATCATATTATGGAATAACATATAAAAAATCGTGGGAAAAAATCTCACTAGACACATCTTTAGAACAACTAAAAAATCCATCTGATGAGTATCTAAAACTAGCAAAGCTAAATGCTGCACTATACCTTTTTGTAACAGATAATAGTAACTCCATAGATGAAGCATGGGAAAAACTAAATTAACCATTTTTTAGTTATGATATAAAAAAATTTAAGGATGATTTATGAAAAAATGCAACTCACTTAAAGAAGTAAGAGATGAGATAGATACACTAGATATGAAACTTGTTGAACTCATCTCTGAGCGTTCACACCTTATCCGCCAAGCAGCAGCATTTAAAAATAGTGTTGATGAAGTAAAAGCAGAGGACAGGATAGATGATATAATGCAAAGAGTTAGAAAAAAAGCGATAGAATTAAATATAAATCCAAACATGATGTCTGAACTTTTTGCCATAATGATAGATGATATGGTAGAGACTGAAATCTCAGAATTTAGAAACGATGGGAAGTTTTAATCAAAGAGAGAAAACTCTTTGATTATTTGTATCTATAAGTGATACGACCTTTATCAAGGCTATATGGAGTTAATTCCAATTTTACTTTGTCACCTGGTAATATCTTGATATAGTGCATACGCATCTTACCTGCGATATGACACAATATAATATGCCCATTTTCTAACTCAACACGAAAAGTTGCATTAGGCAAAGCCTCAATAATCTTGCCATCAACTTCAATAACATCTGCTTTAGCCATTTTAAGTCCTTTTAGTTTCTCTTAAGCAAGAGATAATATTTCAGCTTTACCGTTGATAATTGCAACAGTATGCTCGTAGTGTGAACCGCGTAAATTATCGGCACTAACAACATCCCACTTATTTTCTAAAATAATTGGTTTTGAATCTTTTTGACAAATCATAGGTTCTAAACAAAAAACCATCCCATTTTTGATTTTTGGTCCAGCTTTTGGGTTTTTACCCTCAAGGTAGTTAGGTATTTCAGGCTCTTCATGAGGCTTTTTACCGATACCATGACCACAAAAATTATACAAAGGTACAAAACCTCTATCTCGTATAAAATTTTCCATCAACAAAGAGAGTTCTTTAAATCTCATCCCTTGTTTTATCTCACCTATAGCATAATAAAGAGTATCTTTAGCACAAGCTATAAGCTCTTCATCCCCTTTATCTATCTGACCGACAGGTACAGTTATAGCAGCATCTCCAAACCAACCATCAAGCTCTGTACCGATATCATAACCAATAACATCGCCCTCTTGGAGCTTATAATCAGATGGGATACCGTGGATAATAACTTGGTTTAGGGAGGTGCAAACTGCATTTGGGAAGCCGTAGAGTCCTTTAAAAGAGGGTCTTGCTCCACAGCTTCTGATATAATCTTCAGCCATAGCATCAAGCTCTTTTAAAGAGATTCCAACTTTTGTATTTTGAGCAAGAAGCTCCAACGCTTGGGCAACAATCTTGTTAGCCGAGCGAAGTTTTTCGATCTCTTGAGGTTTTCTAAGGGCAATAGCCATTATCTATAGACCAACAGCACTTAGTGTCTCATATTTACTCATGTAAATTTGAGCCTCAATTTTTCTCATAGTATCAAGAGCAACTTGAACAACGATTAGAACTGCTGTACCACCAAAAAAGAATGGAACACCCATCCCTTTGATAATCATAAACGGAAGAGTTGCAATCAAACCAAGATACAAAGCACCTGTAAAAGTTAACCTAGATGCAGTCTCATTTAAAAACTCTTTTGTAGCATTACCTGTACGAATACCAGGGATAAATCCACCTTGTCTTTTTAGGTTATCTGCTATATCTTTTGCATTGAATGTTATAGATGCATAGAAAAATGCAAAGAAAACAACAAATACAAAAGTTAAAAAGTTAAAAAAGTAACTATTTGGATTTAAAAAATCTGCAATAGCTTGTATAGTAGGATTTGTACTACTAGATAAAACAGTCATAGGAAACATCAATATCGCACTAGCAAAGATAACAGGGATAACACCTGCAAGATTTACTTTAATAGGGATGTAGTTCATAACTCTTTTATTTTGATTTTGCATCATAACTTTTCTAGAGTATGTGATAGGTACACGACGCTCACCTAACTCTACATATATGATAACTGCAACAGTACCAAGAACTAAAGCCAAGATAGCTATCACTGTTAAAAAGCTCATAGCACCAGTATTTACCATAGTTATAGTTTGACCTATAGCAGTTGGAATAGCAGAAACTATACCTGCAAAAATGATAAGACTTATACCATTACCTATACCACTTTGTGTGATTTGTTCACCAATCCACATAAGAAGCATTGTACCTGCTAACATAGAGATAGCTGATAAGATTATGAAAGTGTTATGATCTGCTAAAATTGCACTTTGACCATTTGGACCTGTAAGACTTTGAAGTCCGATACTGATACCGATAGCTTGTATAAGTGTAATAGCGATAGTTGCATAACGGATAATTTGCATATACTTAACCATACCATCTCTCTCTTTTTTCATTTGACCAAGAGGAGCGAAAGTAGCAGCTAAAAGTTCCATGATGATAGAAGCGGTGATGTAAGGCATAATACCAAGAGCTATAATAGACATTCTTTTAACAGCATTTCCACTAAACATATTGAAAAGTCCCAAAGAATCAGCTTGATGTCCATCAAAGAAAGATGCTATAACAGCAGTGTCAACACCCGGTACTGGCACATATGCCAGTAGGCGGTAAATAAATAAAAACCCGATAGTAACAAGTATCTTATTTACTAGATTTTTATTCACGACTATTTACCTGTTGTAGTAACGCTGTCGTCTTTAATTTTTGATGCTAAATCTTTAGCAGATGCACCAACTAACTTAACTTTTTTCACAGAGTTAGCAATCTTATGAACACCACGGATAGACTCCATAGTAATCTCTTCTAATTCTGCTACTGCTTTAATTTTTTCAACATTAATAACATAAGGTTTTATGTTGTTAGAGTGAAAACCTATCTTAGGAAGTCTTTTTGCAAGTTGCATTTGACCACCCTCAAAGTTTCTTTTTCTCTTATAACCTGTACGAGATTTTTGACCTTTTTGACCACGAGCAGCAGTCTTACCAGTTCCAGAACCTTGTCCACGACCAACTCTTTTACGGTTACTTGTTGAACCCTCTGCTGGTGTTAAATTTTCTATTGCCATAATCTATCCTTTTATACGAGTAAGTGCTTCAACTGTAGCACGAACTAGTGTTGCTGGATTGTTTGAACCAATACTTTTTGTAAGTATGTCTTGAATACCTGCAAGTTCAAGTACTGGACGAGCCGCACCACCTGCGATAACACCTGTACCTTCAGATGCTGGTTTTAAAAGAACACGACTTGCATTGTATTTATGCTCAATATCATGTGCTATTGTTGTACCTTTGATACTTACAGTTGTAAGGTTTTTAAAAGCGTTATCAACAGCTTTACGGATAGCATCAGGAACCTCTTTTGCTTTACCCATACCATAACCTACAGTACCATTTTTGTCACCAACTACGATAAGTGCAGTAAAACGAAATCTTCTACCACCCTTAACAACTTTAGTAACACGACCAATATTTACGATTGATTCTTCAAAATCTTCTCTATTAATTTCCATCTGTGCTCCTAGAACTTAATTTCGTTTGCACGAAGTGCGTCACCAAATGCAGCTATAACACCGTGATATTGGTAACCGTTACGATCAAATACAATGTTAGAGATATTAGCTTCTTTAAGTTTAGCAGCAAATGCCTCACCAAGTGCAGCTGCACCCTCTTTATTTGATTTGTGACCAGTTGTTTTTGAGTGTAATGCGCAAATTGTTGTTGCAGTTGCATCATTGATAGCTTGTACACTTAAATAACGATTTGAACGAAATACAGAAACACGAGGAAGTTCAGCACTACCAGATATTTTTGCACGAATACGACGCTTACGCTTAATGCGGTTAGCGATTTTGCTTTTTAATACTTTAGCATTCATCTTATCTTCCTCCCTTATTTCTTAGCAGTTTTACCGGCTTTACGCACGATATGCTCATCTAAATACTTAACACCTTTACCTTTGTAAGGCTCTGGTGGACGGAATGAACGAATCTCAGCAGCAACTTGACCAACAGATTGTTTATCATGGCTTTTAAGAGTTATAACATTCTTCTCAACACTAGCTTCTATACCTTCTGGTAGCTCATAGTTAATATCATGAGAGAAACCAAGTTGAAGATTTAAAACTCTACCTTTTACAGCAGCTCTATAACCAACACCATTGATCTCAAGTTTTTTCTCATAACCAGTAGTTAAACCAGTAACGATATTTTGAGCAAGTGCTCTAAAAGTACCCCAAAAAGCTCTATGTTCACGAGACTCAGATAGGTTTTTAAAAGTTAAAATATTACCTTCAACTTCAAAAGTA
>Ga0256843_1003530_pt1 | contig 10828 bp, 8 predicted proteins | sample AlvinellametaG_FD_191572 | JGI IMG/M metagenome (GOLD analysis project Ga0256843, IMG submission 191572) | Pompeii worm associated microbial communities from hydrothermal vent at the East Pacific Rise, Pacific Ocean - Alvinella | ecosystem: Host-associated > Annelida > Integument > Unclassified ... | reverse complement strand
TTGGGTTTAAATCTACTACAAACTGTTTTAATCCTCCCTCAAAGTGGTATAGCTCTTTTGTGCCATCTCTCTCATCTCTAAAATCTATTTTTATATTTGGATTTAAGTAGGCTAGCTCCTTAAATCTCTTCATTAAAATCTCTTTTTGAAACTCTACTGTCTCTGTAAAGATTGTCTCATCTGGGATAAACTCTATTTTTGTTCCTCTTTTTCTAGTCTCACCTGTTATTTTTAGCTCACCTTGAGGGATACCCTTTTTAAAAAACTGCTCATAGACTTTTCCATCTTTATATATTGTAAGGTGTAGCTCTTTTGAGAGTGCATTTACAACAGATACACCCACTCCATGGAGTCCTCCAGAGACTTTATATGTATCTTTATCAAATTTACCCCCAGCATGAAGCACCGTCATAACCACAGTAGCAGCTGAGATTTTCTCTGTTGGGTGGATTGCAACTGGAATTCCTCTTCCGTTATCTTCAATAATAGCTGAGCCTCTTTTGGTAAGAGTCACTTTAATAGTATCACAATACCCAGCCATAGCCTCATCAATTGAGTTATCTACAACTTCATATATTAAGTGGTGAAGACCCTTTATTGAAGTATCTCCAATATACATTCCAGGACGCTTTCTAACAGCCTCCAATCCTTTTAAAACTTTTATATTACTAGCACCATATTCTGCCATTAAGGAAATCTCCGAAAAATAATTATTTATTAATATATTCTATCCTAATTCTGGTTACAAAGTGTTAAGAATTAATAGTCGAATCTTTTTTAAAGATTAGAGCCAAGAGTTGGGCTCTAATTTTCTATTTGGAGCTATATCTACCTTGTAGGGGTCTGTAAAATCTTTTCTATTAAATGCCTCTACAGCATATCTGCCTATCATTCCTGCATTATCTGCACAAAACTCTAGCTCTGCTGTGTGTAGTTTCTTATTAAACTCTTTACATAGGTTTTTAAACCCATCTCTAATATATAAATTGGCACTAGCCCCACCAACAATTGCAAAATTTTTAATATTTGGTTCTTGTTTAAATATCTTCTTTGTTTTTTGGAGTAGATGGAGTTTTACAGCTTTTTGGAATGAGGCTGAGATATCAGCCTTATCTCCACGACTTAGCCTCTTTTTAGTTTTTAGTAGTTTTTCAATCTCCACTCTTACAGCATTCTTAAGACCAGATAGGGAAAATGCAATCTGTTTTGAGTTTTTAAGTGGAACTGGAAAATCAAATCTATCCTCATCCCCTTCTCTTGCTAACCTCTCAATTACTGGACCACCTGGGTAGGGCAAACCCATCATCTTTGCCACCTTATCAAAGCTCTCTCCTACACTATCATCTAGGCTTGTTGCTAAGACTTTCATCTTATAGTAGCTCTCTACTTTAATTAATTGAGTATGTCCTCCAGATATTAATAGCACTAAGATTGGATAGATAGCTTTTCTATTTATAAATAGAGAATATATATGCCCTTTTAGGTGATTTACTGCAATTAGTGGAATATTTTTTGTTACAGCAATGGTCTTTGCCATGGCAATCCCCTCTAAGAGAGTTACACTAAGCCCTGGTTGATTTGTAACTGCAACAGCTTGAATATTTTTGAGATATGGTTTTGCCTCTTTTAGGAGTAGAGGCAGATGGACTATGTGGAGTCTGGAGGCTAACTCTGGGACTACTCCACCAAAATTTGAGTGTTCTATCTCTTGAGATATCTTTTTATGAAAAAGTAGTCTATTTGTTTTTATACTTGTTATTGCAATTGAGCTATCATCACAACTTGTCTCTATACTTAGTATCATTGTAAAATCCCAACTACATCTCTAACTTTTCTTAGTTTCTCTTTGGCTATCTCTTTTACTCTCATAGCACCACTATCTAATATTTCTCTAACCTCTCCTAAATGGTTTTTATAATATTCTCTTTTTTCTCTTGCCTCTTCAAACTCCTTCCAGATTAACTCTTTTAGATACTTTTTAAAGTGTCCATATCCCTCTTTTCCAGACTTATATCTCTCTTGAAGCTCTCTTTTGCCCTCTTCATCTAAAAATAGGGATAAAAGAGCATATAGATTACACCCTTCATAATCTAAAGGCTCTCCCATAGGGGTTGATGAGGTTACAATCTTATTACATCTCTTTTGAAGCTTTTTCTCACTCTCTGGGAATATCTCAATGGTATTGCCATAACTCTTGCTCATTTTTTGCCCATCAATTCCTACTACTGTTGCAACCTCATCATCTACAATATATTCAGGAAGTTTAAAAATCTCTCCATACTCATTATTAAATTTAGTTGCAATATCTCTAGTTATCTCTATGTGTTGTATCTGATCTTTTCCAACAGGCACTTTATCTGTATCTATTAGGAGAATATCAGCAGACATCAATACAGGGTATGAAAATAGTGCATGATTTGGGACAATCCCTTTTGATACTTTATCCTTATAGCTATGAGCTCTCTCTAAGAGCCCCATTGGAGTGAATTTTGAGAGTATCCAATATAGCTCTAAGACTTCGGGCACATCACTTTGAACCCAAAAGGTGGTTTTATTTGGATCGATTCCAATAGATAAGTAATCAATTACAGCCTCAAGTGTTAATTCTCTTAGAAGTTTTGCATCTTTAGAAGTGGTAAGTGAGTGATAATTTGCAATAAAAGTAAAGAGTTCCCCCTTCTCTTGAAGCTCAACCATCGGCTTCATAGCCCCAAAATAGTTTCCTATGTGAAGTTTTCCAGAAGCTTGAATTCCTGTTAATATACGCATATATTTATCCCAAAAGTTGTAGTTATATATAAAATTATATCTAAAATTTTCTATTCTAAAACTAATCTAACAAAATTTTAAAGTGATAAGTTCTTTTGAAGATGTTTAAATACTCTACTCATCATATCTATTCTAATTTCAAAACTTTTTTTATTTGCTCTCTCATTTATGGTATGGTCTCCATCTCCATAAGGTCCAAATCCATCTAGAGTAGTAACCCCACAAGAGGCTACTATATTTGCATCACTCACCCCACCTCTCTTTTCTGTTGGAATTTTTACCTTTGTAATCTCTTCTAATCTCTCTATTAACTCTAGCTGTTTTGGGTTCTCTTCCATTACATCTCTTTGGATTAACCCATCAAGAGTAGAGCTTGTGCCACTTATATAGCTTTTATCTGTTATATCCTCTAGAGCCTTTAAGAGTCTATCTCTTTCACTATTTTTCTCATATCGAATTTCAACTTTTAACTTACACTCTGGGCTAATTGTATTTGCTCCAATTCCACCACAAATCTCTCCCACATTTACAGTAGTTCCCACATCTAAATTTGTAAGTTTTGTAAGCTCTATTAGCTTATAGGCTCCCTCTAAATTTGCATTTACCCCTTTTGTGTAGCTAGTCCCAGCGTGTGAGGCTTTTCCTTTTATATCTATTGTAAAGGTGCCAACCCCTTTTCTTCCAGTTACAACCTCTAAATTTTTTCCACTAGCTTCAAACACAAAACAGTAATCATAGCTCTTTGCTATCTTTTTTGTTATATATTTAGAATCATCACTCCCACTCTCCTCATCGCTTACTAATAGAAAATCTATATTATAAATCTCTCCAACTTCTCTATATACTCTCCTTAGAGCCTCTAGTGCTACGATATTTCCACCCTTCATATCACAAACACCAGCCCCATAAACCCAATCTTCATCTTCTCTATACTCTTCAAACTTTCCCTCTGGAAAGACTGTATCATTATGTCCTAAGAGTAAAATTTTATCTCCATCTCTTCTTTTTGATTGAAATAGATAGTGATCTCCAATCTTCTCTCTTTTATATATTTTTGTTTTAAATCCAATCTCCTCTAACCACTCTCTCATCTGCTTAGAGACTCTATCGACTCCAGCCTTATTTTTGGTAAATGAGTTTATTCTACAGATTTTTTCTAAATCTTTTAAATATTGCATATCCTTTTCCTTTTAATTTTAATTTTACCCTCTATTTTATAAAACTATTATCTAATTTAGTTATGCTAAATGTAATTTCTTTTTTGATATATTTGCTAACTATTTTATATTGATTGAGGGTTTGGTATTTGTTGACCCTAAGCTATAGTAGGTGAACTTAAAAATAGTCTATATCAATTTGGACTTTTTAAGTTTTAGTTTTTATATTTAATTTAATATCTATTGGAGAAGAGAAGATGAGAAGAACAATTGAGTCTATAATGTTTGGGTTTCGAGAAATATTTACATGGAATACAATGAAATATGCCCTAATTACGGGAATATTGGTAATTGCTATATGGGTTGGTATTGGTTGGCTTATTTGGGATGATTTAAATCAGGTAAGTTTGAAATTAATTAGCTTTTTACCTGTGGAAATGATGATAGTAGATGGGACATGGCTTATGTCTATGTTTTTGTGGCTTATTGCAGTATTGTTGACATTTACTCTAATCTATATATTTTTTGGAAATTTAATTGTAGCTAAAATTCCAAAAAATAAATATGGAGTTTTATTTATCTGCATAATGTGTATTAGTGCTGTATTTTGGATAGCTATTTGGATTTTAAATCAAGATTTAATAAACTCAAAGATATCCTCATTTCTAAAATCTCTTCCTTATGCTACTGTTGAAGAGGGGTTAGCATATCTATTTAGCATATATATACTCTATAATGGATTAGTAATTACTATGTTATTTGTAGTAAATATTTTTAATAAACCATTTATTAGCCATATCTCTCAAAAATATTATAATAAAGAGTTAGCTAGTAATTATATCCAAAGATTTGCATATACGATTAAAGATACATTAATTTTTATGGTTATCTCATTAATAGTTTTTCCTCTTCTATTTACACCAGTCTTAAACTTTATAATTCAAGTTGCCCTTTGGATGTGGTTAACAAAAGATACAATTCAATTTAATACAGCCTCACTTGTATTTGGGGATGTAAACAAAGAGAGGCTAAAACCATACAAAATAGATATTTGGATTATTAGTTTTGTGACTGTATTATTCAATTTTATTCCAATATTAAATGTTTTTGCTCCATTTTTTGGTGAAATTAGTATGTTTGACTACTGGAAGAGAGTAGAAGAAGAGATAAACTAATGAATGATAAAAAGAAAATAGGTTTTATTGAAGCTTTTAGTATTGGTGTTGGTGGAATGGTAGGAGGTGGTATATTTGCAGTCTTAGGGCTTACTATAGATTTAGCAAAAGGGGCTGCACCTCTTGCTTTCTTGTTTGCTGGGCTTATTGCTTTAATTACAGCATACTCTTATGTAAAACTCTCATTAAGGTATCCTAGTGAGGGTGGAAGTATTGAGTTTATTGTTCAAGCTTTTGGAAATAGTAGATTTTCGTCTATAATAAATAATCTACTCTTAATTAGCTATACCATTATGTTAGCTCTATATGCTTATGCATTTGGAAGCTATGGTTCTGCTTTAATTTTAGGAAGAGATGAGCTATGGCTACATCAGCTCCTCTCTGCTGGAGTAATTACTCTTTTTATGGTTATAAATCTATTAGGTGCTTTTCTTACTGGGAAGGCTGAGGATATTATGGTCTTAATTAAAGTTCTAATATTACTTATATTTGCTGGAGTTGGGAGTTTTAATATTGATATATCTCGAATGAGTCCAGAAAATTGGGAATCTTTTAGCTCAATTATTACAGGAGGGCTAATTATATTTTTAGCTTTTGAGGGGTTTGAGTTGATTGCAAATACAGCAAGAGATGTTAAAGAGCCTCAAAAAAACCTTCCATTAGCTTTTTATAGCTCTGTTATATTTGTAATAATCTTATATGTATGGATTGCTATAGTAACAGTTGGAAATCTCTCTTTTGAAGAGGCTAAGAGTGCTCAAGATTACGTATTAGCAAAAGCTGCAGAGCCATTCTTTGGAAAAACTGGATTTATAATTATTGGAATAGCTGCACTTCTCTCTACTGCTTCAGCAATAAATGCTACACTATATGGGAGTAGTAGAGTCTCTTATTTAATTGCTAAATATGGAGAGCTTCCAGAAACATTTGAGAAGAGGTTAAAAAATGGTTATGAGGGGACATTGATTATTGCACTACTTAGTATTATATTTGCTACTTTGTTTGATATAAATAATATTTCAGTAGCTGGGAGCATTGGATTTTTAATTGTATTTACTCTAGTAAATTATGCAAATTTTAAACTCTACAAAGAGACAGGGGCAAATAGAGTTATTGCAGGAAGTGGAGTTGTTGCTGGGGCTTTTGCTACTTTTATTTTGATAGGATACAATATTATACACTCCCCAAAATCTCTAGTAACTAGTGGTATAGTTTTAATTAGTGTGGTAGTATTTACTTTTTTATATTATCATCTAAAAAGTAGAAGATTATCTAAATTTATAGATAAGAATCTAGAGAGAGATGAGAAGAGTAGTGGATTATAATTAAAAATTATAATCCACCCTTTCGAAAGCTCCATTTAATCTATTATAAAATAAATTGTATTTATCATAAATATAAATTAAAATTAATTATTATCTCTCTTATCTGGGTAAATTTTTTATAATTTTTTTAAAATAGAGGCTAAAATTATACCATTAATTATGCAAAAATAGCGTATTTATAAACAATTTTTATTAAAAATTAATAAACCATGTAACCTAATAACTCAAAAAAAAGAATTTATTATTATAAAAATACTCAATAAGATATTTTTATAGTAACTATTAAACTTACTTCTGCGATAATAAATATGCAAATTTAATTTTAAAGGAAAGGTATGAGTAGTAGAAGAGACTTTATGGGTATGGCTCTTGGTGGATTTACTGCCTTGGGAGGACTTGGTGCTTTGTATGCTATGAAAAGAACATGGGATCCTCTTCCAAGTGTAAAATCTGCTGGATTCACAACTCTCGACTTGAAAGATTATCAAGAAAATGTATTAGCAGTTGAAAAATGGAGAGGAAAACCCGTATTTATTTTAAAGCAATCAAAGGAGATGTTAGCAAAACTTCCTGAAGAGAGCAAAAAAAGATTAATTAAGGCTGGGGATGGTTACTATATGGTAGCAGTAGGTCTTTGCACACATTTGGGATGTATCCCTGGATATAGACCAGAGACTGATGATTTCTTATGTGCATGTCATGGTGGAATGTATGACTCTAGTGCTATGGTAACAAAAGCTCCACCTCCAAGAGGGTTAGATATTCCACCATTTAAACTTGATGGAACTAAAATTGTGCTTGGAGAGCAAGGGGAAGAGTATAAGAAAATGTTAGCTGATGGTATTACAATGCCAGTATAAAGGAGGTAATTGATGGCAAAATTTGATGAAAAAGCTTTCCCATTTAGCCACAAGTGGTTAAATGAGAGATTAGCAATAGATACTCTAAAGAGAGTATTATCTACTGAGTATTGGATTCCAAAGAATATAAATTTCTTGTGGGCTATGGGTATGGTTTTAGCAGTAACCTTTGGACTGCTATTGATTTCTGGAATTTTTCTTTTGATGTATTATCAACCAAATACAAAGTTGGCTTTTGATAGCGTAAACTATACAATTATGACAGAAGTTGGATATGGGTGGCTCTGGAGACATATCCACGGAGTTGGAGCATCTGTTGTATTTTTGATAATATATATCCACATGTTTACAGGGATATATTATGGTTCTTATAAGAGAGGAAGAGAGCTAATTTGGCTATCTGGAATGCTTCTATTTGTTCTATTCTCTGCTGAGGCTTTTTCTGGATATATGCTTCCTTGGGGACAGATGAGTTATTGGGCTGGTATGGTTATTACAAATCTATTTTCTGGTGGTTCACTACATGCTGATGGGCTAGTTGAGTGGATTAGAGGAGATTACATTCCAGCACAAGCTTTCTTAAATAGATTCTTTATGCTACATGTATTACTTCTTCCACTTGTAATTATTGGTGCAATAGTATTCCACTTTGGAACACTTAGAATCCCACATGTAAATAATCAAGATGGAGAAGAGATAGACTTTGAAGAGTCTGCTAGACTTTGGAAAGAAGGAAAGAAAAAAGAGTCTAAAGTTATCCCATTTAATCCAGTATTTTTAAGTAAAGATGTGTTTGTAATGGGAGTCTATTTTATATTCTTCTTCTATTTGGTATTCTATCATTTTGAATTTGCAATGGATCCTGTAAACTTTGATCCAGCAAATGGACTAAAGACACCAGCACATATCTATCCTGAGTGGTATTTCTTATGGAGTTATGAGATTCTAAGACCATTTCCTACTGATCCAGGACTTATTGCATTTGCTATTGCCCAAGTGATCTTCTTCCTACTTCCATTCTTAGATCGAAGTCCAAATGTAGCACCAGCTAATAAGAGAGGACTATTTAAATATTGGTTCTGGGCACTTGTTATTGATATGATTGTGCTAACAATTATGGGAAAACTTCCACCTGAAGGAATTTGGAATACAATTGGATTGATTGCTGCTGTATTCTTCTTTGTTCTTTGGATAGCACTCCCAATAATTACAGCCAGAGAAAAAAAATTAGAAGGGGTAGGGAATGAATAAAGAGTTAAAGATACTTGGAGTTGTTGTAATTTTTACCCTAATTTTATATTGGGGGGTTGAACCTTTTGCACACTCAAAAATGCACAAACATGTAGAGGGTGATGATTTTAAATATAGCGACTTAAAAGAGGTTAAAGTAAAAGGTGATGCTAAAAGAGGTGAGAGTCTAGCTAGTTCTTGTGTTGGGTGTCACTCAATTAAAGTTAAAGGAATGCCAGCACCAATGGATCCTGTAACTGCAGCTCAAACTTATGGTGTTAATCCACCAGATTTGAGTCTTGCTGGAAAACTTTTAGATGAGAAGTTTTTTATTCACTTCTTGTTAAATCCAGCTAAAGTTACAAAGTCTAAACACTTTGCGATGCCACCTAGTGCTGGAAGTGAACAAGATGCAGCAGATATTGTAGCTTACTTTAAATCTATTGCTCCAAAAGAGGAGATTAAACCTCAAGAGGCTTATGCTTTTGCTTGTGGAAGATGTCACGCTAATAGATATGATAATTGGACACAGCTTGGATATGTTCCAAAAACTAAAGAGAACATTAAAACAGGCGTAGATTTAGATGCTCTAGAGTTTAAGAAGAAACTTGGAATTTACCAAAACAAACTTGCTGATTATATGGGTAAACTTCCACCAGATTTATCTATTATCTATAGAGCAAGAAGTGAGCACTTCTTAGAAACTTTTATAGAGGATCCTCAATCACAACTTCCAGGAACTGCTATGCCTAGAGTTGGTCTAACAAAAGAGGGATTTGAGCATGTAATGAAATATTTAGAAGAGACAGGTGACCCAAGTAAGCCAAAAAGAGAGGCAGTTGGTCCTTACGTATTACTATTCTTCTTTATCTTTACAATCTTAGCGTATCTATGGAAACGCTCTCAATGGAAAGATCTACACTAATTTATAAGAGGTTGGGATAGACTCCCAATCTTTTATAGAGTTAAATCAATTATAAAAATAATCTCTACTATAGCCAATAGCCAAACAATGGAAAATATTATATATTTTATATACCTATTAAAAAAAAGTTCTCTAAGCCCTTTTGCAAATATATAGCTAATAATTGTAAATGAACCCACAAAATATCTAAAATCGCTATTACAGATAGAGGGATAATCTGTTATAAACTTTATAATTAAAAATAGATTTAGCAAAACTACCCCAAATAGAAGTTTTTGAATATAGTTCTCTTTATATATAAAAACTATATAACTAAATAGTCCAATAATATATATAGTAGAGAGTGCAATAATTGACTTCATTAGAAGTGTAATATTTGGCGTTTTTTGGATAAAGTATTTATAATCAAACTCTCCAAAGAGCATTGTTCCAAATTGATATGTGGGAAATGAAAATCTAATCATATCATTTCCAAATACATAGCTAAAATTTTGCTTAAATAATTCTAAAATATTAAATGAAAAGAAGTAGTTACTATTTAGCTCCTCTATTGTCTGTTTGGGAAATTTAGCACTGTTTACAAAATAGAACTTCTCCATTAAGGGGTGATATAGATGCCAAAGAGTAAGAGTTAATATAAAAACTCCGACAACTCCAAACAGATATCTTTGGTTGCTATATCCCCTATTTAGAAGAAGTAAAATAAAAAAAAGAAGTTCAACCGTTGCAGTCGATATTTTAGTTAAAAAAAGCATAGTAGTAAAGAGTAGAGCTGTAAAAAAGTATTTTTTAAAGCCAATATTGTAGCTTTTTACTATATAAAATATAGAAATTACACTAAGTGCTAAGACTAAGGTATCATTATTTATTCTAGCACTCATATATATTAGAGATGGAGTAAAGCTTAAAAATAGTAGAGCAATATAGATTGTATATCTATCTGCAATTAGATTTAATAGTTTATAGGAGTATATTAAAAATAAAATTGAACAGAAGATGGAGAAGTATCCAATATACTCTAAATTTCCATTTGAGACTTTATATATAAAGGCTGTAATAATATAATATAGAGGCTGTTGAGGATACTCCCACCCCTTATTTGGCACTGCTGGGATTGAGTAATTTTGTGCTAGATATTTAATTAGTTCTATATGCCCATGCCAATCGTGCTGAAATAGCATAACTCCAAATTTATTAAAATATATAACTCTTACTATAACCCCTAAAGTAATAATTAAAATTGCAAGTTTTGAAATAGAGTTCTCTTTTAATGGTAGTGGTTTTATATCTACTCTCTCTAAGAGCCTATTTAATATAGAGATTAGAAAAAAGGTTATTGGAATAATCAATAGAATAGATAAGATTATAAAATCTTTTAGGGTAATTT
>Ga0256843_1003528_pt1 | contig 10833 bp, 5 predicted proteins | sample AlvinellametaG_FD_191572 | JGI IMG/M metagenome (GOLD analysis project Ga0256843, IMG submission 191572) | Pompeii worm associated microbial communities from hydrothermal vent at the East Pacific Rise, Pacific Ocean - Alvinella | ecosystem: Host-associated > Annelida > Integument > Unclassified ... | reverse complement strand
TTCTCTTCAATAATAAATTCATCATCCACTTCTCCATAAAGTACCTGACTAATTACCTCTAAGCCCTCTTTTTGTCTGATTTTATCACCTTTTTCGTATATGCCTTTTGGTTTTAGCAAATCTATTAAAATTTCAACAATTACACCCTTATAATTCTCCATCCCAGCAGTTGTAAAACTCACCACCAGATTATCTTCATACTTATCTACAATAAGGCCAGGGAGAAAATCAGCTTCTGAGTGAATAACTCTATATGAGTTTGTGATGCTTTGATTTAGTTTTATTCTTTTATTTAGTGTTTTTGTTCTTTTATGAATAGCTTGGAGGATTTTGTTTTTAAAAAACTCTTTATCTATATTTACTTTTTCAAATGAAAGAATTCTAAGAGAAATTTTACTTAGCGGATTATAAAACCCAACTCCTACAAATTTATCTTTATAATAAATATCTACAATACTACCTGCATCACAGGTTGGAGCTTTCTGGATTTCGTTTTTATATACCCATACAAATCTTTTTTTGAGTTTTTCATAAGCGTTTTTATTGATATAAACTTTCATTTTTTCTCCAAATGTTTTTTAAATTATATCAATAAAAACTTAAACTAACTCCTTAACACCTTTAAAAACTCATCTTTTGTAAGTGGTTTATAATAATAAAATCCTTGTAAATAATCACACCCTAAAGCTTTTAATATTGCAATTTGTGCTTCATCCTCCACACCTTCAGCAACTGTTTTAATTTCAAGCTCTTTTGCTAGATTTATAATAGTTTTTACAATAGCCAAATCTTTTGGATTTTGCATCATTTTTCTTACAAAACTAATATCAATTTTTATTACATCCACAGGAAGTTCTCTAATATAACTTAGCGATGAATATCCCGTACCAAAGTCATCAATAGCAATTGTAATATTATTGCATTTTAATTTATCTAATACTCTAATTGAATAAACTTTTTCGTGAATCAATACTCTTTCAATCAATTCCACTTGCAATCTATCTGGAAATCTCTTACCAATTGAGATTAACTTTTCTATTGTTAATTCATTTCTAAACTGTTTATCACAAAGATTGTATGAAATCTTTACATTATCTGTTTTTTCCAAAACTTCTTCAATTCTATCTAACATATTCATGGCAACTTCTAATGAATATTTTGAATTTTCCAACACATCAATAAACTTTCCAGGTAAAATCACCCCATCTTTTTTAATAATTCTAAGAAGTGCTTCAGCTCCTACAACTTTTTCATCTGATGTATTTACAATTGGTTGATAGAAAAAGTCAAATTCATTATTTTTAAGCGCATCTTTAATTAAAGATAATGTTTCATTAAACTTATAAATCTCATCACTATACTCTTTTGAATAAATTCTTACAATATTTGGACCATCTTTTTTAGCATTTATTAATGAAACTGATGCATGATTTAGAAGTTCATCAACATTTGATGCATCTTTTGGATAGATTGAAATTCCGGCATTATAATCTAGCTTTAAGATTTCATTTTTTATTTTATACTCTTCATTAAAAATTTCATAAAGTTTATTTAAAATCTTAGGAATACAATAATCATCCGCTTTTTCTAAAAAGATTGCAAACTCATCACCATTAAACCTGCCAAGTGTAATGTTTGAAGATTTAAGCTGATAAATCAAGTCCCTTTCAAAAAAGCTATTTTTTAGTTTTTTTCCAATAGTTTTTAATACCTCATCACCAACATCTATGCCGTATTTGTGATTTATTGCATTAAAATTATAAATATCAACAATTAATAAAATATGAGACTCATATTTAAATTTTCTTAAATACTCTTTTGCATTTTTAAAAAATCCATCTTTGTTATATAACCCTGTTATTGGGTCTTTATATTTTAGCTCTTCTATTAAATGAAAATATTTTTTTTCATTTGTAATGTCTTTTCCAAGAGAGATATAAAAATCACCAACCGGTACAATTTTATCTAGTAAATAAAATAGTTTTCCATCTTTAGTTTTATTAATAATTACACTCTCAAAAACTTTACCTTTTGTAATCTTATCCCACATCTCTTTATAAAAAGCCGCATTATGCAACCCACTTTTAAAAATCTTAGGATTATGCCCTATTAACTCATGCTTTTTATAGCCAGTAATTTTTTCCACCGTATCATTTACAAATACTATTTCAGGCACTTTGTTTGTAATCATTACCCATTCATGGCCTTTGTTTATTGCATTTAACAACACATCTTTAAACACCAAGTCTTCAAGTTTTGCAATATTAATCGTAAGGGAATTTATTATATATTCGATTAGTTTTTTAAAATGTCTAAAATAATCAATCTCATCCTGAAAGATACAAAGTACTGCATAAACTTTATTGTTTTTTATTATAGGGATAGCAACTGAGCTTAAAAAATTATATTGCAAAAGTTTATCTTTTACACTTTGAACGTCTTTATTTATTCTGCTATCATCATTATAAAAAACTTCTTTATTTTCCAAAACTTTAGCTATTGGATGATTTTTGTCAATATTTTTAAAAAAATCAAATAAATATTCATTACTACAAGCAATTGTTTTAAACTCACCTTTTTCGTAATTAACAACAATTGCATCTTTGAATTTGCCTTTTTTTATTAAAATTTTTATAAGGTTATTAAATAATTCTTTTTCATCTTTTGATTTATATAATTTTTTATTAAGGCTTACAATTATGTCTATAATTTTTTCGTCATTCATAAATTTTGTAATATCATCAACAATTAAAATAAATCCATTATCAAGTTTTTTAATATAAACATTTAAATATTTATTTGTAATTTGATTTTTTATTTTTAACATTTCTTTAAAAACATTTTTTGATGAATTAAAAAATTCTTTAATTTCCTCTATCTTTTTTAAATCATTAAAAATTGTTCTTTTTCTAAGATTTAATAATTCAAGTGCTTTTTTATTTGCAAAAACCTGAGAGTTATAACTTATAACAACACCATACTTTGTGATATTCTTTACTAATGATGACAGTTCCACAAGTAAGCCTTTTTATTTTCTAAATCGGTTAAAAGGCTTAAATATGTAGCTTTTATAAATAAAAAAAGAAGAAAATTATAAAAATCCTAAGTCTTTTTTAGAGAAGTTTTTTAATTCAGGAAGTAATAAATCAAGTTCATTTTCATCTAATCCAAACCATTTTAAGACAGTAGCATAATATTGAGTAAATGATAATTTTGGAATAAATCTTCCTTTTTGAGTATAGTCATCATCACCACCTAATCTCATATCAACATAATCTCCATAAACTCCGCCTTTAATAGCTCCACCAATTGCAAAAAGTGTAGCACCCCATGCATGATCGCTACCATCACCGTTCTCTCCAAGACTTCTACCAAACTCTGAAGTTACCATTATTGTGACTTTATCTTCTATTCCAAGCTCTTTAAGTGCCAAATAAAAATCACCAAGAGTATAACTAACACCTCTAAGTAAAGAAGAATGAGTCGTAGTTTGGTCTGAGTGTGTATCAAATCCACCCATTGAAATATAAAAGATTTGTCTTTTTAAATCTTTATCAATACCTATTTTTATTAGTTTAGCTATTGTTTTTAGTGGCTCAAGAAAATTTAGCTTTGTTGTTAAATACTTCTCTCCTAGAGTATAAGCATCAGGCTTAGAAAAAATAGTAAGCCCATAAGGATTTGTTGAGGTAAATTCATAAGAGTTTGATAAATCTTCACTTAACACATCTTGTAAAATTAACGTATGTTTTCTTAAATTTTTATAATAATTTCCAACCTCATCGCTACTAACTGCCAAAAATTCATCAAACATCTCTCTATCTATGCCATTTTTATATTTTAATATTCCATTACTTGGGAGTATCATAGGCTTTGTATTTCTTCCATCAAAAATATGAACATTTCCTGCCAATGAAATATTCATAGAATAAACATCACTTCCAGTTATTTGAGGAAACATATCATATAATCTTCCAGCCCATCCAGTAAAATCCACCACTCCACTCTCACCATTCATCATAAGTTTTGTTTGAAAATCATGAGCAAATAAAAAAGGTGGAGTTGGTTTTTTACCGCTTGTTAGCTCTTCTTTAGTTGCAGGCATTATCAAATTACCAATATTGTTTAATATTGCAACTTTACCTGTATTAATTAAATGAGCAATTTCAGGCATAACTGCATTTGTTCCAATTTTTAAGTCTTTATGAGGATAATATCCTTTAAGATATGATTTAGATAGTTTATTATCCTGATAATAAGGGTTGTTTTCACCTTTTTGTAATGTTAAATCTTCTCCATTTTCATCAAGACTCAATTCAACATTTGCAACTTTTATATTATCTCTAGCTTTTGAATATAAATCATAACTAAAACTCTCATCATCCGCTATAGGTATAAAAGTATTAAATGAATCATTACCACCTGCTAAATTAACCACAACAATTGCCTTATAATCCTCAAACTCTTTTGCAAAACTTATTTTTGGAATAAGCGGTAAAAGTGATAATTTTAAAAAATCCCTTCTTCTCATATTACTCCCTCATATATTTTTCACCACCAACAATCACTCTTAATAACGGTGCTATTACATTTTGATATAAATAAACTTTTTTGTCTCTACCTTTTTTATACATACACTTACCAAGCCCTTTTACTAATGTTTCTTTTTCATCTTCACTAAGCATTCCACCAAGAAGTTTTTTATCTTCATAATCTACTAAAGCTCTAATAGCTGCATAATTAGTATAACCATCCCTGCAGTCTTTTAAATTTTCAAAATCACCATCTTCATCTCCATCGATTTCTCTTTCTAACACTTTAAGTTCATCTGTCAAATCCAATATATATTTATCTTGAAATTTATAAAAAAAGATATTTTTAAGCCAACATGGGTCTAAATTTGGAGCTTCATTAATCATTTCATTTAAAGAATCAAATTTTTTACTCTCTCCATTAACCGAATATGTTTGAGATAATAGATTATTTTTTTCTAAAAGGAGATTTTTTTGTAAATAGTTACTAAAATTAATCATTTGAATATCATCTTGAATCTGAAGCTCTGGTGCAGTTAAATTGTTTTTTTCAAAATATTCATCCCTTGGAATAAATTCATCATCATAAAAGTTAAACACCGTTGGAGACATTCCAGGTCCTTGATTTAGATATGAATAAGTATTATTAAACCAATAAGTATCTTCAACCAATATAGTGGTATTTTCATCTAGCTCTCTATAAAAACTAAGCGTAGATATATTTAAAGCCCTTAACATCTGAGTAAATGCAATTTGTGGTTCTTTAAATTTTTCCCATTTATTATCTAGCAAATCATCCCAAAATTCTTTATCTAAAAAAATTGCTTTTATTACTTCTTTTAAATTTCCATTAGTATTTTTAAATACTTCTGCAACTCTTTGAACATACTCTTTTGACGGATTTGATTTTGTAAATCTTTTTATTAATTTTTTAGAAATATATGGAGCTAAATTTTGATGAGAACAGATAATATCTAATGCATACTCAATATCTTCTTCTCCACTTAAATTTGCAGGAATAGTTTTACCAAGTATTTTTTTTGACCCAAAGTCATGATATTCTTCAGTAAATTCCATTTCATGATAAAAATCCCCATCTATCGAACCATATCTTCTACTTCTTTTTATATCCCAACCAGTAAATACTCTAGAGAGTTCGTTAATATCTTCTTGAGTATATACCGGTACTTTTTTTCCATTTTTTATTACAGCACTTCCATCCATATTCAACAAATATACACCTAAAGAAAACAATTGCATAATTTCTCTTGCATAATTTTCATCAGGAAGTATAAGAGTATCATTGTCATAATAAGCTTTTTTATTACCTACATAAGTCAAATAAACTCCCATGCTAGGCGATAATGATATCTTTTTAAGTATAGTTTTATAATTGCCAAATGCATTATCTGATAAAATATCAAAATAATTTGCTATACCTTCTGCTCTTCTTTTAAGTGCAGGCGATGCTTCAGATTCTACTATAATTTGAGATAACACATAAGCAGTTTTTTCTCTTAGTTGAGTTTTTGCATGTAAAGCTACCTTATACCATGAAGAAATTCTATACCTAAAAGCATCAAATGAACCTTTTTTATTAAAAATAATATCATTGTCTGCTAAATAGTTTTCAATTGTTTCATTGTTTTCTATTGGTGAATAAGCTTTTGCAACTTTTATCATGTTTTTTAAATATTTTTGCTCTTCATTTGGCATGTTTAATTGTTCATTTAACCAATTAATAATACCTTTTTGTTTTAAATCTTCTACACTCTCTGGAGTTGCTCCAAATGTGGCTTTATTTAAAAATCTAACTGCAACTTTATCGCTTATTTTTTTAGGGATATAATAATATTTATCTGTTTCTTTTTTTGTGTTTGTGTGTTGTTGAGAAGATATATTTGAAGATGTTGTTTTAGAACTTTCACCACCTCCACCACATGCTAAAAAAAATAGAGGAATTATAAAAAGTAATTTTTTCATAATTAATCCTTTATCGGTTGAAACAACCCATTTTCTTTTACATAATTTATTAAATTTTCATACGTTTTATTAATTTTTAGAGTTTTTGAATCTCCAATTATAACCAATTTTCTCTTTGGTCTAGTAATTGCCACATTTAACCTCCTAATTTCACTCAAAAACCCGATCTCTTCATTCTCATTTGCCCTAACTAAACTTAAAATAATTATCTCTTTTTCTCTACCTTGAAATCCATCTACTGATTTCACTTCCAAACTAATATTATCTTCACTTAAAAGTTTTTTTATATATTCTTCATGGTCTTTATATGGAGTAATTACTCCAATATGCTCTTCTTTTGCCCCGTTTTGTAAAAATTTCTTAATAAGTTCTCTTACAAACTCTGCCTCTTTTGGATTATACTTTGAATGTGAACCGCTTTTTTTCTTTTCAAGAAACTTCCCACACGTATCAAAAAACACATAAGGCTCATACCCTCCATAAAACTCATCTTCTTTAATACCCAAATCTTTTATGGTTATGTTTTTTATTTCTTCAAAAGTTTTTACTTTACATTCATAAAACTCACAACTTGGAAAATTATTAATTTTTTCATTCATTCTATACTGAATACTCAAAGTATGCATTGCATTTTTATAAAGCTCAGAAAATCTCTCAAATATACTAACTTTTAACCTATCATCATTGCTTAAAATCGTAGGGGGTAATTGTTTATGATCTCCTGCAAATATAATCTGTTTACCTTTAATCATAGGGATAAGAGAGCTTGGCTCCATTGCCTGAGCCGCTTCATCAATAAATACTGTATCAAATACCATCTCTTCTAAATACTCACTCCCAGCACCAGAATTTGTGGCAAAAATTACATCTGTATTTTGCAATACATCATTCATAATAGTTTTTATAATTTCATTTTTCTTATCATAGAGCTTATTTATGTTTTTTTGGATTTTAAGCCATTCAGCCATTTCTTTAATCCATTCAGCCTTAACTCCCCTTTTGCCTTTACCCAGTTTTGCAAGCTCTAAAATCTCTTCATCACTCATACCCCTTCTTCTACCAGGCGTTGGCTTTTTGTATCTTTTATCTTGTAAGTATTTTAAATCATCAATTTTTTTTATAATTTTTTCTACTTCTTTATATCTTTTATCTCTTCTTATTCTCACATCCAAAGAGTATTTCATCAAATTACTCTCAATCTTTGCCGGATGACCAATCCTTACAACATTCAAATCACTAAGTTTCTCTAATAAATTATCCACAGCTACATTGCTATCGGCACTTACTAAAAGTTTTTTGCCTAAATGTTTTCTTATAACCTCAGATAGCGTTGTAGTTTTTCCAGTACCTGGAGGTCCGTGGATTAAAAACACATCAGATTTAATTGATTTTTTTAAAGCCACATTTTGAGATTCGTTTAATTTTTCGCTCACTTCATCCACTTCCACGACATTTGGCTCTTTTTTGCCAAGCAAAATATCAACCCCATCTTCCATAGGCCAAAGATTTTGCTTTAAATTATCAAGCGCTTTTAGCATTCTTTTATAAGTAGTGTCATTCACAAATAGATCAAGTCTATAAAGCTTTGAGCGAAAAATTGGCTCTTTTGAATATACTTCAATAAAGTTTTTACCAACACCGCTAACCGTTGCTTCTTGAGAGAATTTTAAAGGCTCTCCCTTGCTAACTAGTACAATATCTCCTACTTTTATCTGATGTTCTGGCATATTGTTTCTGTTGAATCTATATATCTTAAAATCCAAAAACTCTCCAACAAACTTCATTCTTAGACCAAGAATGGCCCTTCCTCTTTTTTGTCTCTCAACACCGCTTAATCTTTTTATTTCATCTAAATGAAATTTTTTCTCAGCATCTCTTTCTTTTTCGATTAAAGCCGAAAAATATGAAACATATTCATTAATATCATTAAATTTATACTTTATCAATCCACACTCCTATTGCATATATTATTGAGAGTAATGCTAGTAGATTTATACCATAAAAAGCCCATCTTTTAAAAAAAGCCAAAACACTCATTCCCAAAAACAAAATTAAAAACCAAAAAGGAAATTTTACACTAACAAACTCACTTCCCAAATCCAAATAACTCTTTATAAATTCATCCAATACCCCGCCTTTACCAACCAAATGCAACAAAATTTCAACTGGATAAAAAACTGAAAAAACTATATTTACAATAGGAGAAAATAGTTGATATAAATTAAAATTGCCAAAAAAGTAATGCCCCACTACAAACATTACAATAAACATATAAAAACTTAATATCAAAGAATTCACAAATGTCGGCTTAAAATACCTAAAAAACAGATAAATATAAAAAACACCCGTAATACTTAAAAAATAGCCAATACTAAACACTTTTTCAAAAAAGACTAAAGATACAAAAAACACAACTCCCAAAACTTCCAATGAAAAAGGATTTTTTAAATAATATGCATACAAAAACACCACAATTTCTAAAACATAAGCCCTAAATAAAGAGGGAGGAAAAGATGTAATATAAAGATAAACAAATTCAATCAAAAAAACCACCAAAGCAATATCTACAAACCTGTTACGATACGGAAAATATTTATGAAATAGTCTATAAATTGGGGAAATCAACAAATACAAAAACAAAGAAATAAACCCCAAATGAAGCCCGCTTAATGCAATAAGATGAGATATTCCAAGAGCGCTTAATTTTTGCCTAGTATCATAAGAAATACTCTCACCCAAAAATAGAGCCTTAAAAATATTTGAAGTTTCTGTTTGCTTATGTTGTTTTTCTATAAATCTCTCTTCACTAGATACCGGCAAAAGTTTTATGTTAAAACTTGGGGCATAAAATCCAAAAAGATAGTCTTTAAAACTGATTTTATCTGTCACGATGGTAAGTTTTATATTTTCATTTAGTAAATTTTTTAAATCCTCTTTTGAAGTTGTATAAAAGGTGTGTGTTTTTGTTTTGAGTTTTAAAACGTAGTAGTTTTTCTTTTTGTATTGATTTATTACTTTTGCTTCAAGAGTTTTGTATTTATTTGAGGTAAAATCAAGATAGTTCATATATGAGATATAAATTCTAATAGTTATAGCCACAAACAAAAAAGTAAAAAACACAAAAAGGTGTTTTTTTAGCTTTTTATCTTTTGATTGCATTAACTATTCCCGCTTTTGCAAAAAATATTCTACACTACTTTTAAATCTGTGGCATTTCTATTTCAGCTTCATTCATTTGTATCTCTTGTACGTTTTCAACTTTGTCAGTAAATAGGGTATATTTTTTATGGAAAAGCATCTCAACAGTACCAGTTGGTCCGTTTCTTTGTTTTCCTATAATTATTTCGGCATCTTCTACTTCTTTTTCTTGGAAATCAACTTCAATACTTTTGCCTTTTTCCAACGCTTCTTTTTGTTTTTGTTTAGCTTCCATGGCTTTATATACATCATCTCTGTAAATAAACATAATAATATCCGCGTCTTGTTCTATTGCACCTGATTCTCTTAAATCACTAAGCATCGGACGTTTATTTGGTCTACTCTCAAGCGCCCTGTTTAACTGAGAAAGTGCAATTATAGGTATTTGCAATTCACGAGCAAGCAACTTTAAACTTCTAGATATTTCAGCAATAGCTAAATGTCTTTCTCTTTGGTCTGAATTGATAAGTTGCAAATAATCAATTATTGCTAAAGACAATTCAGGATTTTGAGCTTTTAGTTTTCTTAGTTTTGCTCTTATGGTATGAATATTAATATTACCCTCATCATCAACAAACAGCGGCTTTCTTGACATTTCATCGCTAATTTGAGAGAGTTTGCTCCAATCCTCTTCACTTAAATTACCGCGTCTTATATCTTGTAATGGAATTTTTCCAGCGGCACTAAGCATTCTTAGCATCAACTGTTCAGCCGGCATCTCAAGTGAGAAAATCGCTACACCTTTATCTTGTTTTAATACATTTAGTCCAATATTTAAAGCAAGGGCCGTTTTACCCATAGACGGACGCGCGGCAAGAATTATTAAATCCCCCTCACCAAATCCACTAGTCATTCTGTTAAGCTCACTAAATCCTGTATCAAGCCCTGTTACGATTTTGTTTTTCTTAGCGGCTTGTTTTTTAATAAATTCAAGCGTATCACTTATAATCTTTGAAGAATTTTTAAAATCCCCAGATAAATTAGAAGTTGCAATATTAAAAAGCTTACTTTGAATCTCTTCAACTTCTTCAATAGCTTTTTTATCTTCTTCTAACACAATCTTTTTTATTTCGTTAGATAAATGAATAAGCTCTCTTTTGGTAGCCAAATCTTTTAGCTC
>Ga0256843_1003526_pt1 | contig 10834 bp, 9 predicted proteins | sample AlvinellametaG_FD_191572 | JGI IMG/M metagenome (GOLD analysis project Ga0256843, IMG submission 191572) | Pompeii worm associated microbial communities from hydrothermal vent at the East Pacific Rise, Pacific Ocean - Alvinella | ecosystem: Host-associated > Annelida > Integument > Unclassified ... | reverse complement strand
ATTTGTTGTAATTGGGAGTGCTACAAGTGGTATGAGTGGTTTTTGGTTTTGGACACTGGGTGTTTTGGGTGCATTTTTAATGGGCGTAGGAAATGTTGCACGCTGGGCAAACGTTACCCATCCAATTTTACACGGGGCTTATGACAAAGTACCAAATATTCCTCAAAAGTACACAAAAGCAGGTTTTGCAAAAGGGTGGAGACGCTATATTGACTGGCTGGACTGGATCAAACCTGATGCTTGGGCTTATGAGCATAATATTATGCACCACTACCACCTTGGTGAACTTGATGATCCAGACAATGTAGAGAAAAATCTGGAATGGCTCCATGAAGCAAAAATTCCAATGTGGATGAAATATGCCATCGTTTATATTTTTGCAGGTATTTGGAAACTTGCTTACTATGCACCTAACACGCAACGTATTTTGGAAAATAAAGACAACAAAAATATGAATGATGTGAGAAATCAAAGCTATGACTGGTCACCTTTTACAAAAAAAGGTCAAGAGTTATGGAAAGAGTACCTTTTACCATACGGTCTTTTCCAATTTGTTTTTCTGCCACTTCTGTTTTTACCATGGGGATGGAGTGCAGTAGGTGCTGCTTTTGGATTTTTTGTACTTGCTGAATTTGTTGCAAATCTTCATTCGTTCTTGGTTATTGTACCAAACCACTCGGCAGAAGATATTTACCAGTTTTCAACACCACACAAATCACAGGGTGAATACTATCTTCGTCAAATCATGGGAAGTGTCAACTACAACACAGGAACAGACCTCATCGACTTTATGCACGGTTTTTTAAACTACCAGATAGAACACCACCTCTTTCCAAATATGCCACACTCTTTTTACCAAAAGATGCAACCTATCGTAAAAGATATCTGTAAAAAGCACAATCTGGAGTATCGTCAGGAATCTGTATTTAAAAGAATATTGATGACCATTGATCTCATGGTAGGGAAAACAAAAGTATTGCGTGTTGATGGAGTTTAATCTCTCTTCATTAACACTATAGGTATCTTCAACATACAACTAAGGTAAACAAATGTATAGATCTATAAAAAGTCTATATTTGGGAGCATCTCTTTTAGTTGCCAGCTCCCAACTTATGGCAGAGATGAGCACCGATGAGATAGCCAAAGCTTCACAAAACCCTTTAACAGCTATGTATAGCCTCCCTATCCAAAACAACACCTACTTTGGGATAGGTCCCAATGATCGAATCAAAAATATCGCCAATTTTCAACCAGTTATCCCTGTGGAGTTCAGTGAGAACTGGACCCTGGTTACACGAACCATCTTACCTGTTATCAATAACCCTGACAATGTTACAAACAACAACTCTACAGGAAGTACTTTTGGTTTAGGTGATACAACATTTACAGCTTTTTTTACACCAAAACACCCCTCTAAAAGTGGATGGTTATGGGGTGCAGGGCCTGTACTCTATTTACCAACTGCTACTGATGATACACTTGGTACAAAAAAATGGGGAGCTGGACCTGCGGCTGTTGCACTTAGCATGAGAGGTAAGTTTGTTTACGGTGCACTTGTGATGAATATTTGGTCTTTTGCAGGAAGTGGTCAATCACAAGGGATCAACAAGATAAATATGATGACCCTGCAACCTTTTGTCAATTATAATCTTCCAAATGGATGGTATATCGCTTCTGTACCTATCATTACAGCAAACTGGGAAGCTGATAATGATCACAGATGGACAGTACCTCTAGGAGCAGGGATTGGAAAAGCTATGAAGTTTGGGAAAATTCCTGGAGCATTACAATTGCACAGCTACTATAATGTTATCACACCCGATGATTATGGTGAAACTTGGCAGATGCGTATTCAGTTACAAATATTTTTACCAAGAAGATGATCTCTTCTTAGTATCTTTTTACCACATCGTTGATTTGAACATACGCTTCTGTTACAGTTGTTTCAAAGTATTTTATACCATGTGCTGCGGCATATTCTCTTGTCATTCTTTGAATTTTCAAAAGGTTAAAACGTGGTGCTTTAGGGAAAAGGTGATGCTCTATTTGCGTGTTAAGACCTCCATAAAACCAATGGATAAATGCTCCACCTGTTAAAGAGCGCGATGTTCGCATCTGTAACTCCATCCAACCAAGCTTTTCACCCTCCTCTTTTTCAAACACTTCACATCCCAAATGGTTAGTAATAAAACCAAATGCAAGCCAAGGGCTCAAAACAAAGTTCAGTGTCAAATAAACAATGATCGCTTGTGAAAGTGGTAGAAAATAAAACACAGGTCCCCAGATAACAGGCCAATGCAGTAGCATCATAAAGAGTTCAAACCACTTTTTACGTTTAATGACAAAGTTATAGGACTGTACTATAAATGCAGGATACATAAAAAACATCGCACCCCAAAAAACAAGATATTTCACCTTTCTTAGCCACGCTTTGTCCCCTTTATGGTTTGGTGTAAAAGCACCATCCATTGCCAAGATATCTTCATCTTTCTCTGGTACATTACACCATGTGTGGTGATTGATATTATGTTTGAAATCCCACCATGACGGAGAGTTTGAGAGGATAATCGCCGCAAAAGGGTAACTCATTTTAAAAGAGAAGCTCTTGTTCTTAAAGTACTGTGTATGCAACACATCATGAGAAACAAATACTGCTCTTGTAAAAATAATAGTCATAAACAAACCAAGCCCTATAGCACCCCAAGGCTCAGGAAATGCCAACTCCTGCCAATGAAAAACTATATAATATACTACTAACATACTCACAAGTATCGCTATCATCTCCAAAGAGCCTCGAACAGGAACTCTCTCCAATAAACCCGCAGCCCTTACAGCTGCTTTTAAGTCATCAAAATTATATGATGTTGTTGCCATTGTTATAACCTTAAAAAATTGTTATAATTATTATAACCAGTGTATTCTGAAAGTATCTAAGAAAATAAAGTTTTTTTTAAGAAGTGTGTAAAATGTGTGATAAGTTTGTGTTTATCAAGCAAAGCCTTAAGGCTTTACTCTTAAACAAAGGAGAATGAAATTTTGAAATTTGTTGTATAAAAAGTTAGAATTTAACCTGTGTTGTCAGCATATATGCTGTACCGTTATAGCTTTCACGTCCTGAACCAGCTGCGTTATCTGTTACATCAATATTAGCAACCCATTCAACATTTTTGTTTTGATCCCATGCAATACCTGCAATATATGTTTTTTGCTCATATTCAGGTCCTGCCAATACTGTTGGTGTCCATGAATCGTAACGAACAAGCGCTCTGTAATCATTTGTATTACCCAAGCGGTACTCTGCATTTACAGAATAACCCTCTCCTGCTTGTTTTGATACATATGTTCCATTGTCAGCTGTATCTAAAGACTTAATATATTGTGCAGCAACTAAGAATTTTGGCTGGTTGTATACTGTATGTAAACCATAAAAAACCAAATCATCAAAACGGTCATTAACACCGTCACCATTTGTATCTACACCTTTGTGACTTTTATTATACTGACCAAAGAAAGAAGCATCCCAGTATGTAAGTTTTTTCTCTTTGTCTTTTCCGTTAACACCAAGGATGTGTGCTGTTGTTCTCCACTCAAAACTCATATCTGCACTGATTTGTGTAGAGTGATACCCCTCTCCGTTAAAAAGACCAAGTTCTGAATCAAAATATTTTGTTTTTGTTTTAAAGTTAAAACCAAAGTCAGCCGAGTTAGAAAGGTCAGCCCCATTTTTTTGCTCAACCAAAACTTTAGAGATATCACGGAAATACCATGAAGTATGCTCCTCATAATCGTGCCATGGACGGTGAACAATACCAACTTCAACACCCGTATTTGGCAATACACTATCAAGGTAAAGGTAAGCATATTTTACACGTAAAAGCATATCACCATCAGTCGTATCTCCATTTGCTTTGCTGTCTTGGTGAACATCAAATGTTATACGGTAGTATGATTTTGGATCATCTAACAGATACGCTTTTAATTGAAAATATGCACGACGAATTTCAAATTGAGTAATATCACTTCTTGTATTTACAGTACCATTAGATAATGTAGCATCATAATCAGTGTAGTTAAATCCAATATATGTTAAACCTGAAAACTTTAATTTACTTGCTTTTGCAAATACTGGAGTATCAGCTTTGATTTCAGTACGACCTTCAGCAGGTTTAGTAAATACTTGACCATTTTCATCTTGGTATAACTTTATAGCACCTGCATTAGCAGCAACTGAACCTAACGTTAAAGCAGCTAAAGCTGATAAAACAATTTTTTTCATTTGTAATTTCCTTCGTTTGTTTTGTTGAGCGAAGTTTAATACACTTTGATTACGAAAAGATTACAAACTACCACCTCCTATGTAACCATTTTGTAACCAAAGCACTATAGAATTCATTTACAATTTATTCAACTACAAATGAAAGGGAAGATCACTATGATAGATAAAAAACAACTTATCAGCTATGTGCTTATGGCATTGGTTATTGTTTGTGTTTTTCATATGAGCACCCCTTTTATAGAAACAAATATGACAGAGATCTCTATAGAGAATACTTTTGATGACAATACACAATCAGATGATAAAGAGGAACAAAAGCTCCTCTACAGCACTGAAGTACATCATTATGAAGTCACCACTTCGACACTCTCATGCGATACTCTCATACATATTCACAGTATTACACTTTTTTGCTCCCCTTTTAAACCCCCTATATTTTCCTGATTTTTCAACACGCAACACACAAAATATATATTCAAGGAAAATAAACTATGAAAAAAACAACTTTAACACTTATGGCATCTACATTGATGGCGCTTCACGCAAATGGTGCGAACACGCAAGATATTACTATTTTAGACAACAAATCACCTGAGTTCCTTTTGGGAAAACAAACACATATCAATATGAAGTTTATTCCAGCAGATGCACCCGATATGTGGTTTAAAGCTGGAGTTCGTATTCAGGGAACTTTTGAGAGTCTAAGCACTACCAAATACAACACAGATGGTTCAGTAGCATCCGATACAACCATAGAAGATGCCTACCTTAGACGTGTTCGTTTTGAAGTAGCTGTTGGTTTCGGTAAACACGCAAGCTTTGTGATGGATATAAGAAATGACAAATCCAACAAAGGGATAGAGAATGATGAGGGGAGTTTTAATGTTGGTGATGCTTATGTCAAGATCAAAAAACCGTTTGATAACTCTCTTGTTAACTTTAAACTCTACCGTGCAAAAATTGATGTATCACGTACAGAGACGGTAAAATCAGCTCGTGTTATTGTCTATGACAGACCCTATGTTGCAGATGCCGCGGCACAGTATATCTCTTTTAACCGTCGAGCTTCTAATGTACAAATGTATGGGGATTACAAAAAGAAGTTCCACTACCAAATAGCAACAGGTTCAGCAAGCTCTCCCGATAAGATTGTAGATGCTACAGGTTCAAAAGCTACTTCTGATGGAGCAACACTTACAGAACAAAGCTTCTTTTACGGTGGAAAGATTGTACTCTCCCCTTTTGATGGCTGGGAGGAAACAGAAAGAACAGAAACATACTTCGCAAAAGGCAAACACCTCAGCGTTGGTGCATCATACTGGGTTGTACCAAAACTCAAAGGAACAACAGCGGGTGGTGCAAACTTTGATCTGACACGCAAGCTCTTAAATCTTGAAGCATCTGCACACTATAAAGGTTTCTTTGTTCAAGGGGAATACTTCAAGTTTGATGATATGGTGAAAGATTGGACAGCTACAACCAATGTAACAACAGGGACATCAACTGGTTGGTATCTAACGGGTGAGTATGTTATGCCAGAGCTTCATTATATAGCACCGTTTGCACGTTATGAAAGCTGGGACAGGTTTGATGATGCCAACGGGTATGATGTAACCTCTACCTTAGCGGGTGTGAACTGGTACCTTAGAGGAAACACTACCAAAGTTGGTTTTGTTTACCAAAAAGATGAGTATGATATCAATACAGGCAACAAAGATGTCACTTCGTTGCGTGTTACATCACAATGGTTTTTTTAAAAACCGTGATGTAATCTTTTCGTAACCAAACTCAATTATAATTTCACAACTTAAAAATAAAAGGTAAAACAATGACAAAAGTTCTTAAACTTACTTTAGCTTCTTCAATGCTTGTTGCATCACTGGGTGCAAACGATGTTATCAAAGGAAGTGGGGCATCTTTTCCATACAGCGTATATCAAAAATGGATCAAAGCTTACAATAAAGAAACAGGTATCAAAATCGACTATATCAAAAAAGGTTCTTCTAAAGGGATCAAGGATGCAAAGGCTCGTGCTGTTGATTTTGCAGGAACTGACAAACCTTTAAGCCCGAAAGTGTTAAAGAAAAATGGTCTTTACCAATTCCCTGGTGTAGTTGGTGCTATCACAATGGGTTACAATCTTCCAGGTGTAAGTGAGTTAAAACTTTCACGTTCAGCAATTGTTGCTATTGCTAATGGAAGTGCAAAATACTGGGATGACAAAGTGATTGCTGATGCAAACAAAGGGGTAAAACTTCCACATAAAAAACTTACTTTTGTTCACCGTGCAGATGGAAGTGGAACAACATACAACTTCACTTACTTTCTTTCAAAAGTTTCTAAAAAATGGAGAAAAACATACGGTGCAAAAAAATCTCTTAGTTGGCCAGGTGATCACCACATCGGTGGAAAAACAAACTCAGGTGTTGCTGCACTTTTAAAACAAACACCTTTTTCTGTTGGTTATATCGACTACGCTGATGCAAAAAACAACGACATTGCAATGGCTACAGTACAAAACAGAGCTGGAAACTACATCAAACCAGAGCTTAAAAACTTTCAAGCAGCAGCAGCAAAAGCAGCACTTAATCCTAAAAAAGATTTCTATGCTGTTATAGCAGATCCAAAAGGTGCTGATTCTTACCCAATGGTTGCAGCAACATTTATTCTTGTACCAAAAGAGAAAGCAGAGACAAATAAAAAAGTAACAGCATTTTTTGACTGGGCATACAAAAACGGTCAAAATATTGCAAAAAGTTTAGGTTTTGTTCCATTACCAGACTCTCTAACAAATAAAATCAGAAAATACTGGGAAGAAAAAGGGATTAGATAATCCTCTTCTTCCCCTCTCTTTTCTTCTTCAAACACTTAAAAACTTTTATGTTATAATCTTTACCGATTATTCATAGGAATTTTTATGAACAAACATAACACGCAACTTCTTCGTAACAGTATCGGTGGTATTATCGGTAATATCATGGAATGGTATGATTTTGCTGTTTTTGGTTTTCTGGCTCCTATCATTACACTTCAGTTTTTTCCAAATGACACACCACTTACTGGTCTTATTATGACATATGGCATTTTTGCAACAGGTTACCTGATGCGCCCTTTGGGTGGTATTTTCTTTGGGTACATAGGTGACAAGTTAGGGCGCAAAAAAGCACTGATTCTCTCTATCTTTATGATGGCAATCCCTACAGTGTTGATTGGATTTATGCCAACATATGAAAATATTGGCATATATGCTGCTTTATTATTGGTACTCTTACGGATGATTCAAGGGCTGAGTGTAGGTGGAGAGCTTATAGGTTCTGTCTCTTTTATGGTGGAGATCGCTTCACAAAAACAAAAAGGATTTCTCGGAAGTCTTACATTATCAAGTGCGGTAGGTGGCTTACTCTTAGGCTCTGCTACTGTTAGTATTTTAAGTAATATCCTTGGAGATGAAGTTATGCATTCATGGGGATGGCGTATCCCTTTTCTCCTTGGTGTATTGATCTTGGCGATTGGAATATGGCTACGGGAAGGGATGAGTGAAAGCCCTGAATTTCTTGCACATAAAAAACTTACACAACCCCTTTTAAGCACACTTGTCAAAGAAAAGTATAAAATTTTTCAACTCAGTGCCATGATTTCACTCACTACCATTGCCAGCTATATTATGTTTGTTTGGATGCCAACCTATCTTGATGATATTATCAAGCACCCTTTGCATAATGCCCTTGCTATCAATACCTATGCTATGATTGTCTTACTCCTTACTATCCCCATTGCAGGGTATCTTTCAGATTTTGTAGGCAGAGCAAAAATGATGATCTATGCAACAATAGCTATGATTTTGCTTGTTTATCCACTTTTTTTGTTATTACAGCTAGGGGAATGGTACTTGGTACTCATAGCCCAAGTTACTTTTGCCCTTATAGTAGGATTTTTGCAAGGGCCTATGCCTTCACTTATGGCTGAGATGTTTCCCGTAAATATTCGCTACAGTTCTATAGGTATTGGTTATAATGTTAGTGTTGCCCTGCTTGGTGGCACAGCCCCTGTTGTAGCTACATGGCTCATTGAGATAACATCAAACCCTATGGCTCCCGCCTTTTATATGATATTTTTTGCATTTATCTCCCTTAGTGTACTTCTTAAACATAAGTAGCGATTTTTCTTGATTGTAATCTCTTTGTAATGAAAATATACTATAATATCATCATCAAAAAACACTTTAAAACCTAGGTAAAACATATATGGAAAAAATCTTTCAAAAGCTCTCCCTTTCTAGTGCTTCTTTAGTTTTTATCATCCTCATTGGTATCTTTATTACCCTCTTTAGTGCAGCAAAACCTGCTATTGATGAGTTTGGATTTGATTTTATTTTCAATCCTGACTGGAACAAAGAGGTGGTGATTGATGCACCACAAGCTCTACAAAACACACAAAGTGATACACTTGAAGATGAGATCATCACAGATGAAGATGATGTCATGATTGAAGATGAAGACGATATGATAGCTGACGAAGATGAAGAAGATATGATGCTTGATGATGAGGATGAAGCACTGACAAAAACCATTTACGGTGGTTTGGTTCCTATTGTCGGGACATTACTTACAACACTTATCGCTTTAGTATTTGCTTTACCTATCGCTATGGGAATAGCTGTTTTTCTTGCAGAGATCGCACCAAAGAACATCTCCTATTTTGTTGGTATTGCCATAGAGCTACTAGCTGCAATTCCTAGCATCATTTTTGGTATGTGGGGACTTTACTATTTTGCACCTATTGTTGCAGATATTGTTGGAGGGTATCAGGTTTCACTCCTTACTGCTGGGCTTGTTTTGGGTGTTATGATCTTACCTTTTATGGCAGCTATCACACGTGACAGTATGAACACAACACCAGCAGTGCTGAAAGAATCAGCCTATGCACTTGGTGCTACAAAATTTGAGGTTATCAAAGATATCATCTTCCCATACTCCAAAGTTGGTATTATCGGGTCTATCATTTTAGCACTTGGCCGTGCCCTTGGTGAAACTATGGCTGTTGCTTTTCTTATCGGTTCTATCTTTGTTCTTCCAAAAGCTATCAATGACCCTACCATCTCCATCCCTGTTGCTATGGCAAACAACTTTGGTGAAGCAAGTGGTCTTGGTGAGAGTGCACTCTTTTATCTTGCACTTATCCTTTTTGTTATCTCTTTTGCAGTTATCTCACTTGCAAAATTCTATTTTTTGAAAAAGGCTAAATAATGAGATTATTAATCAATAAAATCTTCTTAGCACTTTCTGTGTTTTCTGCACTAATCGGTTTGGCTTTTTTGGGATGGATTTTAGTAACTCTTTTTATCAAAGGTTTAGGCTCTTTCCATTTTAACCTCTTTTTAAATGACCTCATTGAGGGGGGACTTAGAAACCTCATTATTGGGCAGTTTATCTTAGCTGGCTTGGCTTCACTTATAGGTATCCCTATCGGTATGACAGCAGGTATTTATATACAAGAGTATGGGCGTGGAAAATATGCTGCGCTTATTCGTGATTTAAGTGACATAATGATGTCAGCACCTTCTATTGTCATAGGTGCTTTTGTGTATGCCATCATCGTTGTTCCAACAGGTGGCACCAGTGGATATGCTGGAGCTATTGCCCTTGCTATTATGATGATTCCAGTCGTTATCAATACCACAGACAATATGCTCTCCCTTGTACCTCGTGAACTTCGTGAAGCGGGTATCGCTCTTGGGGCTTCTAAATACAGAGTTATCTTAGACATTGTTATCAAAGCGGCAAAAGTTGGTATTATGACAGGTATTTTACTTGCATTTGCCCGCATCATTGGAGAGACAGCACCGCTGCTTTTCACATCAGAGACAAGTAACTACTTTTCACTTAACTTAAGTGAGAGTTTTCCGTCACTGACAGTAAGTATTTACGATTTGGCAAATGAACCAGAGGAATCTAGCCGTGATTTGGCATGGGCAGCTTCTTTTATACTCACTGTGATGGTTCTTATCATCAACCTCACAGGTAGATTTATAACACGCAACAAAAAATAAGGACACAAATAATGGCAGTAATGAAAATAAAAAAATTCTCTTTTACCTATCCTGGAGTGGATCATCCATCTTTAAAAAATATCACACTTCCAATCGAGCAAAACAAAATTACAGCGCTTATTGGTCCTAGTGGTTGTGGTAAATCAACACTCCTTCGTTCAATGAACCGTATTCATGACCTCTATCCAGGGAACAAGTACGACGGGAAGATTGAGCTTTTAGACTTGGAAACTGGCAAATATAACAATATTTTAGAGATTAAAAAAGAGAATGAGTTTATTAAGCTCCGTCAACAGGTTGGAATGATTTTTCAAAAACCAACACCCTTTCCTATGAGTATTTTTGACAATGTTGCCTATGGTCTTCGTATCGCAGGGATCAAGAACAAAAGTGAACTTCAAGACAGGGTAGAAACAGCTCTTAAAGGGAGTGCATTATGGAAAGAGGTACATGACAGACTTGATAAATCTGCCATGGGGCTCTCAGGGGGGCAACAACAGCGTCTTTGT